>CEPX01122813.1_pt1 | contig 11754 bp, 10 predicted proteins | sample 361361 | NCBI WGS metagenome assembly CEPX01 (sample SAMEA2619974, study PRJEB7988) | marine metagenome | biome: marine biome (ENVO:00000447); feature: mesopelagic zone (ENVO:00000213) & marine oxygen minimum zone (ENVO:01000065); material: "saline water (ENVO:00002010), including plankton...
GTAGCTGCTCAGCGTCCCTTCTTCTTTGATCATATTCAAGGATTGGCAGATCAGGCTTTTGATGAGTATTATCAACTAACTGGCCGCAAATACAGTCGTGTCATGACCTACAAGGCAGACGATGCAGACTATCTGATACTTGGTCAGGGAAGTGTGGTTCCGAGTGCTGAGGCCGTGGTTGATTACTTACGCAAAACCCGAAAAATCAAAGTTGGAGTGGTGGATCTCGTCATGTTCAGACCATTCCCTGCTGATTTGATCGGTGAAATTCTTAAAGGCAAAAAAGGAGTCGTCATTCTTGAAAGATTGGATCAACCATTAGCCGTTGATGCTCCTATTGCCAGAGAGGTAAGATCAGTCATCACCAAGTGTTTGGAAAATGGAATAGACAAGAAAAACCGACCATATCCAGAACTAGACACCTACCAACCAAAAGATGTTCCAGCTATTTATTCTGGCTCATTTGGTATGGGTAGCCGTGACTTACAACCAGAAGGAATTATCGGTGCGGTAGAAAACATGCTTCCTGACGGCAAGCAAAAGAAACAGTTCTACTTATCCATAGATTTCATACGAGAAAACGCCTTCACACCAAAACAACGCGCACATCAAGAAAACATTCTTGAAGCATATCCCAAAATCAAAGACCTGGCCATCAAGGGTTCTGAAAACCCTAATTTGATGCCTCCAAACTCAATTACCGTACGTTTCCACTCAATCGGTGGATGGGGTATGATTACTACAGGTAAGAACATGGCGATGACTTTGTTCGACCTGTTGGATTATGACATCAAGGCCAATCCTAAATATGGTTCTGAGAAAAAAGGACAGCCAACCACCTATTACCTGGTAGCTGCTCCAGAGCCAATCAAAGTGAACTGTGAGTACAACTTTGTAGATGTAGTATTGTCACCAGATCCAAATGTATTCAAACACACCAATGCTATTGCCGGATTGAAACATGGTGGTGTTTTCATTATCCAAAGTGATAAGAAAAAACAAGAAGATGTTTGGAACGACATTCCGAAGCACTACCAAAAACTGATCATCGACAATGAAATACATGTGTTCTATGTGGATGGATTCAATATTGCTCGTGAAGAGGCAACAGATCCGGAATTGCAACTCAGAATGCAAGGTATTGCCTTTCAGGGAGCATTCTTCTCGGCTTCTCCTCTGATGAAAACTGCAGGTTTAACTGAAGAAACCTTACTCAAAGCAATTGAAGATCAGCTACAACACAAGTTTGGATCTAAAGGTCAGCGTGTAGTAGATGACAACATGCGTGTGGTAAGAAGAGGCTTTGATGAAGTGAAAGAGATCACCAACAAAGTGGTCTCCACAGAAACTAAAAAAGCGGATGGAAAAGTGCTTTTACCAATTCCAAGAATGGTGAGAGAACTGCCAAAGAGCGAAAGTCAGTTAACAGACATCCATCGTTTCTGGGAACAAACCGGAAGCTTCTACATCGAGGGAAAAGGAAATGACAACATCACCGATCCTTTCATTGGATTGAGTGTTATTCCGGCAAGTACGTCTCTTTTCAGAGACATGACCGGCATCCGATTCGAGCATCCAGAGTGGGTACCAAACAACTGTACAGCCTGTGGAAACTGTTACACCATTTGTCCTGACACAGCCATACCTGGTTTGGTAAGTGATTTGGGAGATGTATTTGACACGGTAGTCAGAAAAGTAAAACGCAATCATCCGCAACTCTCCCACTTACCTAAAGCGGTCCGCAAAATGGAAAGCAAGGTTCGAGCATTGTTTGATGAACCACATGGAGACGCTACCGTCAACAACCTGATTCAGGACACAATAGATGAAATGATCAAAGGTGAATCTGATCCGGCATTTGGACAAGAATTTGGCTGGTTCCGTGAAGAGCTTGGGGAATTCGAATTTGCCTTAACCAGACCTTACTACCACTTAAGAGAGAAAAAAGAAAAAGGAAGTGGTGGGTTATTTAGTATTACGATCAATCCAAATACCTGTAAGGGATGTATGGAATGTATCAAGGTGTGTAATGACGATGCCTTACGACCTGTGATACAAACAGAAGGAACCATTGCTAAACTTCGTCAGGACTGGGATTTCTGGAATGATCTCCCTACCACGCCTGAGAAATACAATCGAATTGATGACCTGGAAGAAAAAATAGGGCCATTAGAAACAATACTTCTAAACAAAGATGCTTATACCAGCTTCGCGAGTGGAGATGGTGCGTGTCTTGGTTGTAGTGAGAAATCAGTGGTTCACCTTTTCGTAGCTACTGTAGAATCTCTGATGCAGCCAAGGGTGAAAAAACACCTCGAAAAAATCAATGACTTGATTGCGAAGCTGGAGAATCACATTCAGACAGAGTTGTTGCAAAGCGTAAAAGTGACTGATCCAGATTCGATAAGCAAGATCCTATCGGTTAGTGCCAACAAAGATTTGACTATGGCAGACATCACTAGCAAGTTAGAATCCGACGCTGGTGGTGAACCGATAGATCAGGACTGGCTGCGTAGAGTCACCCAAAACCTGGCACAATTGAAAAACCTTCGTCAGAAATACGAAGGCGGAATAACTGGCCGTGGAAGAGCGAACATGGGTATGACCAACTCAACTGGATGTACCAGTGTGTGGGGTAGTACGTATCCATTTAACCCATACCCATTCCCTTGGGCCAACCACTTATTCCAGGATAGTCCATCTGTAGCAATGGGAATCTTTGAAGGTCATATGAGTAAAATGGCTGATGGTTTCAAAGCAATACGTAGGGCAGAAATGGAACTTGCAGGCACTTATAACCCAGCAGAACACGATGGTTTCTTTACCTACTTCACCTGGCAGCAGTTTACCGACGAAGAGTGGCTATTATGTCCTCCAGTGGTAGCACTGGGTGGTGACGGAGCGATGTATGACATTGGTTTCCAAAACCTATCCAGAATGATGGCATCTGGTAAGCCAATCAAAGTGATTGTGGTAGATACCCAAGTCTATTCCAACACTGGTGGTCAGGCCTGTACTTCAGGTTTCATTGGTCAGGTATCCGATATGGCTCAGTATGGTAAAGTATGGAAAGGTAAACCAGAGCCTAGAAAAGAGATCGGACTAATCGCCATGGCACATAGAAACACTTATGTGATGCAAGGCACCTTGTCCAACACTTCACACATGATTGAAGGCTTTATCGATGGACTGATGGCGCGCAGACCTGCCCTATTCAACTTGTATACCACATGTCAACCTGAACATGGTGTCGCGGATGATTTAGGAGCACATCAAGCGAAATTGGCAGTAGAGTCACGAGCGTATCCAATATTCAAGTACAATCCTGAAAAAGGAGTGAAAACTTCTGAAGCGTTTGATTTGAATGGCAACCCAGCTTTGACTGATATCTGGCCAACATACGAACTTAAGTACATCGAAAATGGTCGTCAGAAAACCATGGAAGTAGCCATGACATTTGCGGACTTTGCGATTACTGAAGCACGTTTCAGAAAACACTTCCGTAACGCGCCTAGAGACACCTGGAATGACAATATGGTCGTACTGTCCGACTTCCTTGAGTTGTCGGCAGAAGATCGAGTTGGCAAGTTCCCATTCATCTGGGCGGTGAACAGAAAACAAGAGTTGACACGCGTGATGGTAGCAAAAACCATCGTTGATTCCTGTGAAGAGCGTAGAGACTTCTGGCTATTGCTAAAAGACCTTGCAGGAGTTGAAGAAGTGCAACAACCGCAAGAGGATGTAGAAGCCAAAGTTCGTAAAGAAGTGGTGAGCAAAATAGCTCAAGGCTTAATGAAGCTAGCTGGAGATGGTGAGTTGGGAAGCTTAGTAATAGATGAGCCAGTAGCTGAAACCAACGAAGAAGCGCAGGCTGAAACTGCCGCTGCACCCTCACTAAAACCATGGCTAGAATCTTCTGAATGTACGGCATGTGATGAGTGCATCAAGATCAATTCGAAGGTTTTTGCTTACAATGAAGATAAAAAAGCCTTCATCAAAGATCCAAATGCTGGCTCTTTTGAAGACCTTGTAAAAGCAGCAGAGAAATGTACAGCTGGTGTGATCCATCCAGGACTCCCTGCTGCGGATGCAAAAGGTGATCTAACCAAGTTGATTGCTAGGGCTGAAAAGTACAACTAAGGTGTTTAATCGACTCAGAAATACGTTTAAACACGGTGTACATCCACCGGAGCACAAGGACGAAACCAATGGCCTGGCCATTAGACAATTCTCTTTTGCTCCGGTGATCACCCTACCCACTTCTCAGCATTTGGGGAAACCCTCCAAAATTATTGTGAGAGAAGGTCAGGAGGTGGTACGTGGACAGTTATTGGCAGAAGCCGATGGCATGATGTCCGTACCGCTTCACGCTCCAGCAACAGGAGTCGTTCGGAAAATCGCCAATGTCCCTACCATTTCTGGCAAGATGACTTCTGGGATCTTCCTGGAGAGTTTGACTGCCTCTGGACAGGAAGTGATTGAAGGAACACCCATATCACTGGAAAGCTCGCCTGAAGAAATCTTACAGGGAATTCAAAATGCTGGAATCGTTGGTCTCGGCGGAGCAGCATTTCCTACTCATGTGAAGCTTAAAATTCCTGAAGGAAAGCATTGCGAAACACTATTGATCAATGGAGTAGAATGCGAACCATTCTTAACCACAGATCATCGGGTGATGCTCGAACAACCAGATGACATATTCATGGGAGTTCGCTACGTGATGAAAGCCACAGGAGCACAAAAAGCGATACTGGGAATTGAAGCCAATAAGCAAGATGCTGCTGATTTCTTGAAATCACGAATACCAAAAGATCTTCCATTGGAAGTTCGTGTAGTACCTGTCAAATACCCACAAGGAGCTGAAAAAATGCTCATTACAAGTATTCTGGGAGTAGAAGTTCCGTCGGGAGGCTTACCAATTGATGTCAATGTGGTGGTGATCAATGTGGCGACTACCGCAGAAATCGGCAGGCTATTACCTCATGGACGTGGCATTCAAGAGCGAGTGATTACCATCACTGGCCCTGGAGTGAAGAAGAAAGGCAACTACCTCATTCCGATAGGTACTCCTCTCCGATACATTCTGGAAGAAGTGGGTGTGGATGGCGCTATCCGTGAAGTATACATGGGTGGCCCAATGATGGGCGTGGCAGTAAGCAATTTGGACATTAGCGTCACCAAAGGCACTTCAGGTGTGGTGGTTTTCTCCGAGAAACAAGTGACTACCGAGCAACCGGAGTACCCATGTATCAAATGTGCTGCTTGCGTAGATGCCTGTCCATTATCTCTCAACCCTTCTAAACTGGGTATTCTAGCCAAAAACGAGTCCTATGATTTGATGGCGGACGAATACCATCTGATGGATTGTTTTGAATGCGGTTCTTGTGCCTACGTGTGTCCTTCACACATTCCACTGGTGCAGTATTTCCGCATTTCGAAATCGATTATCAGAAAACGTGCAGCTAAAAAACGATTGGAAAATGCTTAACAAGACCTTACATATTAGCACCTCTCCTCACCTTACCAAAGGATTGACTACAACGCAGATCATGAGAAACGTGGTGTACGCTCTACTTCCTGCTGTTGGGTATGCGGTATATGCTTTTGGATTGGATGCTTTTCTGCTCATCTCTACCACAACCATCGCTGCGGTAATCACAGAGCATATGCTGTGCAAATGGTCGAACAAGGATTCCACCGTTGGCGACTGGTCAGCAGTCATCACAGGTCTTCTTCTTGGAATGACGTTGCCTCCATCCTTCCCTCTTTGGATGGCCTTTTTAGGTGGTGTGATCGCCATTGGTTTAGGGAAATATGTATTTGGAGGATTAGGCAATAATTCCTTCAATCCAGCATTGGTTGGCCGGGCTGTTTTGCAAGCTGCCTTTCCAGTTGCGATCACTACCTGGTCCACCTCCTTCATTCCGCATCGATTTACAGAAGTTTCCTCCTCCGTATTGGCGTTGCCATTCATGAAACCAACCTATGATGCCGTATCTGGAGCGACTCCACTTTCCGCATTCAAATTTGATGGTGTAATAGCTGATTCAATGGATCTGGCAATGGGTATGGTCAGCGGATCAGCAGGTGAAACGAATGCTTTACTCATTCTCCTTGGCGGAATATACCTGGCCAGTAGAAAGATGCTCAATTGGCGAATTCCTGTAGCTGTTATTGGAACTGTATATATTTTCAGTTCCATTCTGCACCTGATCAATCCTGAAGTTTACCCATCAGGTGTATTCATGATATTTTCAGGGGGTTTAATGCTGGGAGCGGTATTTATGGCCACGGACATGGTCGCTTCTCCACTAACCACTCCAGGTGTAGTGATTTATGGGATGCTGATCGGAACGCTCATCGTCATCATAAGAATATGGGGTGGTTTACCTGAAGGTGTGATGTATGCCATTCTGTTGGCGAACGCTGTTTCGCCACATATAGACAAATTCACTCAAAACCGTGTTTATGGTACTTGAGCAGTGCTCAACCCAATTATAGAGAATGGTTAATGCCCAAAAACAACTAATTAGCAAATGACCACTTTCAGAGATAAAAGCAAAAAAGACAACTAGCATGAGTACTGTAGCAACCAAACCGAAAACACAAAGCTCTAAAATGATTCAAGTCATGGGAGGACTAGGCGCACTATGTGCATTATTGATTGTACTCACTTACGAGGGCACTGCGGAACGCATTGCCCATCTGAAAGATGAAGCGCTGCAAGAAGCAGTGATTTATGTATTACCTGGAGCTAAAACCACTAAGGAATTCTACATTGATTCTGACCATCACATTTCCACTGAATGGACCGAAAATGCGGTTCCTATTTTCGCTGGTTACGATGCCAACAATCAACTGATAGGTGTCGCCATAGAAGCATCCGGACGTGGGTATGCGGATATCATCAAGGTGCTTTATGGATATGATCCAATCAAACAGCAAATCATTGGCTTTTATGTTCTGGAGAGCAAAGAGACTCCTGGTCTGGGAGATAAGATTCAAAAAGATGCCAGCTTCCTGGAAAACTTCACCGAACTGGATGTTTCCCTGGGATCAAATGGTTCCACCAACAATGGAGTGGTAACTGTCAAACGCGGACAAAAGAAAAACCCATGGGAAATTGATGGAATTACGGGAGCCACCATTTCTTCTCGTGCTGTTGGAGTCATGCTCAATGCCAGTACCAATGAATGGCTAGCGATCATTCAGGCTAACTTATCTGTCATTCAAAATCCAGAAAGATGAGCCAGCTAGTGAAAGAACCGAAACAGAAAAGCTTTTTTACCACACTGGCAGAAAGTCCATCCACCAATGAATTCATGAAAGGTATCTGGAAGGACAATCCCGTCTTTGTGCAGGTATTGGGTATGTGTCCGACACTGGCGGTCACCAATACGGCAGAGAATGCCCTGGCCATGGGATTCGCAACGACTTTTGTGTTGGTGATGTCCAACATTCTGGTATCAGCACTTAGAAACGTCATACCGAAGGAAGTGCGAATAGCCAGTTACATCCTGATCATCGCGACGTTTGTGACCATGACAGACTATGTCATTCAGGCCATCAGTGTGGATTTACACAAAAGTCTTGGAGCATTCATCTCATTGATAGTGGTCAACTGCCTGATACTCAGCCGAGCAGAGGCTTTTGCCTCTAAAAACACTATAATCCCCTCTGTACTTGACGGGCTCGGTATGGGATTGGGATTTGTGCTCGCATTATTCAGTCTTGGAGCAGTGAGAGAGTTACTTGGAAACGGATCTATTCTGGGCTATAGCATCTTCTCAGAGAACTTCCAGGAGTGGATCGTGATGATCCTTCCTGCTGGTGGTTTCTTCACACTGGCCCTATGGCTGTTACTGTTCAACATTTTGAAAGAAAGGAGGAATCATGGATGAGTCTCTATGGTATATATTCATCAATGCCAGTTTAATCAGCAACTTCGTTTTGGCCTACTTCCTCGGAATCTGTCCATTCCTTGGAGTGTCCGGAAAACTGGATACAGCCAGCAAAATGGGTGGTGCCGTCACTTTTGTGATGCTGATTAGCTCCATGTGTGCCTATGGTATCAATGCCTTGCTCGTTGCGATCGATGCTCCATTCTTACAATTGATCAGCTACATCGTGGTGATTGCCTCCACCGTGCAGCTGGTAGAAATGTTTGTGAAGAAAATGAGCCCTGCCTTATTTAGAGCGTTGGGAATCTTCCTGCCATTGATCACTACCAACTGCGCCATTCTTGGATTAGCGCTTTTCCAAACCAACAAAGGTTATGGCTTCTTACAGAGTCTGGTCTATGCACTTGGTGCGGGAGTTGGATTCACTTTAGCACTGGTCTTAATGGCAGGCATTCGCCAACAACTAGATTTTGCAAGTCCACCGAAGGTGGTTAAAGGAACGGTCATCACGCTGTTGATTGCCGGCATATTGTCCCTTTCATTCATGGGATTTTCAGGATTAGGAGGATAAAAAGTATACGATTATGACATCTCTTATCACATCAACTGTAGTTATCGTTTCGCTCATGCTCGTATGGAGTGTGGTGCAATGGTTTTGGAAACAAGCATTTCCAGAAGATGTGGTCAATGATGATGCCCTGGCCGGACGAGATAGTTGTGGAAACTGTACTTGTTCTGGCACCTGTAGTATCAAAGCACAATTGAATCAAAAACATTAACAACTAACATCATGTCACATTTAGCAGATCTCGATCAACGTCCCCATTACCATGCGACGATCAAAAAAACGAAACGCCTGACTCCAGCAGAAGCTGACGAAATCAGGGAAATCACTCTGGAAGTTCAGGAACCTAATTTCGATTGTGCGGTGGATCAAAGCTTTGGTGTATTGGTGCCTCACGAAAGTGAGTTTGGCACCTCCTACCACCACCGTCTGTACAGTGTTGCTGATTTGCCCGACAAGAAATCAGGCAAACAAACCTTGAAAATGCTGGTAAAAAGATGCGACTATGTCGATGAATTTAGTGGCGAACAATATCCGGGTATTGCTTCCAATTTCCTTTGTGACCGTCAACCAGGAGATCGGATCATGCTTACAGGTCCACACGGCCTTCCTTTCGAAGTGCCTTCTGACAAGACGGCCAACTTAATCCTAATTGGAATGGGTACCGGTATCGCTCCTTTCCGAGCCTTCATCAAACACATTTATCACAACGAGAAAGACTGGAATGGAAAAATCCGATTGTTCTATGGAGCAAAAAGTGGTCTGGAAGTGCTCTACATGAATGATGCCGAAGACGACCTGAAAAACTATTACGATAAGGAAACATTCGAAGCGATCGAGGCACTGAGTCCAAGACCGCACATGAACGATCCAATTGCTTTGGAAACAGCTTTGACAGATCGTGCTGCGGATATTTTGGAGATGCTCAATCAAACCAATACCTACATCTATCTGGCTGGATATGAGCAGGTAAAAGAATTGCTGGACAAAGCCTTTTCTACCATTATGCAATCCAATGAAAAGTGGCTGCTACGCAAAGCAGAATTGATTGCTGGTAAGAAATGGGCAGAGATTATTTATTAGACAAAGAGATTGAATTGGTCATCTCAAGATTTAGACCCTGAAACAAGTTCAGGGTGACAAACACAAAAAATACAGATCCTGAATAATTTTTTGGGTCATGCTGAACTTGTTTCAGCATCTATCAAAAAATCTTGAATAGACCTGCAAAAACTAAAGAATCATGATTGTTCTCATTGCTTTAGGTACACTTGGAGGACTCACATTGGTGCTGGCCATCATGCTAATGGTAGCCAACAAGAAGCTATATGTGTACGAAGATCCTCGAATCGATCAGGTGGATGACATGCTCCCACATGCAAACTGTGGAGCTTGTGGCTTTCCCGGATGCCGTCCGTTTGCTGAGGCGCTGGTATCAGGAAAAGTCTTGCCTGGCAAGTGTACCGTAAGCAGTGAAGATGCCCGAGTCAAAATTGCCAACTACCTGGGTGTGGCACTAGGCAGTGAAGACAAGCAAGTAGCGAGACTTGCTTGTGCTGGTGGCATCAATGTGGCACGAAATAGAGCAGAATATAAAGGTCTTCAAAGTTGTAAGGCAGCCTCGTTGGTATCCGGGGGCGGCAAAGGATGCTTTTGGGGCTGCCTTGGTTTTGGAGACTGTGAAAAAGTCTGCGATTTTGATGCCATCCACATGAATGAGTATGGCTTACCAGTAGTAGATCTGGACAAATGTACCGCTTGCGGCGACTGTGTAGAGACCTGCCCGAAAGACCTCTTCTCCATCCAGCCAATGAAGAACCATCTATGGATAGCCTGCAAAAACCTGGAGCATGGCGATGCAGTGCTCGAAGAATGTGCGGTAGGCTGTACGGCTTGTGGCAAATGCGCCATGGATGCACCGGGCATCATCAGCATCCAGCAAAACATCCCAATTATCGATTACAGTCAGGGTCAGCAATCCATGGATGCCATTCAGCGATGCCCTACAGGCGCCATCGTCTGGCAAAACAACGATGGCACGGTCACCAAAGGCGCGGAAAGCAAGAAAATCATTCGTCAGGGGAAGTTGGAAACTTCGAATACTTAAAGGTTCTGAATTACAATAAAGGTATTGCAGAGAGCTACAATGTATTGAGGCCGAGGTTAAAAAGCATTGATACAATTTGAGCTTTTCAGGAACCAATCTCTGTTAAACTCACAGATGTAAATTCAGGGTACAGCTCTTCCAAAACCCCCATTAGCCTCGAAGCATATTCACCATGATTTGAGTGACAATTATTCACAATCACGTAGGCACTTTTCTCTATATTCTGATAATGCTTAAATACCTTCTTTCCAGGAAAAAAGTTTTGTACCAGCTTTTTATAAAGCCTAAAACGCTTTGTATTAGAAACTGACTCTTCTTCAGTCCCGGTTATAATCCTCTCTCCTACAAACCCAAAAGAGGCATTATTATCCTTGGAGTAGATTTCAAGAGCTATTTTCATAACAGTCTCGAGAATTGGAGCAGCTAAATATTGGTGCGTAAGAATGTTGAACTTGTTTTTGCTTCTCCTGGTAGTTGTGCTGTAAAACTTGATAACATAAAACCCATCAAGGAATTGTTCTACTTGAACAGTATAGCGCATATGGCCCTTAGTAGACCTCTCAAATTTACTAGATAAGTTGAACCGGTAATATTCAGTATGAATATGGTTTTCGTCGTGGCTTTCCCTCTTGACAAACTCAAAAGGTATATTGGAGTCAAACAATATTAGGGAATCAAAGGAGTATATACAGACACTCTGTTTCTATTGAATTCCTCTTTGGAAACTTTAGTAAACTCAATAGATTTCAACGCATTCTTAGTTGAATTAGCACCAGATTTCAATCTACCCCCTATAGAAGAAGATTTTCCTATAGAGACTGATTTATTTGTCAAACGTCCCATTTCTGCTATTGTATTTTAATGCAAAAGTAATAGCTACCTTTTTAATTAAAAAGTTTTAATAACTACACGAATTACAAACGCATATTATTAACTATAGTTTTTAGACACAAATACTAGACCTTTTTTGATGCAATTATTTTAAATAAAACTATTAGTGAAATCATATGATTCAAAATACTCTCTCAGAATCACTTCTATTAAGAGTACATTTTATCTAAGAACAACTAATGTCTAACACCTCAAATTCACCCCCTATACTTTTTAAAATTTTCAGCTTGTTCGAAGATCTCCTGGTATACTTCATCACGATCTACTGGAGGGTAATCGTGTTCTCCTAG
>CEPX01198009.1_pt1 | contig 11752 bp, 19 predicted proteins | sample 361361 | NCBI WGS metagenome assembly CEPX01 (sample SAMEA2619974, study PRJEB7988) | marine metagenome | biome: marine biome (ENVO:00000447); feature: mesopelagic zone (ENVO:00000213) & marine oxygen minimum zone (ENVO:01000065); material: "saline water (ENVO:00002010), including plankton...
CCTTGCAATCCTTTACTTCCATTTTTTTATTCTCTCCTCTGGTTTTCCAACCAACCTCTCTCCATCCACTTCAACCAATTTATCCTTGAGTGTGATTTTCAAAGTAATATCTTTTTTGAGTAACTTCTTTTCACCCTTCTCAGTTGAGATTATTAGGGTGTTTCGACTTTCCTCGACGATTTTACCTTTGATTCCTACCTGGCTAAGGTTATTTCCCTTAACCACTTCAACCTCCAGCCCAATAAGCTCATGTCTTATCAGGTTTTTCGGGGTGACCATTTTATTTCCTTTGTGGTTATTGTGTCTGTTGCAAATCCCTGTTCAACCAGGAACTCTTTCACCTTTTGCATATGATTTCCTTGCAACTCAATCTTCCCTTCCTTGGATGTACCTCCACAGGCAAGCTTTGATTTAAGTTTTTTTGCAAGATCCTTAAGATTGATCTCTTTGGAATTAATTCCGGAAATAACTGTCGCCATCTTTCCGAATCTTCTTTTGACAATCTTAATTTCAATCTTTTGTTCTTCTTTTGCAATAGTTTCGCAAACGCACAAATCTTGTGGTAACCCGCATTTGGAGCAAACTTCGCTCATATCTTTTTCTCCTCCATTTTTCTACTATTAAATTTTGTAAGTATTCTTGCGATATTTTTTTTAATATTCTTAACATCACCTGGATTTTCAGGAACTGTTCCAGTTGCGATCTGAGCATTAACCTTAATCAACTCCTTTCTTAACTCAGTAAGTTGTTTTTCCAAATCCTTTTTCTCCATCTTAGCTAGATCACTTTTTCTTAGTTTCATCCTTCTTTACTTCCTTTTTAGCAACTTTTTTCTTAACAGTTTTCTTTTTTGTAGTTTTTTTCTTAGCTGGTTTCTTTTCTTCAATATTTTTATCTTCGACTTGAACAGTTTTATCTTCAACCTTCAAGATACCAATCTTATCAGGTAATTGTACATCAGCTGGTAAAATCTTAACCTTAACTCCAACAGTACCAGATTTAAGATTAGCTTTACACAAACCATATTCTACAAATGAAACAGCAATATCTCCTGATTTTTTCAAATAACCGGCATAAAATCTCCAACTTTTTGCTCTTGCTCCTGGTAAACCTCTTCCACTGATTAGAATTTCAGCACCCATTGCACCAGCATCCATAATATTTTGTAAAGTTCTATAACCTGTTGATTTAAACCTCTTAGGTCCAAACCTTTCTAATATATTAACAATTTGCTCAGCCATATTTTGAGCATCTAAATATGGATTTACAATCTCAGCAACTTCTACCTGAGGATTTTCCATTTTAAATTTTGATTTCAAAACTCTTGTAAGTTTCTTAATATTTTCACCTTTTTTACCAACAATCAATCCAGGCCTTGAAGTATGAATTACAACTTTTTCACCAAGTGGAGTTTTCTTTATTTCAAATGAACTATACTTCCCAGCACCCATTTCCTTCTTCATATAGTCACCTACTAAAAACTCTTTCACTTTTTCAGCAATAAATTTTCTTTCTATCATTTTTTCTTCTTCTCTTTTTTCTTAATTTCGCTAAGAGCAACCTCCATATGAGTTCTTTTCATACTTCTTCCTCTAAACCTTCCATGATGCATCTGTCCAATACCTTTGTTTGCAATCATTTTGCTAATGTACAAATCATCTGTGTTCATACCTTTATTCAAAGCATTCATTTCAGCAGATTTAATTAAACTTAATATTGTAGTTGAAGCTTTAACAGGATATCTACCAGCAGCAATTCTTCCTCTTTTATGGCCTCTATCTCTGTTAAACCTTTTGTAAGGTACAGCCATTTTTTTAGCAATAACTTGTTCTAAAATATACTTAGCTTTACTAATCATTCTTCCACGAATAAAGTTAGCTATCTCTACTGAATCCTTCTTTGAAATTTCCAAGTTCCTTCCTATTGCTTTTGCTTCCATATTTATTTTACACTTGCTGCAGCACTTGATTTAGTTGCACCAATACCTGGAGCTGAGTGTGCAAGCCTTTGTCTTGTCAATGCAAATTCTCCCAAATAATGTCCAATCATTTCAGGCTGAATCAAAATATTAACAAAACTTTTTCCATTATGAATATGAATATTCATGTTTACCAGGATAGGTAAAACAATCATGTTTCTACAATGAGTTTTTACAGGTTTCTTATACTCACCTTTTTTTGCTTTTTCAATCTTTAATAATAATCTTTTCTGCATTTCAGAAAATCCTCTAGTTATAGACCTTCTCTGTCTTGCAGGAGCTATCTTTGCAAATTCAGTAAGATCCATTTTTTGTAATTCTTCCAATTTTTTCCCACGATATGTAAATTCTTTTTTTGCCATCTTTATTTCTTCCTTCCTGTTCTCTTAGCTTTAATCAAACCAACATTCCTTCCAGCATGTGCATATCTTGGTGCTGTTTTTGGTTTACCTGCATGCCTACCTCTACCAGATCCAAATGGATGGTCTACTGCGTTCATAGCAACACCAGATGTTTGTGGATAAAGTTTATTTTTTGCTCTTTTTGCATGCATTCTTGTACCAGCTTTTAGGAATGGTTTTTCTTTCCTTCCACCACCAGCAACAACTCCAATAATTGCTCTACAATCACCATTAATTTTCTTCTGTTTTTTTGAAGGTAACCTAATAACAATTTGATCACCAACCTTTCCAACAATTTTTGCAAATGAACCAGAACTTCTAACCAACTTCCCACCATCTCCTGGCCTAACTTCAATATTATTAATCAATGTACCATCAGGCATATTTTTCAGAGGCAACACATTTCCTCCACTCACACCAGCATCAATACCAGATTCAACAGTATCATTCACTTTGATTCCTAATGGTGCAGCCATTAGAACAGTTTCTTTATTTTCATATCGCACTAAAGCTAAAGGCGCACTATGCCCAGGACAATTAACAATATCTTTAACAACACCCTTCATTGAACCTTCTTTTTCAGTTTTATCATAAGCTCTTAATTTAATTTCTCCCTTAAATCTATGACTTGGAGACTTGTAAGTATGTGAACCTCTTCCTCTCCTTTGTGTAATTATTCTCTTTCCCATTTTTACATTAATCCTAACTCTGTTGCAACATCAATTGCAGGAGTATCCATTGCCAATTTAATGTATGCTTTCTTTTTACCTGAAGGTAAAATCAAAGTATTAATTTTTTCAACTTTAACTTTAAATATATGCTCAATAGCCTTTTTTATCTCAGGCTTCTTAGCTTTCCTGTCTGTAATAAATACAAGCTTATTTTCTTCTTGCATTAACCTAACATTTTTTTCAGTTGTTAGTGGATATTTGATAACTTGAAAAGGATCTTTCATTTTTCCCTCCTTTCATAAAACAAGTTTTCTTTACCTAGCACATCTAATGCACCTTGACTCCACAAAGTCAACCTTCCAGCATGTGTACCTGGTGCTAAAAGCTCTGCATTCAAATCTTTAACCATACAAACATCCACACCCATAAAGTTTCTAGCAGAATCAGCCAAAGCACATTTTTTTGAAACTACAATTAAAGGTCCTTTCTTAACTCTATACCTTCTATTTCTTATTTTCCCCTTTCCAGCCCGAACTTTTCTAACACTAATTCTTTTCAATTCTTTTTCCAAACCCAATTTTAAAAATAAATCTTTAACTTCTTTAGTCCTCTTTAATTCTTCAAATTTAGTATCAACAACAACAGATTCAGCTTTATGCCCTCTGTTTTTAACCATTTCAGCATCAACAGTTGCAGCAATAGCACTTCTAATAGCTAACCTTCGCTCTTTTCTATTCATCTTTAGATCCCAAACCTTCTCAGCTTTAGGAGGATGAGCTCTTCTACCACTAACTGTGTTAGGAGCAACAGCACCAACCCAATAGAAATTTAAACCTCTTGCAGACAAGATCTTTCTAGGGGTTCTAGCAATACCCTTATCATAACAAGTTTTGTAACTTTTTCTTCTTTTACTTAGTGTAGCTGAAGCTCTCATACCAGCACCTGGTTGTGCACCATAAGCTTGCCTTTTATGAGATTGTATTGATAGAACAGCCCTTTTAATCATATCAGGTCTAAAAGCTTCACTAAACTGACTAGGCAATTTAACTTCACTTCCATCTTTTCCATCTAATCCTTTTACTTTCATCTTTGTTTTGACTCCAAACTTACATAAGTAATTTCTTTTGGTTGTGCCTTAACTTTAGTTCTTATGGCACTTGTAATAGTAATAGGCCTTTTCCTAGGTCCAATAACAGACCCTTCTAATAATATATAGTCATTTTTTACCAATCCATACCTCACAAACCCACCTTTTGGATTAATTTCCTCTGGCTTATCGCCAATCTTTAAACATAATTTGTTATACTCAGTTCTCAAATGATACCCCATCTTACCTGGCTGTGCCACAGTGTATGTAACTTTTTTAGTTGTCCACGCACCCATTGAACCAATTCCTCTCTTTGTTTTTTCAGCTTTGTGAGACATAATCTTAACACCATATCTTTTAACAGTACCAGCAAACCCTTTACCAGTTGTCACACCATGAATATCAACAAATGTACCTTCTTTATGTACATCAGAAATTTTAATTTCTTTATCTAAGAGTGATTTTACATATTCAACATCGTCAGTAATTGCCACTTCAATCATGTCTGGCTTTTTCTTCCCAATACCTAACAATTTAGGCTGTGTATACACAACTAACCTCATATAATCAAAATCTTCAGGTTCTTTATTATCTTTTTTAGATATTGGAGTTTTCCTACTTAACTCTTTATCAACTTTTTTTGAAAAAATCTCAGAAACAACTTTTAACCCCTCACCCTCATTTTTATAGAACCTTATTGAATACACCTTCATTGGTGGACACTCAATAATAGTACAAGGGCAAAACACTTCCATATCTTTCCTTGGAGATTTAGAATTTTTTTCCTTGAACAAAACATGTGTCATCCCAACTTTATAACCTAAGAAACCCTCAATTTGATTCTCTTTAGAATTATTCCAAGATTTCACTCTAGCACAATGTTTGCTACTTCTGGCTCTTGGCCAAAACTGCATACTTCCTCGATGTGGGTGATGTTTTGTCGGCATTCCTATTTACCTTCTTTACTTTTTGAACATGCTTCATTTGAAACAGCAAGTTTTAAAGACGTCAAACCTGCACTCGCCTTGTAAGATAACAAGATATTATCTTGTTGTTCTACACATTTCGTGCGAACGAGTTGTGATCTTATTGAATACTTTCGTATCCGATATGATCTTGAATTTCTTCTCCCTTTATAAACCTTTCTTTTCAGGAGGAGCTATTTTAAAACCCACTAAAAATATTTAAACTCCTTTTAGCTATCTTTTTTTATGAAAACAATACTCAGATACATCTTAGCTCTCATTATAGCACTTTACCACAACATTTTCTACACAATATTTTCACCTCTAACAGTATACATCACTTACTACACACTAAAACTCTTCACAAACCCAATTTTAACAGAATCAACAATAACCTTCAACTCACACTCTTTCACTTTCATTCCAGCATGCACAGCAGCCACAGCATACCTTCTACTAACAATGCTAATCTTAACAACAAGAAATATAAAATTCTTAACAAGAATTAAAATGTTCATAATAGGATCAATAGCAATATTAACTTTAAACATTACAAGAATTCTCATCCTAATGCTTGCTTATAATGTCAATGAAGCCTTTTTCAACACATTACATCTACTCTTCTGGCACATACTTTCAACAGTATTCGTAGTACTAATCTGGCTAGCTCTAACAAAATTATACAAAATAAAATCAATACCAATATATTCTGATATAAAATACCTACTAAAGAAGATCTAATTCTTCCTCTTCTTTCATTCTCTCTAATACTTTCTTAACATCTTCCTTTTTTAGAGTTTTTCTTCCTTGGATAGCAATCTCTTCCTTTAATCCATCAACAATCCTATCCAATTCTGAAGAAAAATAATGTTCTAAAACAAAGAAAACTTCAGAATTAACTCTTTTAATTCCTTTCTTTCTTAAAATCTCTTCAACATTTTTCCTAATTAATGCATTATTTTTTCTAACCATTTTTACCTTTTTCCACTAATGTATTAATACATGATATTTTTTAAATTTAACTCCAAAATTTAAAAAAAACTCTTTAAAGATATACTCTCTACTAACAGGAACAATAAATACTTGATTTGCAAGCCATTCTCCTTTATTTTCTGCAACAAATCCTTTACGCAAAACATTTACAATCTTAACCTTAAGTGAAGCCTTCATTCCCTTTAATTCATATACAAACATAACTTTATTAGAAAACTTATACTTCTCTGACAAAAACTTACCACTTTTCAAACTATACCCTTCTCTAAACAAAGTATGAACCAAAGAGGGAACATGAACAAAAAAATCATCAGGATTTAATACACTTACATGAAAACTAGGAATAGTAATCTTCTTCCTACTTATTACTGCAACATCAATATCTTTAGGTAAAGCTTTTCCTTTTATTGCAGATCCAAATAAGATTATGTCCAACACTTCCTTATCTTTAAGATATTTATTCAGTTTCTTTTTTATTAATAACAATTTCTTTGAGTTCATTAACAAATTAACAGTTCTCAGCTTATTTAAGCTTTTCTATTAATGCATTAATATTGTAGTCAAAGTTAATAACTACCCTAAAACAAACTAAGAACACCTAAACTAACCAAACTAGTCACAACACCAGCTGCCACAACACCTAAAGCAATTGCAATCAAACTATTCCTCCGATCCATCTTAAAAGCCCATGAAGCCAAGGTTCCAGTATAAGCCCCAGTTCCAGGCAAAGGAATAGCAACAACAAAAAACAAAGCAACAAACTCCCAATCACTACCTATTTTTTTCTCAATTTTCTTTCTAGCTCGAACTAAAAACTTGTTAAAAATATTATTATACAAACTAAACCTGGTAAAATATTCATGAATATGATCTAAAAAGTAAAATATTGGAAACACAATCAAAATATTAGCTAAAACACAAAAAAACACAACAACAAAAGGATCAACACCAGTTGCAAGACCATAAGGTATTCCAGCTCTTAACTCTGTAAAAGGTGCCATACTTAACAATATAGCAATTAAAAAATCTTTCATTCTTTTGTACCTTGGAATGCAATCAAGTCTTCAGTTGTCAAAACTTTCTTCTTCTTAAGCTTCTCTTCAACCTCTTTACTTTTCTCTTCTAACTTTTTCTCAACTTTCTTAGCTTTTTTCTTAGCAACTTTAGCTTTAATTTTTCTATCTTCACCCTTAACCATATCTTGAAGCTGAAATTTATCTTTAATCTTCTTATTCAAGTCACCATACTCTTGTTTAAAATTAATAAATTTCTCAAAAGCATCTTCTTGCTCTTTCTTAATCTTATTGATCTCTTTAGATAAAGCATTAAACTCTTTATACCCTTCTTTGTTCTCTTTAACAGTTTCTTTGATCTGTTTATGAAAATCCTCAGCCTTTTTCTTAGCAACTTCAATTTTTTTAGAAAATTCATCTCTTTCTTTTAACAATCCATCAACATCTTTAACACTAGCATATTTCTTCTTAAGATCTTTAATCCTTTTCATGATCTCTTTCTCTTTAGAAAATTTCAAAGCTTGTGTTTCCATAGTTTCTTGTAGCTTTTCAATTTCCTTCTTAATAGAACTAGGATCCTTAACATCACTCTTTCCAAGAAGATTTCCTTTCTTATCATTCAACTCTTTAATCTTATCAATTAACTTCTTAACATCTTTGTTAGCTTTCTCTCTACTCTCTTTCAACTCTTTAATTTTATCACTAAAAATATCATTATTTTGCTTAACTTCTTTAACTTTAGAAATAAGTTCTGCAATCTTTTCTTTAAGATCCTCTTTTTTTCTGAACCATTCCTCTTTTTTAGAATTAAGTTCACTCAATTTAGCCTTAAGGCTATTAATTTCATTATGAACTTTCTTGATTTTGTCCTTTATGTTCTTTTCTGTCATTTTTAAGGATTCTATATGAAATTTGTGAAATTCATTGTTTAAAACCTTTACTCTTTTTTTATGTAAATTTTACAGATTTTTAGCCTGTTTCTTTATAAATAGATTTTTCTCTACTATATAAATATTACTTAAGTTTGGAGTGTAAAAATGATTAAATTAGATAATATTAAAATATATAAAATGGGGCCAAAACTAGGGATTGCGCTTCCTAAGGTCTTATTTAGAAAAGGTGCCTTGATTGAGATAACTGTAAGTAAAGGGGATAAAGAGAAAATATTTTTAACAAAATTTAATAGAATTTTAACTTTAAGGAGGCATATTGTTAATTCTCTGAATTTGAATTATTCAGATTTAGTTTATATTAAAATAAGGAAGATAGGAAAAAATCCTAGAAGTAAAGATCTATTTAAAGGAAATAGGTTAGATTTATTAGCATTAATTCCAAAAAAAACATCTAGAGGATATAGGATATTTGTAAATCCATTTAAGAAGAAGGATAAAGATTGGTTAAGGATTTGGTATTCACATTCAAGAGGATCTGGAAAGCAAATAGAATTAAAAAGATTTATAGAAATCAAAACTTTAGGGACCCTTTTAGGTCAATATCAAGCTGAAGGAACAAAACATCAAAAATCACAAAGAAAATTTTCTGTTGAGTTTAAGAATAAATTAATAAAAGAACATAGAGAATTTTTAGATTCACTTTTTGATATGGGCCTTTCTAGAGATTTAATTAATTTTTATTTTGGTTTTAATCCTGAAAAATTATCTAAAAAACAAATCAAAGAAGAGATTAGGAAGTTTCAATCACAAATAAATTATCCAGTAAGGTTATCTCCTTCAAAAAAATGTAAAGGTAGTGCTTTTGGTTTGATTATAAGGAATGTGTTACTTACAGAAATTATTTTATTTAGTTTAGATAAAATAAGAATTTTTTTAGCAAACCAAAACAAATATTCTTTAGAAAAAAAAGAATTAGTTAATTGTTTCTTTGCTAAGTTACTAACTGGAGATGGAACTTTGGATAGTAGGTGTAATACAAGGAAATTTCCTCATTTACAGATAAAAATTGTAGATAAGGATATAAATTATTTACATGATTATTCTCAAATAATGAAGAATTTAGGATTCCATCCAAGAATCAATTTAAATCGAATATATGTCATTTCTGGTTGCAGTTTTAAAAATTTATTATATTTATACCAATCAAAAGCATTCAAAAATACAAACAATTGGAATAAATTATTAGTGTCTATTAAATTATGTCTTGAAAATGGGAGAAGATCAAATACTTATTATAGGTTTCTTCAATTAGAAAAACAAAAGATTTTTACTAATTTATCTGTTTCTAATGATTTTAATATTCAACTTAGAACAGCAAACTCCTGGTTACATAGTAAAAAGAAAGAAAATTTAGTAATCCAAACAAATAAATCTCAGTGGACTTTAACAAAAAAAGGAAAAGAATTAGTTTCAATTCTAAAAGAATGGCAAAAAGATTATAATAAATTGGTTCACAAAAAGAAAATTAAAGATCCAGCAAAATTGCTGGTTTCTTTAAAGCCTAAATCAAAATACAATTCCGAATAGGGCCCCGAGTCCCGCGGCTGCTTCTTCAGTTGATTTCTTTTCTGCTTTTGGTTCTTCTTTTTTCTCTTCTTTCTTCTCTCCACTTGCAGAACTTGCAGCGGGAGCAGCGACAGGTGCAGCTACAGCAGCCTCCTTAATAGCTTCATCTATGTTAACACCATCAAGCGCAGCAATCAAAGCTTTAATTTTACCATCATCAGCTTTTACGCCAGCAGCGTCTAAAACTTTTTTTACATTTGCCTCATTTACTTCTTTGCCTGCTTTGTGTAACAACATAGCACAATATACGTATTCCATTTCTTGTCCTCCTAAATATTACTCTTTTGTTTAAGACTTGAAGCCTGTGCTTCAGCCTTTGCTAGTATTTTACCAACATTTTCTGTTGTGATTATGTCTTTTGAATCTGCTAGAGCACTTGCATCACTATGTGCTTTCACTAACATTACTTTAATACTCTCTTTACATGGGTAACCAATCTTAACTGCAAGGTTTAATGTTTCTTGATAACTCAACCTAATGTTATCCATGTATTCTTTTTCATCAATTGCAAGTACATCTTTTTTAAATATAACTCCATTTTCAAACAAGCCCAATAAATTCAAACCAACTTCCATAGGTTCAATACCTAATCTAGTCAAAATTTCAGCTGTTTTTCCATTAATTTCTTCACCATCTTTAACAACTAACTTTTCTTCTTTCACAGCAACTTTTCCATCTTCAATTGCTGTTTTAATTCCTAACATACCAAGTTCACCAATAATTGGACCTGGTGCAAAAGGTGTTTTTCCCTCTTTAATATAAATATCATTGGGTGCAGTCTGTCCTGCCTTTGCAGGAGCTGAACTCTTATTATCTTGTAAAATTTTATACAATTTGAAAGGATTATCTTTAGTAAAAATCATCGCAGGCATTCCACGAATAACATCTTTAACCTTTTCAACATCTTTTTTTTCTTTAGAAGCTTGATCTAATGCAATATTCATCAACCTACCTTTAGCCATAACAACCTCAGCCTTACCTTTCAAAGATTGCCTCATTTTTTGCAATTGAGGTGATGGCAAGTTCTCTAAGTCAACAACACCAAAAATGGGATACTCAATAATCAACCTTTTCAGGTTTGCTACAATCTTTAGCTTCTTTTCAGAAGTCATTTCTTAGCACCCCCAACCTGAACTGGCTTACCCATTGTAGTTTTAATAAAAACAGATCTTACATTTTGATCATGCAAAGGTAAAAGGTGTGAAACTTCTTTGTAAACAGCCTCAATATTCTCAACTAATTTATCATCTTCCATTGTTTCAAGCCCAACACTACACTTTACAGCCAACTCATTCTTTGTTGCAATCCTAACTGTTTTTTGTAACTTTTCAACAATCATCTTAGTTGAACCTTTTGGTGGAACAATCATTCCAGCTTTAGGATTAGGCATTTTACCTGCAGTACCCAGGAATCTACCAAAAGCTTTTGCAACATCAGGCATAATATTAGCTTGAGCAATAAAAAATTCATGATCTCTCATAACTTTTTTCAGTTTTCTTTTTTCATAAGATTTAAAATCATCTTTTAAAATTGTAAAATCACAATGTTCTTTTGCATCATTATTTAATTCACCACCAACCAAAGCACAAACTTTAATTTTCTTACCTCTACCATGTGGAATTTGAGCAAAAGCATTTAATTTATGGTCTGGCTTTTTCAGATCTAAATCTTTAAGATTAATAATAATGTCAAAACTTTGAGCAAAATTTCTTTTTTTAGAACTCTCTCTTACTTTTTTTAATGTTTCTAATATTTGTTTTTTGTTCATAATATGTCCCTCCTACTTCACGTAGTTATACGGGTGTATTTTAGGAAATTTTGGGTATTTATAAACATTTTGGTTAGATTTATATAGTAGAACTTTATTTTCTAGGTTATGCCAAGATTCCCAGGAAGAGAAATTGTAATGTATGGAGATATTGCTGAATCACATTTACTTGCTAATAATAGTGTTATTTTCAGAGATGAATTGTATAAAGGGAAAATAGAGCCTGGACAACAAGTTCAATTTGCTGTATGGGGCGACAACTCTTTACCACAAGATGAAACAGTTTATTTTGGAACAAGATGGCTTGGTTTTGGTGAGGATAATTGGATTACTAGTTTAAGAGCTGTAGGAGTGGTT
>CEPX01101230.1_pt1 | contig 11748 bp, 17 predicted proteins | sample 361361 | NCBI WGS metagenome assembly CEPX01 (sample SAMEA2619974, study PRJEB7988) | marine metagenome | biome: marine biome (ENVO:00000447); feature: mesopelagic zone (ENVO:00000213) & marine oxygen minimum zone (ENVO:01000065); material: "saline water (ENVO:00002010), including plankton...
CGAAAGAAGAATAGATGAGAACTTAGACAAAGTATCGGATGGACAACGCGCTCGGATGATGCGGGGTCAGACGGAGGAATGGCTCATATCTCAAGAAGAAGATATACTAGACCGTTTAATTGCACATCATAAACAGGACACATTGACGGAAAGCCTTTTAAGGGGTAGTATTGGTGAAATCGCTGGATTGCGTGATTTTAGGCGGGAGCTGGAAAGCAAGATCAGGCAAGGAACCGCCGCTGCAGAATTAGTAGCAGGAGAAGAAAATGGCTAAGAAAACCAAGAAAACCACTACGGTTGAGGAAGAAGTGGAGGAAGGCACCAGAGAGGCTGGCGAAAAAGCCCCGAAGGATGATGCTGAACTCTTTGCTCAACAGGGCCTAGACGAGCATGGACGCTCTCAGGAGATCGAAGGTGACGATAGCCGCGTGGGAGATACCGAACTTCCCGTCGCGAAGCCAAAGCCTGGTGAGAAAGAACAAGAGCCTGAAATGGTCGAAGTTGCTATCAGTGGCGATCTATATAGTATGACCCGAGAAGCGGCGGAGGCACTAGCTGCAGATCAGGCCGCAAATAGAAGTGAGGAAGATATCCCACCTCTCAAGGATGAACGAGAGGAAGGGGGAGAGAAGAGGAAGGAGACTGATTATACAGAACTCATTTTTACAGACCCCAACGAAGCACTTCGCCTGCACGGAGAGGAGATTGCCGAAAGTGTCAGAAAAGAAATGACTCAGGCTTATACACAAGATCAGGCTCGTCAGATATTCTGGGACGACCTCTACACAGATTATCCAGAGCTTAAAGAAGAAGATCACATAGTCAAGATGGTCATGGAGAGCAACTGGGAGACACTTAAAGGCCTTAAGGGTGCAACAGTAAGAAAGAAGCTAGCCGAACTCACTCAAGAAGAAATCATCAGGCTGGCAAATAAGCAAAAGGGTATTGGCGGAAAGAGCGGCGCGACTTCTACCAAACTTGAAGGTGATACCCAGCCTGCTCCGGCTCCTGCGTCAGAAGAAGATGCAGAAACGGAAGCTATCCCACCGACCCTGAACGCCGCAATCAAAGAGCGGAATAGGTTGCGGCGGGAAGGACCAAAACAGAAGCAAGCATCCTAGGAGACTAAAATGGCACAGTTTAAGTGGAGCCTAGATGCACCGACGGGCGTTTTCAAAAGTCATGCTATGAGCAAGCGCTTATATATGGCGGCCCTGGAAAATGCTGTATTCATGGATTTCGTCCAAGGAGTCGATGGGTATGGCAGGAAGAAGGGTGATACCGTAACCCTGACGCGCATCGCAACAATCTCCGAGCCCACTTCTCCAGACTTAACGGAAGGTGAGCGCATACCGGAGGACACCTACTCAATCTCAACCACCTCGATCACGGTGAATGAGATTGGTCGTTCTGTTCCCTTTACTTCGTTTGCCGAAGATTTGACTTTCTTTGATCTGGAAAATGGCATCCAAAGGCGTCTAAGGGATCAGATGAAACTGGCCCTTGACACTAAAGCCGCGACAGCCTTTAAAACGTGCAAGGTTAAGTATGCACCAACAGGTCTCGCTGCTGGCACATTCGACACGGACGGGACGCAGAGTACTACCGCTACCGCCAACTGGAATGTGTTCCATGTTGAGGAGATACGAGACTACCTCTTTGATACCCTAAATACCCCGCCCTGGGAAGGTGACGACTATATTGCTATCTTCCGTACACTGGGGCTGAGGGGCATTAAGAGAGACCCCGCGTGGGAGGAGTGGCATAAATACACCGACCCGCAGGCGAAATTCAATAACGAGATCGGTAAGATCGAGGACATTCGTCACATCGAAACTAACCATGCTAACGCCCTCTCTAAGGTTGGTACAGGTAGTGTGCTAGGTGAAGGCGTTGTCTTTGGTCAAGACTCAATCGCGATGGCCGAAGTTCTCACTCCAGAAATCCGTGCACAAGTTAATGTTGGCCAAGACTTTGGTCGTTCCAACGCAGCGGCTTGGTATGGGATTCTGAACTTTGGAATTATCTGGGATACGGCGAACCAAGGTGAAGCCCGTATCGTCCACGTTAATTCCGCCTAAGTAAGTACGAGGACCAAGACAGTATGAAACAGGACTTGAGGTTTTAACTTTTCGAGAGGAAGGATAGAAGATGGCTTATGTTCATAGCCGATACGAAGTTGAGGTTCAACCAGCTACTCCTAGTTCCGCTCCGGCGGCAGGATTTAACTGCATTGACTTCAACCAGCCGGGGGCTACTGTAGCCGCTGGTGTTTATGCACCGGGTCTTGTGCCTCATATCATTCGCGGTGCGGCTGTTATTCCGTTGGTAACAGCGGCTCTAGCAGAAGATGTTAGTGTTAACTTTGACGCTGATATTACGACCCCAGGAACGCCCACAAATCTGTTCAAGATTTTGTGGCCGACTGAGATCAAGGCGCATACATCCCTATACTACACGCCCAGCTACTACATCGAGATTAAGCCTGGACAGCACATCAACGTTCGAGTGACTACCCTCGGTGCAGCGGCTTCCAACGCTAAGGTGGTTCTATACGTTGAACCTCGTTGGGAAGAGCCAGGCAACGTTACGGGTATGCAGCTTGCAAGCTAAACCACTAGCCGACCTTCCTAGCGTTTGTCGGTGTAGCCGACTGAGTATGGGGCGCAGCCCCTGGTATCCCGAAAGGGGGAGGGCTAATAGGAAGGTAAAGGAGACTAAAAATGGCACTAACAGCGAGTTGTTGGTCGGAGACAGTTGATGATCGGTCTATCTTTGCTAAGAAGAAAAGAAACCGTATTACGCTGACTCTAGATAATGCATCAAGTGGTAATGCCTATCCCACGTCGGGAGGTATTCCCTTACCTACAACGATGGGTATGGTTAGGAATATCGACTACATTATCCTGACAGGGTACGGTCATATCACTACAGGTAATCCAACTTCGTTTGTGCGGTGGCTATACGCAGCAACCATGCATTCGCTGATTGGTTATCAACCTCTATATACATTTACAACTGCTGGTCCAGGCGAAGCAGGCTCGGCTACCACGTTTAAGGAGCTAGCAACTACATGGACGCCTACAGTTGCAACACCTACCCCGCCTGTCTTTTATGTCGAAGCAGTTGGCTGGTAAATATACTTAATAACGGAGAATAAGATGAATAAGAGCAGAAAAAGTCGGCCCGAGGCCGATGGCGGCAAGAATTTGGAGCCTCTTATAACTCGTCCAAAGAGAGTCGCCATCGTCGCCCTGGGTGCCAGCGTCATGGCTTATATGCGCGAGAGCATGACTAACGATCAATTTGAGAACCCTTTTGATGAAGTATGGACACTCAACAGAGGCGTTAAGGGATTTACCCATGAGAAGCTGTTCGTTATGGACGACTTTAGGTGGATTGAGGAGAATAACCCAGGTTATGCGAACTGGCTTAAACAGCACGACAGACCGATTATCACAAGTACTCCTTACCCTGAATATCCGAGCTCTGTTGAATATCCTCTCAATGAAGTTCTTGAGACGATTACGGATGATGTCTTTGCGGTTAATACGGTATCTTATATGCTGGCATACGCAATTCATATCCGCGTTCAAGAAGTCACCATATATGGTGCTGATTTCATCTACCCCGACGGCAATATGTCAGAATCAGGAGGACAAGCAGTTGCGTATCTATGTGGTATGATGAGACACTTTGGTCTTACTCATAGAATCCCACAGGAAAGCACTCTTTTATATGCCAACAAATGTAAGTTGAACCCCAAGTCGGGCTTTATTGAACGTCCCCTCTATGGTTGGCATAGAAAAGAGCAGATGGCAGAGAAGGCTGAGAAAGAAAAAGAACTGGAGAAAGCGCGAAAGGCTAGCTTAAAGAAAGGAGATAAGTGATGGGACTAGCGCTTGGTAAAGTACACAACTTCGTTAGGGACGAAGAAAGCCAACAGATGATTCTCCAATCTAAGGCCCCTTACAAGCGGTTTGTGAAAGAAGGAGATGATACTGTTATCATCCAGAGTGGAGGATACTATTCAGATGGTGGTGATAAACTTGAGAAGAAGAATATTCCGAAGTATATATGGGATATCCTCAGAAACAGCACCGAGGACGGCCTTAAGGCTATTGGGCTAACTAGGGATGATATACCAAGTTTTGGGGAAGGAAAACCAGAGAAGGAACCCCCAAAATCGGGTGGGGATCAGATACCACAGACCTTACAAGAAATTCTTATGGGCCTCGATCATTCTGACGATACAGAATGGACAAAAGCAGGCCTTCCTGATCTAAACGTAGTTAAGGAACGATTCGGTAGGTATCAATCCCGACAACAGGTTTCAGATGCAATTGAAGGCTTTAAGAGACAACAGGAGTAAATCATGGCTACAACTGTAGTGATGGGAAGTGTGCAGGAAGAAGCCAAAGGTGTGTTCCATATCAAGTGGTCTGCCACCGTCAGCGGCGATGGTAGTATTCATACCTTACCTCCGCATGTTATAAGTATCGACGTACAGGTATCTGCTTCTACATTCGGAACGTCAAGGGTTATTATAAAAGGTTCCAACCAGGATACACCTTCAACGGCAGTATACGAGACCATGACCTCAGTAACTGGCCAAGCGATGGACTATACTGGTGCACAGTTCAAGGTTATGAATGAAAGCCCTCGTTATATCAAGCCTCTGTTTGATACCGTGACGTCGGGGGCCACCATAAAGTTGGATATATACGTCAGATCTGGTGTTGCTTAATGGCCAGGAGGGGTGTGAGAAGGGTAGAGATTGCGCGACAGGCTAAACTGGCGCAGGACCTAATGCACTTTGCATTCTTCGTAATAAGTGACCTATGGGTGTACCAAGGTTATGTAGATGTACGTCCCTTGCTTGAGAGGGCGCAGGTATTAAAGGAAAATAATGGCTAATTATACAACCAGCGCCGATCTTGTTAATGACATCTTGTTCCGCGCAAGCGAGCCGACGGATGGGACGTCTGATTTCGACGCCGCAGCCTTGCAGTACCTAAACAGGGCATATCAGGGTATCTGGTCGGGAGGTAGCGAGCTTGACCCCGAGATAATGGAGGTATGGTGGTGGTTACGGAAAGACGATCAGGGAGTGTTGACGCTGGACCCAGTGACGGACACCGGAACGGTCTCGGTAACGAACAACAACGCTACCATAACATTCAGCAGTGCTCCAGCTGCAACTCAAGCTGGGAGGCATTTCAAAGTGGACGACCATGCAGATGTGTTCATTATTTCCTCTCATACTGCCGCGTCGGACACGGCGACTTTGGAGAGTGTTTACACAGGCCCCACTGATACTACCGCAAACTTTAAGGCGTTTAAAGTAGATTATGATTTAGCCAGCGACTTGTTATATTTAACAAGCCCCTTTATCGCCTTCCAAGATAGTAGGGACGAGATACCTGTTATTGACCTCGACAAGTTGAGGGAGAAGTGGCCTCTTAATAGTATAGGCTCAGGTGTTCCTAAGAACGCCGCTTTTATTGGGGAAAGAAAAGTTAGGTTCTCCCATTATGGAGGGGTTTCAAGCACAGAACTTATTAAATTAGATTACGAATATATTTACGAGCCCAGTGATCTTGCTGACGATTCTAATGCCCCCCTAGTCCCGAGGCAGTATCGTAAGATACTTTCTGATTGGGGTACAGCTTGGTTGCTGATGGATAAAGAGGACGATAAAGCAATAGCCGCCCTGAAAGCCGCAACCTCTGGGGTACAGGCTATGGCTAGAGAGAATAGAAAGAGGATGCTCATGGCTTCTGGTTCCGAAAACTTCGGGAAGATCAAACCAAGGCAGGGTGAGGTTGCAAACTTTAAGGGTCCGTTAAGAACTGAGAGTGGGTTAATTATAGGACCGCAGTAATGGCCTTCGCAGGTGAAGTAGCAGAGTTACCTATCGGTATAGATGGTCTTGCAGGAACCAAGAATTTATCCGAACTTGGCCCTGGGCATCTAATTATCGGCGAGAACATCCGCTACGACTCTGGAACTTTGGCCAAAGAAGGGGGGAGTGCCAAGTATAATTCTTCCGCTATAAGCGGTACTCCATCCATCTTAGGCGGGCATGATTGGCACCCCACTGGAACCAGCACACAAAGAATGGTTGTTCTCTTATCTGATGGGGATTACAAAAAGGATACAGGCGGAGCAGACTTTACCGTCGATCTTGCGACTGGGCTCACTATTGGAGATTTTACTAACCCCGTATTCGTCGAGGGGGGTAAGGAAGCTGCGGCAAACGATAAAAAGCTATTTATGTTCTCAGCGAGTAACGCCGTACAGGTACTGGATGCTGATGGGGCGACGAGTGGTAATCTAGCCACACCTCCTGCTGATTGGTCTGGGGCTAATCAGCCTACATTTGGTCTTATACATGAGAATAGAATGTGGGGTGGAGGGAATCCTAACGATCCCCACCGCATGTACTATTCTCTAACAACAGACCATGAAGATTTTACAGGGGCGGGGTCAGGAACAATAGCTGTTTATCCTGGTGAAGGGGAGAAGTTAGTAGGAGCTATTTCTTTTAAAGGACTCCTGATTTGCTTCAAATACCCATCTGGAATATATGTCATAGATACCTCAGACGCAGCAGTCGCAAATTGGCTTACCTCTAAGCATAGCACCAGTATAGGAGGTATTTCCCCTAATGGAGCAATCGCAATAGACAACGATGTTCTATTCATAGACCTTAATGGGGAATTTCATCTGATTAGTGCTATAACGGAGTTTGGGAACATCGGCACTCGTTCGTTATCTGATATAGCTAATATCAGCGAAATAATGCTGAGTGAAACGAACAAGGCTGAGTATCCTAATACACAAGCTATTTATTATACAGATAAGGGAGAGGCTCACTTTACAGTTTCCGAGTCTGGAACTGCATATAATCGTAGGGCAGTTTGGGACTTGAATAGAAGAGATTTGCCTAGGTTCCGTCTTTCTAATAAAGACGAGAATAGAAGCATATGGCTATACCAAGACGGTGATCGTATACCTCGTCCATACACAGGTGATAAGGGTGGATTTGTTTGGAAACTGGATCAAGCCAATAGAAGCAAGGATGGCTCTGGATATAGTGGAAAATGGCAAACAAGCCATATGGACTTCTCCCATCTCGACCCCGAGTTAGGCACGAAGAATAAAAATGGCAGGTTCATTGAATTGGTTGTAGAACCTACAGGAAACTTCGACCTGTCTGTCTCAGTCGTTTGGGATGATGTTACCCATGAGACTATTACATTCAATATGGGAGTTACTGGAGCCGATCTCGGTTCATTTGTCTTAGATACTAGCAAGTTGGCTGGTTCTACTATTCTAAATAAGAAGAAAAGGCTAACAGGAAGTGGTAGAAGGCTGTCCCTCATTGGCACTAACAGTGGTGATGGGGAAGACTTCTCCGTTTCAAAATTCTACGTAGGATTTACGAGAGGAACTGATCGTGTTATATAGGAGATATTATGGGTAAGCTTCCTTTACCTCCAAGTCAGGATGTTGCAGAAGCCCGTCGGCGTATTAATAAAGCTAGACAGGATGCTCGTATAACTCATTTTGACTATATAACAGAACGTGAAGGTATAGGTGTAGACAGAGTTCTTTGTAAACTTTGTGGTGCCTTACTCAAGGCTCTCGTCCCCCTTTCGGATTTAGGGAAGGAGGAAGTTATTAATGGAAAAACAGTTGTTACCCAACCCGTAGCTCTAAGAGAAACAAACAACTTTGCTGAAATCACTATTGAGTTTGATGATGGAAGCGCGCATACTACAATGACGTGTAAGAGTTGTATAGGAGGGTTGAGTGACGAAGAACTTGAATTATTGTATGCTGCGGATATGGCTCACTTTGACAGGGAGGAAAGAGCAAACAAAGGGAAGGTTAGATGGCATCTGATGGCTCATCGTATTCCAACTGGGTTTGTAAGGAATAGATAATGGCAGGTTCATACTCTCATACTACACGCGCCGCAGGGCTGACACTGACAGCTAATATCTACAATGCTGACCATCAGAACCATATCGACAACCACGACCCGGAGAAGATGGACGACTACGCACCCGACAACGCTACCTTCCAGACTATGACAGATCCATATCCGGCAAGCAGCGAGAGTTTACCGACAACACTAGCAGGTGAAATAGAAAGAATTAGATACCAAATCGACCAGATCATTGGTGGTACTCAGTGGTATCATGATGTACCAACCTCTAATGGGGATTTAACTACAATCAGCGCAAATCTTGTTACCGTTGACCAGTTAATCCTACAGATAAGGATGTTTAGCTAATGGGAACTTACAGTAAAATCGTGCTTTCTGGCTCGACAAATGGCCAGGGGCTAGTGGTAACGGGAGCTGGTGGGGCTACACCATCCTTAGGCGTTGTTGTCCATACTGCTGTTACTGGAAGCGTACAAAGTATTGACGAAGTATGGACCTGGGTTTGGAGTGCGGCTACTACCGCTTCTGAATTGACTGTTGCTATCGGTGTTACTACGGCGACTGGTTCAAGGTTCACGCAAACAGTCACAGCGGATGATAAGAAAGGGCTTGTTCTCGTCACCCCTGGCCTTGTGATGAATGGGGCTATCACTATGAAGTTCAGCGCAACTGCTGATACACGCTTCAACGTGTTTGGGTATGTGAACAGGTTTGCATCGTAATGGTCTTTCGTAAGCCACATAGAGTAGGACTAAAGGGAGATGCCCTTAGGGGTGTTAGAGGCTATCCTCTTGAACTCATCAGTGACCGACATATGGCTGGTATTCATGCGTCAGAGGTGGTGGGTTTACATAAGACTGCTGTTACCCCGGCAGAAGTTGTTTACACCGCTATCGCTAACCTTACGGCGAACACTCTGACGCCTAGCTTTGTAGGTGTTGCGATTGGAACGGCTGTTGTAGGTAGGCGAGTTGTTGTTGGGACGCACCCTTATTACTCTAACGACGTTCCTACCTTATCATCTATGGCTATTGCAGGTGGAGCAGCCGCAGAGGTAATTGACCCTGGCGCAAAAACTTCCGTCTTGGTCGGTGAAATCTGGGACCGTCAAGTTGACACTGGCACTACCACTACAATAGCTCCGGTATGGGGTGGGGCAGCTACTTCATATAGCAACGGGATTGTGGTATGGGAAGTGCATAATGTATCAGGTGGGGCGACAGATACAGACGAGCATTTTTTGCCTTCTGGTGTAGGAACAAACAGTGTTACAGTTACTGTCCCAGATGGTGGAGTTGTTCTGGCTTATGGAACTTTCTCTAGTGACCCAACTGATATAACTTGGGGTGGGGTTGACGAAGACGTTGCCGAAACTCTAATGTGCGATGGCGATTGCGCTATTTACCAAGCGGGAGCGTCACGACAGTATTTAGTTGGTGGAGACAAAACTATTACTATGCTTGTTTCTACCACTACTCTTGCAAGGCATTTGCTGGTTGCGGTGTATTCGCCAGCATGAACAAGTGCCATCATAGAGTGTATTTTGGAGACAAGATGGCGTTTATCAATATACCTAAGAACGCCAGTCAGTCAATGGATGAAGCCCTATTGTTTAAGCTAAACTGGACCGTGAACGATAAGATGGATAAAGCGAAAAAACAGAATTGGCCGTTCTTTGCCCTTATCAGGCATCCTGTCGATAGATGGATTTCTGGCGTCACTCAGTTCTACGGCTCGATGGGCGGGAAGATGTTAGACAAATTGCTCAGCGCCGACGGGATGGAATGGTTCGTAGAGAAGGGCATCCACGACCCTCATACGGAACCACAAAGCTGGCATTTGAAGCCCATCCCTGAAGAACTAAGAAACCTGTTTAGGCTGGAGAAATCAGAGAATATGCGAAACGAGATGGGCCTTGTTACTCCCCTTCCTAACAAGCATAGGGGTAGGGTTGAGATACAAGATCGAGTTAGAGCAATTCTTGATGCGGTTCCAAGGTATACTGATATGTTACTGAATAGATACCACGATGATAGGCTCTTATGGGAGCAAGCACGATGACTGAACATGGAGCAACAGATTATACCATTGCCAAGACTTCCGGCGATTATCGCCAAGCGAATGAATTTCTCCGCCATGAAGGGATAAGTCATAAGGGGCTTTCCTTCCCGACGATTATTGCTCGTCGAGAGGGGTATGTTGTTGGCGTACTTAGCACATTCCCAAAGCAGAAAAGGGTGGTTGCTGGCCCCTTGCATGTAAAGTCGGAAGGGAATGATATATTCCTTGTGAAGCGTCTGACAATGGCTTATGATGGCGTCATGCAGATGGCGAAGGTGAAAAGCTATATTTTTGGATTTAATGCTGATAACGAAAAATGGCTAGCTCTTATTAGAGGACTCGGTACATTATATAAAGAGTTAGAAACAGACGATAAAGATACGGTTTGGTTTGAGAGGAAGTTTCAATGAAAATTCCTGTTATTTATATAGATAGAGAAGGAAACGCAATTCTTCCTATTCATGGCGCGTTGGGTGGTGGTGATGTTAACGTCCCTGGACCAAGTTCTGAGGAAAGAGCATTACAGGCTGAACAGACTGAACTGCTCCGCGATCAGCGGGATATTCTAAATGAACAGGTGAGACAGCAAAATCTTCTAGCCCCCTTCCTATTTTCAGAGAGTGGCGTCCAGCCCATCTTTAACGAGATAGACCCCGAGACAGGAGAACTTCAAGATCCTCTCTTAGACAAGGGTGATATTATCGCCTTCGAGCCTATTGATGATCCACTTGATCCCCTTCGAGGAGATATTGAAAGGCAATTTCTTGAAAGGACCAACCTTGCCCTAAAGGGTGAACTCCCCACAAGTCCTGCCCTTGAAAGAGAGCTTGCTGAGGGAGAACAGCAGACTAGGGAGCGTCTACTTAAGCAGTTAGGCCCGGGGTTTGAGACAAGCACACCTGGCATCGAGGGGCTTGATACTTTCTTTAGAACAGCTGAGGAGTTGAGAGAAGGAGCCCGTCGAGGCGATCTTACCCTTGCTGAACAGTTAGGTCTTGCTAGGGAACAGCAGAATCAATCAAGAATAGACGCTTTGATTGGACGCCTCACCGGTGTTGCTAATGTAAACACTGGTAATGTACAAGGAGGCCTTGGTCTTGCATCTGGCTTCGGTGATGTTGTTGGTCAGTTTCAGCAGAATAGAGCTCTTGAGTTACAAGGGAATATAGCCTCTGTACAAGCAAGGTCTAGCACGTTGGGAGCCCTCTTTGGCGCAATTGGATCTGGTCTTGGTCTTGCCGCTGGCGGTGGGTTCTTTGGTAAGGGGTTTGGTAGATGAGTGATATTGGTGCGGGCGTAGGGAAATTTAGTGAGAAGTTCGAGAAGGGTTTCCTTCTTGGGCTCCAGATTAGAAGAAATAAACTTCTACGCAAGCAGCGTATCCTTGCGCTCAAGCAGGCTGACTTTAAAGCGAGGAACGGACTTCGAGACTTCTTTAAGGAAAACGCCGACCCTGCTCTTTTAGAAGCACAGTTCAATGATGCTATGGGTTCTATTGGAGAGGACCCAAACTCTCCTAGAAATAAGCAGTTTAAACAGACACTTCTCAAACTGAATGACGAAACAAAAGCTCGTATTGGTAGGGCACTGATGCGTCGCGACCCCGATTTACAGCCAGGAGAGCTTTCTAATTTTGTCACTCAGATTATGAGAAAAGAGATAACTATTCCCCAAGCCTTTAAGATTATGACGGATAGAGAGTCTAGGCTTACCCAAAAGGGTACAGAGGC
>CEPX01115905.1_pt1 | contig 11744 bp, 9 predicted proteins | sample 361361 | NCBI WGS metagenome assembly CEPX01 (sample SAMEA2619974, study PRJEB7988) | marine metagenome | biome: marine biome (ENVO:00000447); feature: mesopelagic zone (ENVO:00000213) & marine oxygen minimum zone (ENVO:01000065); material: "saline water (ENVO:00002010), including plankton...
CAAATCGAAATTAACTGCTTTCAACACACTAGGAATTAGTAACTCACCTAGTTTACGTCTTTCATTGTAAATATCTGGATCTGTACCTCTTGAGAAATAGATTCGCTCGAATGAACAAGACTTTCGCTCTTTTGGCTCAATAAATTGCTCTTCTCTGTAGCTACCATCTTTCTCAATGATCAACGCATGACCTGGCTTGATTTCCTGGATATCATCGTAATGACAATCAAACGCAGTTTTGATAGCTGGCTTCTCAGAGGCAACAACTACCACATCATCATCTGCATAGTAATAAGCAGGACGAATACCATTTGGATCACGTGCTACGAATGAAGCACCGTATCCAACCATACCCGTCATGGTATAGCCACCATCAAAGTCTCTACAAGATTTTTCTAAAACTCTTCTAAGATCTATTTCATCTTCGATTACGTCAGTAATCTCTTGGTTGGTCTTTTTACCGCGATACTGATCAAAAATGGCTTGATTGGCTTCATCTAAGAAGTGACCAATTTTTTCCATTACAGTAACAGTATCCACCTTTTCTTTTGGGTGCTGACCTAGCGTAACGAGTTTATCAAATAACTCATCCACGTTGGTCATGTTGAAGTTACCGGCCATAACGAGGTTACGGCTTCTCCAGTTATTTTGTCTCAGGAATGGGTGACAGCTCTCAATATTGTTCTTTCCGTGGGTACCATATCTAAGGTGTCCCAACCAAACCTCTCCGGTGAAAGCAAAATTCTCCTTCATCCATTGAGCGTTATAAAACTGCTCTTTTCCCTCCTTCTGAGCCTTATTGTATTTCTTGCTGATTTTGCCAAAGATCTCATCTATTGGCTGCTGATTGGTAGTTCGGTACCTACTAATGTAGCGCGTTCCCGCTGGCATGTTCAGTTTGATATTGGCGACACCCACACCATCTTGCCCTCGATTGTGCTGTTTCTGCATTAAGATGTACATCTTTTTTGCAGCGTAAGCAGGCGTACCATATTTATCAATGTAGTATTGAGGAGATTTTCTTAAGCGAAGAAGTGCTACTCCGCATTCGTGTTTGATAGGGTCGCTCATGAATTAATTACCAATCAAGGAATTTAATATTATTTGCAATGTTATTCAATATTTCCGGCCTAAAGAACAACCATAACACCAAGAGTGTGAAAATAGTTGCTATGACCCGTTGACTTAGCGATGATTGGGAATAATTTGTGTTTTGTCCGTCCTTTAAAAACATCTGATAAGGAATCTTTAGATAGAAAAACAAAGAGAAAACCACGCTAATTACCGCAATAACCAAATAAGATACGGTCAAAGGATCTCCAACAGATTGGTACCACTCCCAAATGACCGTGAACAAAAATAATTTTATCGTGAAACCCGAAGTAGGTGGCAACCCAATTAAGGCAATCATAACTAACACTACCAAACCTCCCAAATAAACTTCTTTTTTATACAGGCCAGCAAATTGTTCTACTTCGGTCATTCCTTTGGACTCAAACAATGAAACCAGATAGAACACAGCCACATTCATCAGTGCATACACTACAGCATACCAAACAAAAGCATTCATCCCATTCTCAAAAGGAATCAACACAGCCGCCATTAGGAACCCTGAATGAGCCATTGCTCCGTATGCAATGAGTCGTTTCACATTGGTCTGACGAAGGGCACCAAGTGTTCCCATTCCTATTCTCGCAATACCCATGATGGTTACGGCATTGAGTAGCCAACTGATATCATAGACATTCAAAGCATCCAATATTCGATTAAGCAAGACAAATCCGGCAATTTTTGGAATCACCGAAAGTACTGCTACTGCGTCAGTTGGAGTAGCTTCATAAGTACTTGGCACCCAAATATGAAATGGAACCACACTGACCTTGAACAATACTCCTCCAATAAATAAGACCATTCCTAAATTCAAGAAGGCTGGATTTTCTACGACACCAAAATCCATCTCTGACAGAGATAGTGTTCCTGAATAGCCATACAATATAGACGCACCATAAAGAGCTAACGCAGAGCTAACTCCTCCAAATAACAGATATTTCATTCCTGCCTCAAAGGATTTCTTCTTGAAGTCAAAATTGGTCAGGGAATAAGAAGCGAAAGATGTGAGCTCTATCACCAAATAAATGACCAGCAAATTGTTAGCTCCAAGCATTAAAGCACTTCCCAGGATCATGGAGAGCATTAGAAAATAATATTCGCTTCCATGCTGCTCAGCTGTTGGGTAAAAGACAATCCAGATTGCCGTAAAGACAAATACTGCTTTTAGTAATACACCAAGATCATTGAATTGTAGGTTTCCACCCAAAAGTGATACCTCCTCCTGTCCAAACGAAAGTAGTAACAATGCGAGCAGTAAAACCGCAATGAAACCAATTTTGTAGGCCAGCTTATGCTTAACAACCAAGCCTAAAATAAGGATGACTATTGCTCCGGCTGCAAGACTGATTTCAAAAGACAGAAACCCCAGATCGCCGATAATGTCCTTGAGTTGAGTCAGCATATTAGAGATTCGAATAAGTCTGACCCTGATTCATCATATGCTCCACAAAGAAGTTCATGGTATTCTCAATTGGCCCCAGCAACAACGAAGGAAATACTCCGAATAGTAAAGTGAGCAATGCTAATGGCACCAACATTAACCATTCTCTAGCTGAAAGATCAACCATCTTCAAATCCCAGGCTGCTTCTCTTGTCCAGTACTTACCAAAGAACATTCGCTGCAATGTCCACAAATAATAACCTGCAGAAATAATTAATCCTAGTACGGACACCATTCCGATCCAGCTTGGAATAACTCCATTGATACTTTCTGCGCCAATTGCTCCCATAAACACTAAAATCTCCCCCACGAATCCAGAAAGACCAGGCAACCCTAGAGAAGCAAAGAAGAATAGCACTACAAAAAAGGTGTATTGAGGCATTTTGGAAGCCAACCCACTCAAGCTTTCAATTTGGCGATCATGCGTTCTGTCATAAATCACCCCAACGATCAAGAAGAGTGCGCCAGAAATAAATCCGTGTGAGACCATCTGGAAAAGAGATCCTGTAACTCCTTCTGCAGTAAGAGCCGCTAACCCTAGTAACACGAATCCCATGTGAGAGACTGAAGAATAGGCAATTAATTTCTTCACATCATTCTGCGCCATAGCGACCATCCCTCCGTACACAATGGAGATCATTCCAATAATGGCGACAGGTTGAGCTAATTCAATGGCAATATCTGGGAAAATGGCATAACAGATACGGAATAATCCATAGCCTCCCACTTTCAGCAATACTCCCGCCAACAAAACAGAAATCGCCGTTGGGGCTTCTACGTGTGCATCTGGCAACCACGTGTGAAATGGAACTGCAGGCAATTTGATAATGAATCCAATGAGCAAAAGAATAAATGCCCAGTATCTTAAACTAGATCCCCAAAGAACGAATGAACTTCCCGGAGCTAACAATGTATTTTCTAAAAAGCTGCCGTCCATCATTTGGACTAAACTGAAGGTATTGATTTGATTACCTGCGTCATCAATTGAACCTGTAGACAAGTACAGGCCGATCATCACAATTAAAATCAACAAAGAACCGAATAGTGTGTAAAGGAAAAATTTGATGGATGCATACGATCTTCTTGGCCCGCCCCAGATTCCGATAAGGAAAAACATTGGGAGCAGCATAAACTCAAAGAATACATAGAACAAGAAGAAATCAAGCGCTACAAAACAGCCGATCAAACTGCCACTCAGAATCAAATAAAGGATAAAGTATCCTTTCACCTTTTGCTCGAGCTTCCAGGATGAAATGACACCTATCACCAAAAGCAAAGCACTCAATGTCACCAATGGCATGCTGATACCATCCACTCCTACAAAATAGTCTACTTGAAGTGATCCAATTGAACCTATCTTGAAATGAATCCATGGCACCAATTCCGTAAACTGAAAAGCCTCGCTCCAAAGTGAAGGTTTAGCATCTCCATCAAACTGAAAAAATAACAGCAATCCCAGCACCAACTGGATACCAGTTGCAGCTAATGCAATTACCTTGATCAACTGACTCTTATCCTTAGGAATAAACCCAACGACCAGCGCAGCGATAAACGGAATAAATATGAGCCAACTAAGCAGGTTTTCCATTCTTTACTTTCCACTTAAAATTGAAACCAGAGGATAATGGTAATTAACAACACTAACAACCACACCAACTGATTCTGAATCTTTCCTGACTGTATACCGGTGAGCATAGCTCCCACAGTTTTAGAAATCCACCCGGCAAAATTAATCAGGCCGTCAATTACTTCACGATCGAATATGGCCAGTACCTTACTAAAAACTACTGTACACACCCCAATACTATCCACTATTCGATCGATAATTCGTCGATCGAAGCGATTAAAAACTTGAGTCAACTTCAGATATCCTACCGATACCCAATCATAGCTTTTCTCCACGTACCAGCTATTGAAAGATAATTTACCAATGAATGAAACTGGTTGCTGTGCTTGGGCAAATGACTCTGTTCTTTTTGATTTTGGACCAAAAAACACCAAACTGATAGCTATACCTGCTACTGCCAGTGCGATAGATAAAATCATTGCGAAAAGAGGGATATTGGAATCGATATGCTCTGCATGTCCAAAAAGTACCTCTCCAAAATGCCAACCATGAGCATCAAATGGATTGATTGCATGCATGAACCATAAAGCTCCCATTCCCAAAACTATGATTGGCAACTTGAAATTAATGACAGGCTCTGCCTCGTTGTATTGTTCCATTTGAGATCTTGACACTCCAAAAAACACCAGCCAAATCTGTCGACCAACATAAATAGGAGTCAACAACGCAGTAACAAAACCAAGATCTGACACCAAATACACCCACCAGCCTTGATTGGCTGCTTTTTGAGAAGCCCAAAGCCATGCACCAGTTAATATCCCTTCTTTAGATAGAAACCCCGAGAACAACGGAAGTCCTGACAAAGCCAATCCACAAATAACAAACGAGATAAAGGTAACTGGCAAATATTTTCTAAGTCCACCCATCCAGCGCATGTCTTGCGCATCAAAATCATGGTTGTGATGATTGACATGATGCAAATAATTGATCACTGCACCAGCTCCTAAAAACAAACCTGCTTTGAAAAATGCGTGAGTCCACAGATGGAAGAATGAAGCATCTCCAGCTCCAACTCCAATACCCATCACCATGTAGCCCAATTGGGAAATGGTAGAAAAGGCCAATACTTTTTTGATATCAAACTGAGTGATGGCAGCAACAGCAGCCATGAAAGCCGTTAACGCTCCTAAAATAGCTGTAGCACTCTGGACAGGTGGAGTTAAGATTGGCTGAACTCTGAATAGCAAATAAACTCCTGCCGCAACCATTGTAGCCGCATGAATCAAAGCGGAAACTGGTGTTGGGCCAGCCATTGCTTTTGGCAACCATCCAAAGAAAGGAAACTGCGCCGACTTGCCTAATGCTCCAATGAGCAAACCAAATCCAGCCAGTGTCAATAAGAAAGAACTGTTTTGGCCTGACAACTCAGACAGGAACGGCAGATCTAAAACAGTGATCATCAGTACCACGCCAATTAATAATCCCGCATCTGCTACTCGATTGACCATGAAGGCCTCACGAGCTGCTTTGGCTTTTGCTGGATCCTGGAACCAAAATCCAATCAGTAAGAAGGATGAAAATCCTACCAACTCCCAAAAGACAAACAATAACAACAAATGATCTGCTGCCAACAAGCACAACATTGAAGTGGTAAAGAATCCAAGTTTGGCATAGAATCGATTCAAACCTGCATCACCTTTGAGATAGGTGGCAGAAAACAAATGAACCAATAAAGAAATAAAGTATACCAGAGCAATCAACAACGCTGAAGCTTCATCAATTCGCCAACCTAATTCATAACCTGGCACCCACTCCCAGCGATATACAATCACATCAGCAAATGCAGAGTTGAGCATTAACAAACTCAGCAGGAATCCAGGAATCATTCCAAGCAATGCCACTAGAGGAGCTTTGGTTTTACCAGATGCAAAAGCCACTAATCCACCAACCAATGGAAGTAACAAAAGGAAAACCATATGAATCATATCTCCTTTCATCAATACTCCATAGTGTTTAGATCATCCAAATCCGATGAATCAAATTTCTTATAAATATTGAGCAGAATGGCTAGTGCAATCGCTGCTTCTGCTGCCGCAACAACAACAGAAAATACTGCAAAGATTTGCCCGTCCAGATTTGGATTGAATTTAGAGAATGCTACCAGATTCAGGTTAGCCGCATTCAGCATTAACTCAATTCCAAGAAGAACAAATACCGCATTTTTCTTAATTAGAACCATTAGCAATCCTGAACACAGAAGAAATGCAGACAAAACCAGAAAATATGTCAATGGAATCGTACTCATATATTTCCTGATCGTTTAGCCAAATAAGATGCTCCAACCAGTGCAACCAACAGCAAGAATGCAATCACTTCAAAGCTTAGTAAATAGTCCGTCATGAAGCTTATTCCAATCGTTCTCACTTGATCAACTGTATTTGGTTCTCCTTCCCAAACCAAGCCAGATTGAAAAATACCCCAGGTAATCAATCCAAGTAATATAGCAGCAAGCGCACTGCCTAAAATCACATTTCGATGCTCAGAAATCACTCCTTCATCCGAGACCCGCTTGGTCAGCATGATCCCGAAGATCAATAACACGATAATACCACCAGCATAAATCAGAATCTGAACCACAGCCATCAACTCGGCATTGAGCAGCACATAGATTGCCGCAATTCCCAATAAGGAAATCACCAAAGCGAAAGCTGCACGAATGATATTTCTGGTGATTAACATGTAAATCACCGGCAACACCACCATGGCTCCAAAGAAGGCAAACAATATGTCAACTATCTCCATCTTCATCCTTTGGCTTCTTACGAATTACTGGTCTCGGTCTATATTTTGGTTTCGGTTTTTCTTCGTTTTCCTGTTCTGAGCTTTCTGCTTTCTGTTCAGCATCAGGCTTTATCCTCGGCTTCATCACTGGTCTTGGTTTAACCGATTTCTGTTGCTCCTCCCCCTCTTCTGGTTTTGCCTGGATTTTCGGTTTCATGACCGGACGAGGTTTTGCAGGTTTTTTCTCTTCTGTTGAATCCTCGGTCTGAGTTTTCACCTTCGGCTTCATGACTGGACGAGGCTTAGCAGATTTCACCTCCTCAGAAGATTCTTCTGATTTTGGTTTAATCTTTGGCTTCATCACAGGCTTGGGCCTTGATGGTTTGTTTTCATCAGATGCAGCAGGCTTTACCTTCGGTTTCATCACCGGTTTAGGTTTAGCTGATGTGTCAGATGCTTCTGAAGAACCCTCTGTCTTCGGTTTTATTACCGGTTTACCACCAACTCTTGGCTTCATAGCCGGCTTAGCTGCAACTGGTTTCGGTCGAATAGACTGTTTTGGCTTAGCGGCCACTTCACCTTCCGGAGCAGATTTCGCTGCTTTATCGGCAGCCTTTTTCGCTTCAAAATCCTCTAATTCCTTACGCTTTTCAGCAATCTCCACCAATGACATGTCTGAGAAAGAATACACATGATCCTTCACGTCAAACTCACTAAAGTCATACACTTTAGTCATGGTAAGACATTCCGTAGGGCAAACTGTAGTACACAGTCCACAGAAGCAGCATTTTGACATGTCGATATCAAACTTAGCTGCATGAATTCTTTTAGGAGTACCGTCAGAAGTCACTCCATACGTTTCTGGAGCCTTGATGGCATCAATATCTATACAATCTACCGGACAAACTTTGGCACACTTGTCACAGACGATACAGTCATCAATTTCATTGTGCAATCTGTAACGACCATTGTCAGGAACAGGCAACGACTCGTAAGGATATTCCAACGTAACAATACCCTTGTCTACCTCGAAATAGTTTTCGTCCTCAATCCCAATGGGCTCTCTCGAATGTCGAGCCTCCCCTAAATATCTAAAAGTCAACTTCAGTCCTGATGTGACCGAGCTGATAGCCTCTTTTATGTTTTTAAAATAGTTGCTCATGCCATCCACAATTTCCAAATCCCAACAATAAACAACAACAAAATGGCAGCTGGAGTCAGATACTTCCAGGAAAGTGACATCAGCTGATCCACTCTCAACCTTGGATAGGTCCAACGAATAACAATCTGCAAGAAGATGAAGAAAGTAGCCTTGCTAAACAACCAAACTACACCCCAGATCGGACCTGTGGTCCAATCCGCTAAAGCAAATCCTCCAATGTTCGGTAATGGCGTATTCCAACCTCCAAAGAATAATATCGCTCCCAGGAATGACACCAAAAGCATCATGGCATACTCTGCCAACATGAAAATTCCCCAGCGGAAGCCACTATATTCTGTGAAGTATCCTCCGATCAACTCTGATTCTGATTCCGGCAAATCGAACGGAACTCTATTTGACTCTGCTAAACTAGAAATGAAAAAAATGACAAACACAATCCACATGAATGGCATGGTGAATACATTCCAACTTAAGAATCCGCCCACTCCGGTAACTTCCAATGATTTGATCCCAAACAAATAAGTAGGCTCGTTTCCTAATACCCCCTGACTTGCACTGATTATCTGTAAATCTAAAGTCTGACAGTACATCACCACAGCCAAAACTGATAACCCTAATGGAATTTCGTAGGAAACAACTTGTGCTGCGGATCTCATCGCTCCATAAAGGGAGTATTTATTATTCGATCCCCATCCGGCCATGAGAATACCTAAAACATCTATAGAAACGATAGACAAGAGGAAAAACACTCCAACAGAAAAGCCAGCTCCTTCAATCTCTGTAGTCAATGGCAAACTCGCATAACCAGCGAAAATGGAACCAAAAACCACTATGGGAGCTAACAGAAATAAGATCTTATCAATTGCTTTAGGACGGATATCTTCCTTTTGCAGCATTTTGAGCAAATCTGCAATGGTTTGGAATAGACCAACAGGCCCTACTTCCATTGGCCCGAGTCGGTTTTGTATGAACCCAGCAATCTTACGCTCACCGTATACACCGATGACAACAAAGCCTAAAAGAAACGGAAGAAAGACTATGAAGGTGATCATTCCAAGAACAACTTGCTGGTACCAAAAAATGTTAGCGCTAAGTTATATGATGCTCGCTACTTCATGAAGGATTATTTAGAACTATTCAAAACAATCGTGGGCACAAAATGTCATTAACCAAATTGATCCCTAATTTTCTCTACCTTAACCAACCAATAGTTTAAAATTCTTTTGTCTATGGAAAAACCAATTATCATCATGGGAGTTTCTGGTTCTGGTAAATCCACCATCGGATCCATGTTGGCGAAGGAATTGGATTACACCTTTTTTGATGCTGACGACTATCATCCTGAAAGCAACAAACAAAAAATGGCTTCCGGACATCCCCTGAATGATGAAGACCGTCACCCCTGGCTGCTCATTTTAGCAGGACTTTTAGAGTCTAACCCCAGATGTGTTTTGGCTTGCTCTGCGTTGAAAGAAGCTTACCGCGATCTGATGGATCCTGCGAATGAATATTCCTGGATTTACCTGGATGGAAGCAAGGAATTAATTGCGGAACGAATGAAGGCCAGACAAAATCATTTTTTCAAAGCGGAGATGCTCGATAGTCAATTTGACACTCTTGAAATTCCAGAAACCGCTGATCATGTTTCTATTGACCAACCACCTTTGCTGATAGTTAATGAAGTAATCTCCATCTTGAAAGAATCGTAGCATTTCCTTCCCAATGATTATTTTGCGTCAAAAGGAAATGAAATGAAGAGGATATTTGCATTCACATCTGCGTTGATATATGTTTTTGCCAGCTACAGTCAGGTTGATCTGGAAAAAATTGACCAGTATTTTGCTCAAGCCCAAAAAGACTGGAAAGTACCTGGTATGGCCATAGCAGTGGTGAAAGATGGAGAAATAGTCCTATCCAAAGGTTACGGAAATCTTTCGCTTAATTCTAAAGATCCTGTGACCAACGAAACTCTGTTTGCCATTGCATCCAATACAAAAGCATTTGTAGCTTCTGCTTTAGCAAAGCTTGTAGCAGAAGGTAAAATCAAATGGACAGACAAGGTGTTAGATTATTTACCCTATTTCGAACTTTATGATTCTTATACCACAGCTCACACCACCATTGAAGATTTATTATGCCACAGAGTGGGGCTTGGCACATTCAGCGGTGACATGATGTGGTACAAGAGCGAACTTTCGGCAGAAGAAGTGATCAAAAAAGTAAAGTTCGTTCCACAAGCCTACGAATTCCGAGCTGGGTATGGTTATTCCAATCTGATGTTCATTACGGCAGGAGAGGTCATCAAAAAAGTAACAGGAAAAGAATGGAGTCAGTATGTGAAGGAATCATTCTTTGATCCCCTGGGAATGGAAAGAACCATCACTTCTACCAATGACCTTAACAGCAAAGGAAACTTTGCTTTGCCTCACAAACCAATGGAAAATAAGCAGCTGGTAATTGACTGGGTAAACTGGGATAACATGGGTGCTGCTGGGGGTATCATAAGTAGCTCTAACGACATGGCTAAATGGATGATGATGAATATTGAACATGGAATTTGGGATGAGGACACTATTATTGATTTCGAACAGCACAACATTATTTGGACTCCACACAACAACAGCAAAGTAACGACCAACACTAATGGAAAACACTTTTCAGGATATGGACTAGGCTGGGGACTAAGTGATTACCATGGAAATATGGTAGCAACTCATGGCGGAGGCTATGATGGCATGTATTCGTATCAAATGTTGGTTCCAGATCAGAAGCTGGGTATTATGGTACTAACCAATACGATGAAAGGCATTGCCTGGCCAATAGCTCAGTGGACCGTTGACCGATACTTGAATCTAGAGGTAAAAGACTATTCCAAAGAGCGATTGGAGGCCTCAAAGGAAAACAAGGATCAGGCAAATGAAATTGATAATAGGCTTGAGAAGCGAAACAAGAGAATCGCTCCAACATTGGAAAAATCAGCCTATGCTGGCACCTTTTATTCCGGAATGCATGGAACCGTGATGATTACATTAAACGGAGATGGAACTTATAAAATGGAATTCGAAGATGCTCCTAAACTGAATGCTACACTAACACACTGGCATTACAATATCTGGCAAATCAATTGGGATGAAACACACGCCTGGTTTGATTTTGGTACTGTACAATTCCTCCTGGATAATAACTTAAAGGTAAAAGGACTTCAATTTGATGTCCCTAATGGAGATATTTTCTTCGATGAAGTGAACCTGGAAAAAGTCAAATAATCAGACACTGATTTTTTCTCCTACTTCTTCAAATAGAGGCAAGTATATGGTGAAAGTAGTACCAATACCTTCAGCACTTTCCACTTTTATCTTGCCTTTATTCATTTCCACAAACTCGTAAACGAGTTGTAATCCAAGACCAAGTCCTCTTTCGCCATCTGTTCCATATGAACTGGACAAATCCTTATCCTCAGAAAGAAGCTTCAATTTTTCCGTGGAGATACCCAATCCCGTATCATAGATTTTAATCTCAGCAAAGCCACTTTTGGCAACAGCAGCAATACCTACTTTTCCACCAGGATTGGTGAATTTCAAACTATTATTTACCAGATTACGCAGTATGGTCATTGCAGAGTTTTTATCTGCCCAGAGAAATATTTGTTCATCTATTCGGGCATCCAACTCAATATTTTTACC
>CEPX01195023.1_pt1 | contig 11737 bp, 22 predicted proteins | sample 361361 | NCBI WGS metagenome assembly CEPX01 (sample SAMEA2619974, study PRJEB7988) | marine metagenome | biome: marine biome (ENVO:00000447); feature: mesopelagic zone (ENVO:00000213) & marine oxygen minimum zone (ENVO:01000065); material: "saline water (ENVO:00002010), including plankton...
AACAAATCAAACCAAGGACTTTATCCGTTTTCCTATCCCTAACCCAGAATTTCATATTTCTTCCCGGATTTGCAACCCACTCCATCGTGTGAATAAGTTTTCTATAGTTTACCCACTCGGTAATGCCTTTTCCTGGTTCTGCAAGTTCTACATAAGGCTCCAATTCTTCTATTTCTTTTATTGTTTGGTCTATGTCGAGTAACCAAGTTGGTTTCCATAAATTTTCTTTATAAGAAAATAATTTTCTCTTTATCTTTGACATCTTTCCACCTTTATTCATTTCTTTCCATTTCTTATATAAGGTTTGTTCTTGTACAGACATATCTTTAAGCATATCTAAATTATCAATGAGATGTTGTTTCATTTCATCAAAATTAAAATCATCTTCTTTTATGTCAAATAAGTTTAGTTGTTCATTCATATTTTAAAGCTTTACTTATAATTGGGAATTGTTCCATAAAGATACGTTTTATTTCTTTTGCAATCAATTGAATTTCCTTTTGTGCATATTTATCATCTCTTAATTCTAAAAAATGCACCCAACTTCTTATTGACCCTGTCATATGTATTTTAGTCTTGGTACATAAGGGTAAAATCATTCTTGCTGTTTCTCTCGCTACTCCATCTTCTAACAATCCTTGATACATGCTTTTTATTTCTAATAAAATGTATTGAATCTCTGCTGTTGAACTTTCGTGAACTTCTGTAGAGCTTTGTCTATTGTCTTCACATTGTTTTCTTAATTCTATTTCTTCAAACATGTCACCTAATAAACTTACATTTTGATATCTTTGACTAAATTCTTGAAAAGTAAAAGACCTATGTCTAATTAATTGTATTCCTATTGCTTTACTAGTTTCTATTTCTACACTCATGTGAGAATGTTCAAAAGGACTCCAATGTTTATGTTTAATCAAATAATTTAAAAGTCCCTCTGGTTTAGATTTTTTATCTTCTCTTTGAGAACTGACTCTAGCTATGTATACAATATTCTCTTCAGCCTTAGGGGTTACACTTATTAATGATACTTTCATTATTTATGTTTCCATTCTTTCCAGAAGTCAAAATCTTTTAACTTAGTTAATAAACTTTTATCCACTAAAGTTTTGTCCCATATATTCGCTTGTTTTTCTAGATACTTTATATCTTTTTTATCTATCTCACCCAATCTTTGTTGGATGGTTTGTTTTGCTTTCTTTTCTTCTTCTATTGTTAATGTTCCTTTCATTATTTTTTTATTATTGTTTTCATACAACAAATATAATAAAAAAAATTAAAAAAGCAATATATTGACTAATATAATTTTACTTATTAGATTTATAAAAAAATTATGGCTTGTAATCACTGTAAAAAGAACGCACTAAAGGGTCTTAAACTACTAAAAAATGTTTTAAGTGGTAAAGGTAATAAACTTGAAAAACCTAAAAACCCTAAAACCGAATGTACAAAACGTAGAGAAAAAGAGCAAGATTGGTTACGTGATAGTAAGGAAGGTAAAAAACTAAGTGCTTTTGCTAAACCTAATCGAGCGGAAAGTATTATATTAATACTTTTTGCGTGGGCTCCATTACTAATTGGTTATATAACTATAATTAGATTTATAATCAGTCTGTTTTAAAATTATCTTCTTTGTTAATTTTATCTAGTGTTTCTTTTTGTTCTTTTGTTAATTCTGTAGGGACTTTTAAATTTAATTTTACTATTAAATTTCCATCATAATCATAGATTCGTTTCATACCTTTCCCTCTCAACACATAATTTCTATATATATCCGCAGAAGGCGGAATTTTTATATCTAATTTATTTTCAAAATGAGGTATATTTAAAGTCTTACCAAGTATAACTTCCAATGGGTTTATATCAGCATAATATATTAAATCATTTTCTATTAACTCAAACATTTGGTTGGGCTTAAGTTCAATCCCCACGAAAAGATTTCCCGCTAAGCCACCTGGTTTTTCATCTCCGTAATTTGGATAGTTAACTCGTTGACCTGGCCTAATATCTGTAGGGATTTTAAATGTAAATTTTTCTTCGTTTGGTAGTGTCCCATTTCCATTACATTTCCAACACAAACTAAGAGGTAATTTACCTCTTCCCCCACATCGGTCACAATTAACTGTATGTATATTTCTAAAAAAATTATTACCAGTCATTATTTGTTTAGTTCCTTGTCCATTACATGCTGTACATTTCTGCCACACACCACCACTTCCACTGCATTCACCACAAAATTTTTGTCTGTTATATTTAATAGTTTTTTCCTTTCCGTAATATATGTCTTCTAAATCTATAGCTATAGTTAGAGATAGGTCCTTACCTTTTAGTTGTGTTTGCGGTCTCCCTCTAGATGAAAAAAACGATTCAAATGCATCGAATGGATTTGACTTTGACATATTTCCAAACAACTCTTCAAAATTTATATTCCCACCGGAATCGTATTTTGCTTTTTTATCTGAGTCACTAAGAATACCATACGCCTCTGAAATCTCTTTAAATTTTTCTTCTCCATCGGGATTTTTATCCGGATGGTACTTTAAAGACAATTTACGATAACTTTTTTTTATTTCTTCTGGAGTTGCCTCTTTACTTACTCCTAATATTTCGTAATAATTTTTCATATGTTAAAAAAATATAAAATAATTTTAATAAAGAATAGTGTTCCTAAAAAAACTCTTTTTACATCTAATGTAAAAAGAACTACACAACATAAATTTCACAGATTCCTTAATCTTAAAAAACCTTTATTTACTAGAAAATACGTAAAAAGAAAATTTTGTCAATTTGAATTGGCTATATTCTCTAAGGAAAATCTAAATCAAAAAATATATAGAAAGGATAGTCTAGGTCGTAGTATAGAAGTAAACATTCCGGTGGATAACTATTATCTTATGGAGCTCACTCCGTATTGGGTAGAAGAGCTTATTTATGACCACATGAAAAAATCTCGAGTATCTGTTGATTATGTTATGAAAACTTATCTACCTAATAAAGATTTCAAACAAGTTTTTACACTTAATAATAAACTAATAATTCAAACTGATAATGATTTTAAAATTTTCTCTTTAAAAAATGTGAGTGATTGTTCCCGACTTTTAAATGTTATTAAACAAATTTTTATAGATGGTGGTAGAACTGATTGTTTATTCGTGCCGGATTCTAGTACAGTTCAGAGAAAGCAACTTTATAAACTTTTAGAAGATTATGGTTTTAATAGGAAATTTTTATACAAACAATATACTTATTAATCTCTCGTAAAAATAAATTTAATATTATCTATATCTATGGAAAACATTGTGGAGTCTGGGTCTCCACCTACATTTGTAATATTCTCTAGCTCTCTCATCAAGGACATGTACTCTAAAGAATTCAATTTTATTTTAACTTCTGTGGATAATCTTTCTGGTTTAAATAATATAAATTGGTCTGCTATACTGGCTAACGTTGGTAAAGGTCCTTGATTTTCTTGCACATTTTCTTCCATAAATTATTCTTTTCTGTTTTTAGTGGGCCTTTTGTTATTTCTTCTTTTGGTATTTTTAAAATCTCTTTGATAGTTTTCTTTTTAGCAAATGCTACTTCTTCTTTATCTTTATTGATTTCCTTCTGAAGCCAAGTTAGGTTTTCTCTCATCTAAATTTATATCTCCTTGTTGTTTATTAAAATCAAAATTTATAGACCTAAGTGAATCTATGTTATTACTCTCAAATACCTTTTGTAGTTCTATAATTTTTATATTGAGTAAATTATCCTTTTCTTCACGGTCTTTATTCCATTTTATAACTCTGTCTATATCACTAATTAACAGCTCCACCCCTTCTGAATCAAAAGGACAATAAAAAGATATTAAAACATGTGTCTCACTCTTGTCATTTACTTTTATCTGAGTAGTAGTAACAGCACTACTCAACACATTTTTAACTTCCCACCTTGTCGGCAATTTTAAATCATATAGAAATATAGAATCGTGTAATCTAATACTATGAAAGTAATCTTTATATCTTTCTAGGTTTGTATAAATGTTCATTATAGGTATATTAAATAAGTTATTAAATATGAAATACTAAAACCATAAATTAATTTCTCTTTTTCACTGAGCTCCATTTTTTCTGGTAGGAGAGAAATTAAATTAAATATAAATCTACCTCCTAAATTAAGGGTTATTAAAATAGATAATATGAATATTAAAGTGTAATACCATGTACTCATTACTCTTTAGATTTTTCTAAAATATTTTTTCTTAGTTCTTGTAGTGTACCTTTAAGTTCTTGTACTACTTTACGGGCTCTTATGCCAGCACTTTTATTGCCGTTCGTGTAGAATTTAGTAGCGTCTACTTTAAGTAAATCTACCAGTTCTGTAATTTTTTCAATCAATTCCATTTTATTTGTTGTTATTATTATTTATGTAGGAGGTAAGAGTTGTTTTTGTGTTGTTTGTTTTTGATACTTTATTAAGTACATTAATTGCTTTTTTTACTCTATCCTCTACGCTTCCTTCGTTACTATTAATAATTTCTTCCAATTCTTGTTCTAATACTTGTTTTTTGAGTATTAGTGTATTGTTTATTATTTCTATAATTCTAGTCATAATGAAATTATAATAAAGTTATTCACTATTGTCAATTATTAAAGAATTATCTAATACGAAATATATGTCTTTTAACATGTCTAGTTCTGATTTTGTTTTTTGAACATGTAATTTAAATAATCTATTTAAATAAAAATCTATCTTTTCTATGTTTTTATCTTCCCTGTCTATATAGAAGGCATCTTCAAAGAAAGTCCAAAAATAATTTCGGTGCTCCCCTTCATCTTTAAATAAGATATTTTCTTTTTTAAAATTCTCTACATTCTTATTCCAACACCAATTAAAATGTCCCAGCATGTCTTCCTGGGTGATAATACTATCTATACCTAAATAAGTATCGCTCATTATATTATATAATGAACATATATAATCAAAAAATAATTGTGTTTTTTCTACATTAATATTATTTGATTTGACCCATAAATCCATTTCTTTTGGCTTTATAGGTTTTGCTATATATTTTACAAATTCATGTGGTGAGAGTGGTTTTCTTCTTTCCATATCTAAAATATATTATAGATTAAATATTCGTAAATAGGAAACGCTGGTTGACATCCTATTGTGTGGTGTCCGTGTAATTAAATAAATGTTTCATCTTATTAACTTCTTCCTGGAGTATCCCGTCTACTAATAAATAAGATTCATTAAGTTTGCTTACCGTTTGTACATCTGGCGTATAACCATGTAGGTTAGTCATTTTAGATTTTCTTTTAGCTATTTCTTTATTTTTTCTTTTAACTTTTTTCAATACTCTATCTCCTACTTTATTTGGCACCACATTACCTAATGCTTTTCCATCTTTATCAGTCTGAGCGTTTCCAGTTTCTTGAGAACCTGAAAGATAGTCTTCTACTCTATCTAACATATCCACACCATTTGCATCTTCTAATCCCATCCCTCTAAAATCCTCTATAAACTCCTCATCTTCAGATGTATTTCTATACATAGGAGACTTATAATCTGTTTTAGAATTATTTTGATGTGGAAACTCTGGATGTGAATTATTTTCAAAATCTAAATACTCTTTTATCTTTTTATCAAAATGTTTTAAGTATTTAGTATTTTCTGATTTAGATTTTTTAAGTATTGAGTCGGTTTGTTTCATTCCTGGTATGCTTTTTATTTCTCCTGGAAGTTTTGTTGGCTTTTCATATTTAAATTTACCATCATTATAAAATGCTTTTTCTTGTATCATCACTGTAGGGTCATCCATCTCTTTTTTTACTATCTCCTCACACTCTTCTTTAGAGTCAACCTGAATATATGGTGTCTCCATAGATGGTCCATAAATATCAGCAACAATTTCATTAAATGTAATTGGGTCTATTATTTTTAATAAGTTAGACACTGAAGGTCCACCACCACCCATAACTTCCAATTCTTGCATTAATTCCACCATTAGTTTTGGAGGTATTCTACCCTCAAATACTCCACACCATACTGTCCTGTTGTCATAAAGTGTTTCTGGGAAATTAGGCAAATTTTCCATTACTGTAGCTAGTTCTATATCCTCTAATGATTGTTCCATTAAAATATTTCTGGTTATTCTATTTTTAAGTGACTCTTTCAATTGTTGTTTTGATATTTTTTCAGAGATTTCTTCTCTAATTACGGACTTTAGTATTCTTTCACTTTCGGTCATTGGCCCAAATAAAGGTGCTTCATAAGAACCAGCTGAAGAGGCTCCTGTTACTTCTTCTATTTCCTCTTCATCATCATGAGCAAAAAAATCATTAGTAGTACCTGGTTTTCCAACCACGCTTTCGGCACCACACGAATTTTCGTGATATCTTTTTATCGTACCATCTGCTTCTATTTCCCATCCACTACCGGGAGAAGATGGGTTAAATCCACAACCTCTTCTCACACATGTAAAACCACCATTCCAATTTGCTCTATTATAATAACATTTAACGTCCTCGTTTAATATTTTATACCAACCCTGTCTTACTGATGTTTGTGGTTGACTAGATTTAGATGGGTGTTGTCCATGAGACCCCACATATCTACTAGTATTACCTTCATTATCAACTCTCATACCGTGAGCGTCTCTTGTAAGGCCATGGTTCTCACCTAAATGATTAGCCGCTTTTCTAATTATATCGTCTAAATTTGGACTTCTTGCTAGTATATCTTTCATTTTATTCTTTTTATATAAATATATCTTATTTACTCTTTATCGTTATTTTAACAATTACAATTATTCTGTGCTGTAAAATTAGTTAACCACTCACATTTACATTCTTTACTTGGTGTGTTTCCTGGACAGAAGTGAGCTTTTCTACCACATACACTATTAGTGTTATTACCACTAAGACCATTACACCCTGATGGGACACCAGTACCGTTATATCTATCAGTCATCTCAGCAATCCAAGTATTTGTAGTCCCATCACAGGTACTCAGTCGTACTCTTGCTGTCTGTGTGTTTGGCCACGTATTCTGTTCCTGGGATGTTTCCACTTCCCTTTCTTTAGTACCACTATTGTCATACTGCATTAACTCTTGACTCCTATCTAGTTGTTCTTTTAGTGTTTTTTTTCATTTTACGGTGTCCCTGTAAGTATACCCCACTCACAACACCATAGACGAGATAATTTTTGATGTTCCCCAGCTCTTTGTTCCGTTATGGAAGGGCCTGGGTCTGACTCTCTAGGGCCTATACCACAACCTGTATCTGTGTATTGTTGTCCTGTTAATGGGTCACTACCACCACACCAATTCATAGCAGTTCTACCTGGGATAGTTGGGTGTGAAAATATCGGACAACATGGACCACTATCTCCAGGTCTAGTTGATGCTAACACCCCTGTCACTAATATCGTGTGGTTGTATTTGATTACATCTTGGAGAATCTATAATAGATTGATGAAAATCTTTTTTACAATTACAAGCGTATATTTGAGTAGGGTCTGGTTGTAAACTACAATGTGTATTTGCCCAATCTACATAATTGTGTGCTTGAGAACAAGGTAGTGTATTAAATTGTGATTGAATATGTGCTATATGGGGAGCACAGGATGGTGGTTCTTTACCTATAAATTGGGCATCATATAGATTAGCACATCCTGGTGAACGTTCACAGTCTTGTTTTGTTAGAAAGTCACCTTGTCCTGGTTGAACTTGAATACATTTTGAACCGAATTTAGGGTTACCTTTAATTGCTTTACATTTCCATGAAGGAACACCACAGCCGTTAGGGAATGACTGTAAGCAAGCTTGTTGTGTTGGATATGGGCCCGGTGGAGCACCAACAGGGACTTGTTCACATACCCCACTACCAGCAGGGTTACAGTCCCAAGTTTGTCCTTGTGAACAACTTACTATACAATCTTGTTGTGTTGGATATGGACCTGTTGAGTTTGGTGGTTGGTTAGGAGCTGCCATACATCCGGGATGTGTTCCTTGACGACACCACCATTGATTCATCGTACCACAACAGGTATGAAAATCCGCTTCACATTGTTGTTGAGTACTGTATGTTTGTCCGTGAGCTACTGGTTCACACTGACATGTATTTGGGTTACATGCCCAACCACCCATTTGTTCGTTTAACAAGTCTATGCCCATTATTGCACGGACTCTATCAATTTCAGTTATTACTTTTTTATTTTTCATATTTTGGTTTATTACCACTCATGGTAAATATCTTACCTATAGGTGTATTCATCTTGCCACCACCTACCAAATCTTTTATTGGTGATTTATAAAAACTTCTTCTTATTATCTCTGCTAGTTCTTTCTCAATCATTTCTCTTACTTCACTTTCTGACTTTCCAGTTTTCTTTGCTACGTTTTTTGCAGACTCTCTCATTATTTCTTTTTCCCATATTTCTAAGGCATTTATATCTCCTTGATTACAATAAGGGAAGGTTTTACATTTATCTTTTACTTTTACATATTTTGCACCAGGCATCCATCTTTGTTTTGCAAATCTTTGATTCTTTTTATCCTTTGCCCAAAATCTTGGTGTTTCATAAGCACCTGATGAAGCTGTAGTTGTAGCCTCACCCATTTCTTCTTCTCTTCCTACACTTATGTCATCTGTTGCTACTACATTCTCTCCACTGGGTCCTCCACCATCATCGCCTCCCTTACATGGTTTATTTCCACCACAATGTCCAGATTTACTACAACATCCAAAGCTGCAATCAGAATTCGATAAACATTTCCATAATTCATTTAGTTCTCTTCTCCTATAATCTTCTGTTTCTTTTAAACTCCGTATAACCTTTCTAAGGTTACCTACATTGTATTCTGCTAGAACATCACCCCTACAACACTGTCCATAACAACTAGCGTTGGTGCTATGACATAAAGTACCATCTGCACACCTACAATAGTGTCCTTTTCCTGAATCTAGTTCCATATTAGACTGGCGTCTTTCCATATCTAAGTTTTCTTCTATTTCTTTAGAATTTTTTAATAGTTGTTGGAATATAAACTTACTGTTCGGTGGTAACTTTGACATTTGTTTTTTTGTTGCTTTTTCTAAATTTTTATCAAACTTTTGTTCTATACCCATTACTTAATTCTTTTTATTTCTTGTTGCCACATACTCCGTCTAAACCAGAACGTTTTATAAAGTTCTAGGGTAACCTTACTTACTATGTCAACAATTTCAGCCCTTGTTTTTCTTCCACTTTTCATTTGTTTATCTATGAGATTTTCTATCTCATTTTTAAATTGTGGTTTGCTTAGAAAATCTTTAATTTCTTTTCTAACAATTATTCCAATTTGATTTTTGTCTGTACTAGTTAATGCCATATACTATAAATATTAGTTAACATTAGCTACGACCCAAGATGCTGTAACAATTGTTGCTGCACCTAAAAAGAAATGAATTATGGGTTTATTATACCATTTCGGTCTTAATTCTTTTGTTAAATCTTTATATAAAACTATTCTTTGATTTAATAAATCTGTCTTCTCATTCATGAAAGCTATATGTAAGCTATCTTGTATATGTAATGTCTTATAATTTCCAATCTGTGTGTTAAGAAGATTAATCTCTATTTTCTGTAAACTATCATTTTGTTCATGTGCCTGAAATAGTGAATCCATCTCAATCACTTCCTTTTCAGTAAAAGTATGAGTTTGGGTAAAGGCCCATATTGGTGTAAGTAATAATAATATTAAAATTAATTTTTTCATGCTTAATTACTTTTTTAATCTATCCCTTAATGATTTTGCTGCCTGTTTTGATGTTTTCTTTTTTATCACGGGTTTTTTTATTCTAACTGTTCTAAGCTCTTTATTAGTATTAACTATTTTTCTTTTTATAACCTTTTTCTTTTTCTTAACGTCTTCTATTTTCTTATCAACTTCCTTGGTCTTTTTTTCGTTTGATTTGATATTCTTCTTAATCTTTTTAACTTTTCGACTAGAATTGGCATTCATAAACCACACAAGACCAATGAAGAACCCTATGACTCCTAATATCCATTTCCATGATTTTTTTAAAAACTCCATATTATATATCTTTATCTGTTTCTGTAACTTTTCTATTAGCCAATATTTTTGCCCATTTCGCAGAAAATATTTCATAGAAATTTCTTAATTTCTCAATGGTATCAACAAAATCATTATCTACTCTTACCATATTACCACTTATAAATACACCATTACTTTCGCCTAAACTAAAAAAGAAGTCTAAATCCTCTTTTATTAATCTACCGCTCCATTCTACATTATTTTTATATAACTGTAATGGCCTATAATCTACTAAATCTGAAACTTGTTCTATAAAATCATCCATAGTTTCTTGGTAAGAAGTTCTTTCATCGTCTGTTAAAGTTAACTCCGATTCTCTTTCTCCATGAATTATCATTTTACCAGATGATATGGTATATGTTCTAGTTTTTTCTTTTTCTCTTTCTTTGCCAACATCTATTTCAGCATCTATGTCGATATCAAATTGATTTTGTTCATTTAAAATTCTAGATATGTTTAACATCCTTTTCATGTCATCATATTGACTTTCCATATAACCGGTACGGTCTTTAATGTTTAATGGTCTTTTTTTCATATTATTTGTTTTATTTTTTCAAAATTAAATGCTGGACTTAAGTCAGTAAAATATTCACTATAATTACTTCTAGTTACAACACCTTTAAACTTTTCCACCCCTTCTATTCTTACATTATGGCCTATAAAATTCATATTTATATTTAAATTATTACACAAATCATTTAATAAAATAGTTAAACTTTCTACTTGTTTTTCTGTATAAGTAGACCAAAAAATTTTATTTCTCCATTTTTTTTCAAAAACTTCTCCCTTATAAATATTACCCAACCAGTCACATAACCCTGGATTACCTTTTTTTGGTTTTAACCATCCTTCATTTTCTAATAAAATAATTATTATATTGTTATCTATTTCTAAACTACCAAAAAAATTAGTACAAATATGCGGTTCTAAAACTTTAATAACCACCCCTTCTTTAGATATAATGTAATGAGGTTTATTCTTATAATGACCGTTATGTCGTAAATCTAAAGATTTTAAATAATCCTCTACATTTCTAGAAGTGTGCCCCAACATTATCTGATGCTTACTATGCTCCATTATTTGTTGGTTACTGCTTGCGTTTTCTATATTTAAGAGTTCTTTTTTCATCTTTTTTGTCTTCCTCTTCTTCCACAATTAAAGTTTGGGTTGTGTCTGTTAATCTCTCTAAATCACCAAAATAGTCTTCTTCATAATATAACTCATCGCTATAATATTTTAATTGGCTTAGATGATTTTGTAATTTACTTAACTCTTCGTCTGTTGGTTTTATAGGTTCTGGTTTTATTTGTTCCAGTTGTTCTTTCGTTGGTTCAACTGTAACTTCTATTTCTCCACCATCTACTGTTATTTCTTCTTCCTCCGATGGGGTTGCCCAATCATCATCACCATAAACGTTTATTTGGGGTTCTGGTTTAGGGTAATGTTTTTTTACAAAGTCTGCGTATGTTTCCTTTTCTTTTAATTTCTCTTGGTTTTCTTTTACTCGGTCTTTAAGCTCTTCAGATGGTTCTTGAGTGTTCACTGATGGCGTAGTGCCTACTGCACTTTCTAAGTGTTTATTTCGTAATTCAAAATAATCTTCTTCTTTTGGTTTTCTTATTTGAGCGAATGCCATATTAGCTGCTACTACAAG
>CEPX01004254.1_pt1 | contig 11719 bp, 17 predicted proteins | sample 361361 | NCBI WGS metagenome assembly CEPX01 (sample SAMEA2619974, study PRJEB7988) | marine metagenome | biome: marine biome (ENVO:00000447); feature: mesopelagic zone (ENVO:00000213) & marine oxygen minimum zone (ENVO:01000065); material: "saline water (ENVO:00002010), including plankton...
TATTTTTGCTAAACTTAATGTAACATAATTAACCTAAAAAATCAAGATATTTGACCCAGCTTCTCGCTAGAGGCTGGGTTGACAAAAATATTGAAAAAATAGTATACTATAAATATGTCTCCACATATCCAAACAATTGAATCTATGCAAACTTACATTTCTGCCTTACGAAATGTTTTTCCTAATTGGCCAGAAATCAAAAAATTAGAAAAAAATTTTTCTGATTTAGAAACCAAGCTGTTAAAAAAAGAAAATAAAATTAATCCTGAATTATTAAAACTTGTTGGAAAAGGTGAAAATGTTCCTATAAAACAAGAAAAAAAAATAATTAAAAACTATTTAAAACAAAAACATTAAAATGACTAAAATCCTGCTAGACATAAATATCTTACAAGATGTATTGTCAGCCCGCAAAGGCTGGCTTAGCAGTATTGAGATTCTAAATATATTAAAACAGCGCAAAGCACGCGGATATATATCTGCATTAAACATCCCTACTTTATGGTATTTAAATTCAAAAATACAAAATATTAAAAAACAGATTAAAATCTTGACCAGTGTCACACAAATCATTCCTCTTAGCAAAGATATTTTAAATAAATCTTTTAATGATAAAAAATTTAAAGATTTTGAAGATGCTATACAGTATTTTTCAGCAAGAAAAAAGCAATGCAAAATTATAATTACCAGGAATAAAAAAGACTTCCCAGTAAAAAATATAAAAATTTTAACTCCAAAAGAATTTTTAAAACTATTAGATGATTAACGATCAACAACAAGCCAAAAGGCTTTTTTAATTTTAAATTTTTAACTTTTTATCATGCATGACATTCACGCCAGCAATCAAATACTAAAATTAGCATTAAAATATGCTAAGAAAAATAATTTATCTAAAATTAAAAAAATCACAGTAAAACTGGGGCATCTTATAGAACATGGACAAGAAGTATTGCCTGAAAATTTAAAATTTAACATTAAAATGCTTGCAAAAGGAACAATTGCAGAAAAAACAACAATACGAATTAAAAAAGCCAAAAACAAGAACATTCTTAAGCTTATAGAAATTCAAGGAGATTAAAATTAGTTTTCAATATATTTCAAAATATAATCGCAATATTTAGTATAATCTTTTAAGCAGGCTTTAATTGACTGATAAAACATTTTTTCGTCTAGCTCGCCATAATGATGAACTAAAATATTGCGCAAACCAACTGATCGAGAAATCACATCTGCAAATTCTTTTGGAAAAATATCCAATTCTACTAAAATCAAAAAAGTATCCTTGTAATTATCAGGAATTTTTATTTTTTCGCTTTCAGCTGAAATATGCTGATTAATATCAATAGCTTCATTAATAATCCGCTCTAAAATACGCTCAACAATAGTATGCCTGTTATAATCACCAACTATATCCTCAAAAGAAAAATCATGGTATTGGCTTAGATTTTCTAATTCATCTTGAATAAATTTTATTTTATTTTGAATAAATTTTTTATCAATCATGAATTAATTTAGTAATTTCCTGTTGACGCTTATGTAAAAGTTTATGTTTAAGCGCAAAAAAAGATTGGCTGTCAATATAATTTTTATAAGCAAAAGCTTTATACGAATAAAATTTTTGCAAATCTCCGGCTAAAAATTTTCCTTTAAGAAAAACATTATAAAGAAAAACTGGTTCTGATCCTTGAATTAATCTTAAATCAATATTAAATTCAGGAAAAATTTTAGAAAATTCATTAAATAAAGAACCGTATTTTTTATATGATCCATTGTTTTTATGACCCATTACTGCAATATCTAAATCACTATCTTGTCTTGCTTTCCCATTTATTCGCGAACCAAAAGCCACTACGAAATCTAAGTCGTATTTTTTCACTATTTTTTCAGCTAATTGTTTTTGCTTATTAGTAATCTTCATATTAGTCATAATATATCATGTTTTTCAATTAATAGCAAATTAAAAAAAAGCTGAAGATAAAAAATATTCTCCAGCTTATAGAAATTCAAGGAGACTAAACGTAATTACGCTCGTAATTACGGCCGTAATTACGAACTTAACACCCGCTCCTATCTCTTACCAGCAAAACCAAAGTTTTAAGGAAAATCTCTAAATCAAGAAAAGGATTCCAGTTTTCTATGTAATAAGTATCTAAACGCACCTCTTCTTCAAACGACAATTTATGCCCTCCGGAAATTTGCGCCATACCACTCATACCAGGCTTAATAGTTAAAAGTTTCTTATGGTGCTTAGCATATTTAGCAATCTCACCAGGCTCATGCGGCCTAGGACCTATTAAAGACATCTCACCTTTTAAAACATTTAAAAGCTGTGCAAACTCATCAAACCTTGTTTTACGTAAAATCCTGCCAAAACGAGTAATACGCGGATCATTTTGCATTTTAAACAAAGGCCCGTCATGCCTTTCATTGTGTTTTGCTAACCCTTTTTTATGCTCCCAAGCTCTATCAATCATAGATCTAAATTTATAAACTTTAAATTCCCTACCCTTAGAAACTCTAGTTAATTTAACAAAAACAGGACCCCCACTATCCCATTTAATTATTAAAGAAATAATTAAAAAAACAGGGCTTAAAATTATTAAACCCAAAACAGCACCAATAATATCAATCCATATTTTAAAAATCGCTCCCCATCCATCTAAAGGAGTTTTTTTAATTTCCAAAACAGGAAATCTCCCAAACATTTCTAAATCAAGACTACAAACCATTGCCTGAGTCATACTAGGTACAAACTTAAGAACAATTCTATGTTCTTGAGAAAAATTTATTAAAATCATGCGCTGATCTTCCGATAAATCAGAATCAATACAAATTATCTCGTGTAAATTTTTTAATTTTTTAATTTTTTCAAAATTAAACTCTAACATAAAATCAATGATCCGATAACCCAAAGAAGGATGCTGTCTAATAAATAAAGATATTTTTTTAACAACATTATTCTTGCCAATTAAAACAATATTATTCACAGCAAAATTATAATGAGACATTAGCCATTTTTGCATAATGCGCAAAAAACTGCGACCAAAAATTACACATATCATAGCTAAAACCCAGCCAGCTAAAATAATAAATCTTGATTCAAACATTTGGCCGCGCAAAACTATAAAAGCCATAATAATGCCTATACCAGCTGAACAAGCAATAAGAATTCGCAACACCTCTTCTGGCCAAGACCTTTTAGGTCTAATTCGATACAAACCTGAAAAAGCAAAAATTACAGGACAAACAAAGCTAATAATTAAAATAATTATTAAATATCGTTCTATAGATAAATTAAAAATTACTGGCCCAATTATTTTATTAGCCCAACTTGTAAAACGCATATAATATGCAAGAATTCCTGACAAAAAAATCATACCCATGTCAAGTGGCACTAAAACTCCTGTAAAAAATAATTCTGATTTTTTCATGTTTCTTTAGTGTAAAATTAAAAAATCTTAATTGTCAAGCTTAATTAATTGACATGTTAATTTTTTTATGATATGCTTTATTCATGAGGAGCTGAAAATCATGAATAATAAGACTATTCAGTATCAAGAAAATTTAAAAGATTTATTAGAAAATTTAATACAAACTCTTTCTAAAAGATCTGCGGATATTGTGCGCAGACGTTTTGGTTTGTCAGTAAAAACTCCACAAACCCTAGAGCACATTGGTAATCTTTATAATATTACAAGGGAAAGAGTAAGACAAATTGAATGCGATTCTTTTTCGCGCCTTAGAAAACAAAATGAATTTAAAAAACTAGATAAAACCCTAAATAATATTAAAATTATATTTGATGATCAAGGAGGTGTTATTTCTGAATCTAGATTATTAAAAGAATTTATTAAAGAACATAAAAATCAAATTATTTTTTTACTTAAATTAACTCCAAAATTTCATTATTACAAAGAACAAGAAAAAGTAAAAAGCATTTGGACAACCCATCCTAAATATTGCGATCTAATACAACAAATAATTAATAATCTTATCCAAATAAACGAAGAAAAAAAACAACTATTTGCACAAAATGAAATATTTGCTATAATAAAACAACATCCTTTGCTAAATCTAAAACTAACTAATCAAGCTATTTTGTCTTATTTAGACGCTACTAAATTAATTGAACAAAATAATTTTGGCGAATACGGACCTATTCATTGGCCAGAAGTTAATCCTCGCGGAGTTAAAGACAAGGCTTATATTGTTTTAAAACGCTCTAGCCAACCGCTTCATTTTAGACAAATCGCGCATAAAATTAATACCAACTTTGGTAAAAAAACAATTGTTGATCAAACAGTACATAATGAACTTATTAAAGATCCAAGGTTTGTCTTAGTTGGCCGTGGATTATATGCACTTGAAGAACATGGATTTGAACCTGGCACTGTAGCAGATATTGTTATTTCTAAATTAAAAAAATCAAATAAACCTCTTTCTAGGGCAAAGTTAATAAAACAAGTTCAAAAACAAAGACTTGTTCATCCAAATACCATACTCTTGTCTATAAAAACTTCTTCAAAAATTAAAAGACTTTCTAATAACAAATACGCATTGTGATTTTAGAACAGGAAATCTTACAACTTATAAAATCAATATTTTGGCATTTTGCTTGGCTGCCTATATTTTTTATTCTTTTATATCTTTTTCATGAATATTGGATGTATTATGTAAATAATAAATTTTGGCGTGCTAAAGATTGGGCTCTGCTAGAAATTAAATTGCCCCAAAGAGTTCCAGTAACTCCAAAAGCTACTGAACAAATGCTAGCTGGATTGCATGGAGCTTGCAAAGGGCCTAATCTAATAGAAAAATACTGGGATGGATATATCCAGGCTCGCTTTAGCCTGGAAATAGTTGGTATTAATGGTGAAATTCATTTTTTTATTCGTACTGAGCGAAAATTCAGAAACCTAGTAGAGGCTCAAGTTTATGCCCAATATCCAGAAGCAGAAATCTTTGAAATAGAAGACTATACTAAAAATCTTCCTTTTGACATGCCTGACAAAGATAGAGATTTATGGGGGTCAGATTTAGTATTTATAAAAGACGAAGTATATCCAATAAGAACGCATCCTTATTTTAAAGAAATAGAAGCTGAAGAAGGAATTATTGATCCTTTAGCTAGTTTTTCTGAAATTTTTTCTCATCTTAGACAAGGAGAACAAATATGGATGCAAATTTTAATTGAACCAACTCATGATCCATGGCAAAAAAAATCCGAACAAGAACGCGATAAATTAATTGGCGCACCAGAAAAAGAAAAACCAAAAAGCGGCTTATCTCAAACTATTTCTATGATTAAACAAGAAGGGGCTGAATGGGGCAAAAAAGGCAGTGAAGTTTTTCTTGGCATAGGCTCAGGAGAACAAGACTTTGCAGACAAAAAAGAAGAAAGGCAACTACCTTCGCTTATGCAGCATCTTTCTCCGGGCACGCAAGACAAAGTCAAAGCTGTAGAATCAAAAGCTACTAAACTTGGATTTAATAGCAAGATAAGATTTATTTATATAGGAACTCGTGATATTTTTACAAAAGCTAATGTTTCTGCCTTGTCTGGCGCTTTTAAACAATACTCTGCACAAGATTTAAATGGATTTATGAGTGGTCTATCTAGTAAAACTTCTGTTGATTATTTTTTTGAAGAAAAACGAAAACTATATCGTAAAAGAAAAATCTATATGAATTATCGCTATCGCAGTTTTGATGGTGATCCAACATATATTTTAAATATTGAAGAATTAGCCTCTATTTTTCATTTACCAGGAATTATTGTGCAAGCTCCATCTTTACCAAGAGTTGAGGCTAAAAAAGGCGGACCACCAGCTGGACTGCCAATAGGGTAAAATTAATTTTTAACTAAAATATTATGAATAAAAAAACAATCATCATTGTCGCAATAATAACTGTCTTATTATTAATCTTTATTGCTTATCCTTGGGGAACTTACAACTCCTTAGTTAGAGCGCAAGAAAGTATTAAAGCGCAATGGCAGCAAGTTGAAACCCAATATCAGCGAAGATTTGACTTAATTCCTAATCTAGTAAATTCTGTAAAAGGAATTATGGAGCAAGAAAAAGAAATTTTTGGTAATCTAGCTGAAGCGCGTTCTAAATATGCTGGCGCACCTAGTGCTGAAAACGCATCTGGAGTTGAATCTGCTTTATCTCGGCTTTTGTTAATTATGGAAAATTATCCTGAACTTCGCTCTGCTGAAACTGTTTCTGGTTTAATGGCAGAACTAGCTGGAACTGAAAATCGGGTTGCTATTGAACGCCGACGCTATAATGAAAAAGTTGAATCTTATAACAAATCTATTAAAATTTTTCCAAAGAATATTTTAGCGAATATATTTGGATTTTCTGAAGAATCTTATTTTGAATCTGCTGAAGGCGCTGATATTGTACCTAATGTAGAATTTTAATAAAAGAATAATGAATAAAGAATCAAGAATAATCAAAAAAAGCAAATACATTGTCTTGTTTGCTTTTTTATTGCTTATAATGCCATGCATAACATTAGCTGATTTAAGCTTGCCAGATTATAAGGGCTATGTAAATGATTTTGCTGGTATTCTAACTAATACGCAAATACTGGAACAGCAGATTGCCGCTTATGAAAGCGAATCATCAAACGAGATTGCAATTGTTACAGTATCAAGTTTGCAAGATACAACAATAGAAGAATTTGCAGTTCGCTTATTTGAAAAATGGCAAATAGGAAAAGCAGACAAAGATAATGGTATTTTAATGCTTATTGCGCCAAATGAGCGGCAAATAAGAATAGAGGTTGGTTATGGCTTAGAAGGTGCCCTGCCAGACAGTATGGCTAACACAATTATTCAAAATGAAATTTTACCATCATTTAAAAAAAATGATTATCAAACTGGAACTGAAGCAGGACTTTTAGCAATTATCCAGGCTACTAAAGGAGAGTATACTAACATAACCCCTAACCAAGTTGCATATAATATTCCTAAATTATTTTCTACTATTATTTCTTTAGTTGTATTTATAATTTTAATAATTATTATCTCTCGTAAAGGCGGAAGAAAAGGCTTACTATGGTTTTTACTAGGAATGTTTATGGGTCGAGGCTTTGGAGGAGGCTCATCATCAAGCAGAAGCAGTGGATTTGGAGGCTTTGGAGGAGGCTCATCAGGCGGCGGAGGATCATCTGGATCTTGGTAAAATAAAGCGTATACTTATGATAAATTTTAAAAAAGTATTTAAATCTTTTAAATATTCTTTTAAAGGACTTAAAAAAGCTTTTTATTCAGAGCAAAATTTACGCATTCAATCTGTAACTGCTGTAGTAATTTTAATTACAGGTTTTTATATTAGACTTTCTAAAATTGAATTATCTATTCTAGTTTTAACCATGACCATGGTTATTGGTCTAGAACTTATTAACACAACAGCTGAAAAAATTATTGATTTGATTCATCCTAAGCACAATATTAAAGCAGAATTTATTAAAGATGTTATGGCCGCATCTGTTTTAATTGCAGCAATAGGCTCAATTATCACTGGCTTGATTATCTTTTTACCTCATTTTATATGATAAAGCTTTTTTCACAATTTCAGAAAAAATCTTTGGATTATTCATTGCTAAATCAGCTAAAATTTTTCTATCTAAATCTATTTTATTTTTTTTAAGTAGATGAATAAACTTAGAATAAGAAAGGCCATTTTCACGCGCACCAGCATTAATACGAACCTGCCAAAGCCGCCTAAAATCTCTTTTCTTTTTTTTACGACCCTGGTAAGAATTTGCCCATGCATGCATTAGTGCTTCTTTTGCAGCTTTAAAATTAGATTTTCTGCGCCACATAAAACCCTTAGCCTGTTTAATGACTTTTTTTCGTCTTTTATGTGCGATTGTTCCTCTTTTTACTCTAGGCATATGGTAATAATTTTTTAATACGATTTAAATCAGATTTTACTACTTTTTGCTGTTTTCTTTTTTTACGAGTTTTTTTACCAGACTCTTTTACATTAAAATGATCCTGGCCAATTTTTTTGCGCAGGACTTTTCCTGATTTACTTATTTTAAATCTCTTGGATGCTGATTTTCTTGTTTTTATTTTAGGCATACTATTATTATAAAACCTCTCCCAGAACGCTTAACTGGCTGTTCTATTTTAATTCTTCTTTTTTCGTCTTTTTGTATAATAATTATATTATTAAGTTTTTCAATAAAATTTTCTATGGTCTGCACAGCTAGTCTTCCTAAGGATTTTTCACGACCACGAAGTATTATTTCAATTTGCACCCTATGCCCTTCATGTAAAAATTTCATTGCTTGTTTAGATTTAAAATCTAAATCATGCATTCCAGTTCCTAATCGTAGACGAATTCCTTTTGTATAGGTTTTTTTAATTTGTGCTTTTTGCTTTCGATCACTTTTAGACTGCTGATATTGAAACTTACCATAATCCATTAAACGGCAAACAGGGGGATTAGTTTTATCAGCTACTTCAACTAAATCAAAGCCTCGTTCCTGGGCAATTTGTTTAGCACGATATGTATCAAGCACACCAAGCTGTTTACTGTTTTCATCAATTAATCTAACTTGTGGTGCTGTTATTTGATTATTAAAACGAGGTTTTTTAATATTTTTAATTTAAAAATTAATAAAACTTCCTGTGGAAATGGGCGGGATCGAACCGCCGTCTGGATAATGATGCAGTAAAAATTTCTACAAGTTTAGTTTGTTTAAATTTTTCATTTTAGAACTTAGAACAAACAAAATATCCTAAAATTAGCTTTTTTAATTTTTTAATAAATTAATAGTAAGCATCTATTTTATTTATCTATCTCAATAAATGACGTCTTAAATAGCTTATTGAGAATCAGCTATAAAAACGGTTTACGCCTGTTTAGGCATAAACATAAGCAGCGTTTTGATGAGCATAGGCTGCAGCTAGTGCGGCTTTTACTCTTGCTACTCTTTTAGATAAGTTTGTTGCACTTATACTTGTTTAATAGTTTTGTGAGATATTAGCTCAACTTGCTTTTTTTAAAGATCATTACCATCAAAGCCAAAATATTGCATTCCCTCTTCGCTCGCCTGTGGCAAGCTCAGAGCAAACTCCATATCATTAATAATAAATACAGATTTTATTCTGAGCCCCGAAGAACACGAAACATTTTACGCTTTGCTTGTCTTTTTTTTATCAATTCTCTTTTGTCATGTTTTTTCCGGCCCTTTCCAATACCGAATTCTAGCTTTATCTTACCTTTGTTATTATACAATTTTAAGGCTACTAAAGTCAAGCCTTTTTGCTTTAATTTGCCGATTAATGACTTAATTTCTGATTTTTTCAAAAGAAGCTTTCTAGATCTTTCTGAATCATAATCTGGGGGTGTATTTTTAGGTTGATAAGGCGCAATATTGGCATTTAAAAGCCAAAGCTCATTATCTAGAAAGTTCACAAAGCTCGCCTTTAAGCTGGCTTTGTTTGTTTTAATTGCTTTTACTTCGTGTCCTAATAATACTAAACCAGCTTGGAATTTTTCCAAGATATTATAATCAAACTTTGCTCGTTTATTGATAGCATATGGTTTCATTAATTAATAATAACACAAAAACATATTTATCTGCAACCAAGTCTTTTCTTTTTTTTAAGAACAGTGTATACTTAAACTTATGAAGATTGGAATTGATGCAAGAATAATTTATTACAAAGGAAATAAACAAAAATCGCGAATAGGGATGTGTGTTTATAATTTATTAAAATGCCTTGTAAAATATGACAAACGCAATCAATATGTTTTATTCTGCGATTCCAGAGTTCCGCATGAAAAGCTTGAAAAATATGTTTCTAAAAAAATTTCCATAAAATACTTTCCATTTTCACAATACAGAAAATTTATTCGCCAGGCTTATTCACAATTTTTAGTTTCAGCATTTTTAACTAAAGAACGATTAGACATATTTCATGCTTGCGCAGGAACAATGCCTTTGATTTATCCTGGAAAATCTATCTTAACTTTATACAAAATTGAAACAAAAAAAGCAGCTCGCGCGCTTCAGAAAAAAATCTGCAAAAAAGCCAAAAAAATTGTTGTTCCTAGTAAAAACTTTAAAAACAAACTTTGCAAAACTTATAAAATCAACTCTGAAAAAGTTGAAACTTTAGCCGCGTGCACAATTCATAAATCATTTAAACACAAACCATGTGCAGAGCAGATATTAAGAATTTACAAAGAAATAGTACAATCCAAGAAAAAGAAAAAAAAGAAAAAATAATTTTTAATTTTTACTTACTTACTAAGTTTTTAGGTTTTTTACCAAATAATGCATCAATAATATTTTTACTAGCCATAATAGACATTTTTTCTCTTGTTTCAATAGATGCAGAAGCAATATGCGGAGTTAAAATTATATTGTCTAACTTTGCTAGCCCAGGAGCCAATTTTGGCTCTTTTTCAAATACATCTAAAGCCGCGCCTTTAATTTGTTTTTTCTTTAATGCTCGAACAAGAGCTTTTTCATTAATAACAGGGCCACGCGAAGTATTAATCAAATATGCACTAGGTTTCATGCTTTTTAATTCTGATTTGCCAATAAGATGATGCGTTTCTGGAATAAGAGGCACATGTACTGAAATTACATCTGATATTTTTAAAAGTTTTTTTAAAGAAACTTTTTTATATTTACTGTTTTTAAATTTATCAGAATAAACAATATTCATACCAAATCCGCGACTCATAATTTCAGAAACTCTTTGTCCAATTCTTCCCATGCCAATTATGCCAAGTATTTTTTCTTTTAAATCAGTACCTAGTAAAAGCATTGGCTCCCATGCCTTATATTTTCCTGCTCTAGTAAATTTATCAGCCTCTGGAATTCTTTGTGCAATTGCAAGAATTAAACCAATAGCATGCTCAGCTACTGTGTCTGTTAAAACTCCTGGTGTATTTGTAACCATAATATTGCGCCCAGAAGCGGCCTCTATATCAATATTATTATAACCTACTGCATAATTAGCAATAATTTTTAATTGCTTGCCTGCGCTGTCCATTACTTTGCCATCTATTTTATCAGTTAAAAGACAAAGCATAGCGTCAACTCCTTTAACTTTTTCCAAAAGCTCTTTTGGTTTTAATACTCTATTATGCGGACTTATCTCAACTTGAAAATTCTTCTGTTTTTCAAGAAGCTTAATCCCAGCATTAGGAATCCTGCGTGTAATAAATATTTTTTTATTTTGCATAGTTATTAAGGACACGAAAATCCTACAGTAATTGTATTAGAATAACAATATTCTCTTCCATTACAAAGCTTAACCTTGCTGTTAGCATTTGCACAGTTATCTCTTGATGTATCAGATGGATTCACTAAAGGATGCGATCCTTCTAGCCCAAGCACTAACATATAAGATTCACCGCTTCTGAAATAAAAATAAGTCCCTCCTTTGCTTGGTTTCCATATGGGGCTATTTCCTTGGGATGGATCTATTGGATCCCGCTTTAAATAACTTGAAAGATTTGTACTATCTTCTCTAATCCAGTGCCCATTATTAAAGCTTTGAACGCTATTGCACCAACCAGTATCCGGGCTAGTGCTATCGCATCTATTTGAAACTAAAAATCTTCCATTATCTAAGTAATATAATGATAAAGCCTCTTGCATAGCCAGCATATCACTTACTCTTCTGGCATCTCTTGCCTTTGCCCTAACACTGCCAACACTTACCATAACAACAGTA
>CEPX01415053.1_pt1 | contig 11718 bp, 8 predicted proteins | sample 361361 | NCBI WGS metagenome assembly CEPX01 (sample SAMEA2619974, study PRJEB7988) | marine metagenome | biome: marine biome (ENVO:00000447); feature: mesopelagic zone (ENVO:00000213) & marine oxygen minimum zone (ENVO:01000065); material: "saline water (ENVO:00002010), including plankton...
TGCTTGGGTTCCACCACTAACAGAGGTAACAAATAATCCTTCAGCAGTATCTCCTGCATTATCTGTTATAACATCTCCTTTTAATCCTTCAGAACCAAATAATGCAACTTCTAAACCTAATTCTTTTATTTGTTTCATTGCAGCTACAGCTGAATCTGCACTATTACTAATAATATACACAGCATCAGCACCAGCTTCTTTAACTTTAGTTATTTGTGCTCTTAAATCAACACTTGTTCTTTCATGCGCCTCAGAAGCAACAACTTCCCCACCTAATTCTGCAAAATTCTCAGATAAGACTTTATTAAAACCAACTCCATAGTCTTCATTAGAGTATAGAACACCTAATTTTCTGTATCCTTTATCATAAACAAGTTTTGCACCAAAAGCTCCTTGAAAAGCATCGCTTGGAACAACTCTAAAGAGATAATCTCCTGCATCTGTTATATCAGGACTTGTTGAAGATGGACTTACCATAGGAACTTGGTTTTGCTCTGCAATAGGTGCAGCAGCTAAAGTTCCTCCTGAACAAACTCCTCCAACAATTGCTTGAACTCCATCTAAGGAGATAAGTTTGTTAACTGCGCTAACAGCTTCCTTTCCATCACATTTAGAATCTTCTATAACTAACTCAATATTATCTAATCCTGATGCTTCTAAACCAACTTCAATTCCATTTTTAATAGATTCTCCATATGAAGCTGCATCCCCAGAAAAAGGACCAAGAACTCCAACTTTAATAGTTGTAGTTTCTTGTGTTGTCGTATCAGGTGTTGCACACCCTAATACCATTAATAAGAATACACTTAATATCACGATTATTTTTTTCATTATTTATCCCCCCGAATATAATATTAACACACTAAAGAAGCTATTATATTTAAATGTTATTATAATGGGTATTAGGAAACTTTGTCTTTTTTATATTATTTATTAGGGTATTGAACACTTTTTGCCTACAATTATTGATTTAGTTTTTTTCGGCGTATTTAACATACTTCCTGCTAATTTCTTCTCCCCCCTACTAGGTAAGGGGGAGAAGAAATTAGAGACCTCAAAATATGTTCAAACAAAAAAATGACTTAAATTCATTAGCGCCGATTTTAATGTTCATAAAATAAAACTAATAAAAAGAATTACCTAACTAAAACTCTCACCACACCCACAAGTGCTGGTAGCATTAGGATTATCTATTTTAAATCCAGCATTTTGCAGGCTTTCTGAATAATCTATAGTTGCTCCTTTAATTTTCTCTAAACTTTCTTGATCAATAAAAAACTTAGCTCCTTTTACAACAAAAATCTTATCACCATCTTTTGGTTCTTTTTCAAATTCAAAACCATACTTCATACCAGAACATCCACCTGGCATAACTAAAATTCGTAAACCAAAACCTTCTTTATCTTCACTTTTCATAACATCTAAAAGTTTTTCAGCTGCTTTTTCAGTTATAGTAACATCTTTAGCAACTTCTTTTTTAGCAGGACTTTTTTCAACAGCTTCATTTAAAGTTTTAACTGCATTATCAACATCTTCATCACTCATACCATGACTTTTAAGACCATTTTCTAAAGTTTCATAAGAAGCAGCTCCACATCCTACACATTGAACTCCAATTCCCATTAAAGGATCAATAGTTTCTGGATATTTTTGGATAATCTCTCCTATTAACATGTTTTTTGATATTTTATATTTAACTTTTAAATCTGAATCCATTATATTCACCTAATTAACGATAGTTAAGGAGAGTTTATAAATTTTATGATTTATTGTATTCGTAAACTATAGTTTTCATCTACAATATCTTTTTAAACAATTCTGCTTAGAATCATACTATGGGTGTCAGACTTGAAGTTTTAACTAAAAATTCTTTAAATTTTGATGTTAATGATGATTTTGTTACCAGAAGAGCAATAAATGTATACAATATTGATGATGATACCTTAAGTGCTGAGGATCTTAAACTTATTCAACAAATTCTAGAGGATCCTCTTGTTGAGCAAACCTCTATTGATCATCCTGTATTAGATATGTTATCTAAAATTTCTAATCCTGAACTGTATCATATGATTGATGTTAAACCAAGACCTGGTGTAACAGACTCATGGGGAGATAAAGCAAAAGAAGTGATAGAAAGAGTAATTGGTAGAGAAATTGGAGGAGTTTCACATTCAAGACAGTATGTATACAAAGGAAATTTAGATGATGAACAAATGTGGGGAGTGAAAAAAAAGCTTGCTAATGAAATTAGTTTTCTTTTTGAAGTGAAAAAAGGATCAGAGTGGAATGATGAAGAAGGAGCAGGTTTTCATTTTCCTAAATATCCTGCACAAGATCCACATCCATTTGAATACGTGGATCTTGGTGATACTGATGATAGACTTATAGAAATTTCTCATAAAAGAATGCTTGGATTATCTCTTGATGAGATGAAATCTATTAGAGAATTATTCACTCATGATGAATATGAAAAATTCAGAGAAGATCGAGTAGCTAAGGGCATGGAAGCAAATAAAATCACTGATGCTGAGCTTGAAGATCTAGCACAATCTTGGTCAGATCATTGTAAACATAAGAAATTCAATGCTAGATGGGAATACACAACAGATGATCAAAATGATAGATCTGGAATTGAACCTGTTACAGATAGCATCTTTAAAACTTTTATTAAAGGCTCAACAGAAAGAATAAAAGAAAGAATTAAAGAAAAAGGGGATTGGATTGTTTCTGTTTTTGATGATAACGCAGGAGTCATAAGATTAACTTGGGATAAACTTGCTGAAAAAGTCTATAATGTAGCTACAAAAGTTGAAACACATAATCATCCCTCAGGCGTTGAACCTTTTGGAGGAGCAAATACAGGGGTTGGTGGTGTTATTAGAGACCCAACCTGCACTGGAATTGGTATGGAACCAGTTTCACTTCAAGAAGGATATAGAGTTGGTGAACTTGATAATACTATAGATCATAAAACAGGTTTCCTAAGAGCTTGGGAACTGCTTGATGGTATGATAAAAGGGGTTATTGATTATGGAAATAAGATAGGCATTCCTACAAGAATTGGAACTCTCTTTTATAATAATGGATGGATAAAACCTGGAATGTTCGCAGGATGCACAGCTGTTGCACCAGCTGAGATAAATGGACGATTAACTCATGAAAAGAAAGTTGAAGAAGATTACATTGCTATCACAGTAGGTGGTGGAGTAGGAAGAGATGGAATTCATGGAGCTACTGCTTCTTCTAAGGAATTAAGTGCAGAGGATGATATTGATGACCTTGGTCAAACTGTTCAAATTGGAGATCCTATTGAAGAAAAGAAAGTTTTAGATGTAATGAAAATACTGAGAGATGCTGGATTAATTGAAGCTTCTCAGGATTGTGGAGCAGGAGGTTGGAATTCTGCTGTTGGAGAATTAGCAGAGTTATGTAATGGAGCTGTTATGGACTTAACAAATGCTCCAATAAAATATAAAGGGCTTATGTCTTGGGAAAAACTAGTGAGTGAAGCTCAAGAACGTGTTGTTCTAGTAATAAAACCAGAGAATTATGATAAAGTCATGGAAATTTGTAATCATTATAAGGTTAACGCTGATAAGATAGCAAATTTCAATAAAACAGGGTATTATGAAGTAAAAGATCAGGATAAAACAGCTGTATTCTTACCTATGAAATTTAGAACACAAGGCCTTCCTGAGATGACTATTAAAGCTCATTGGACTCCTCCTGAGGAAAAAATAATTAACATAATTTCTACTGAAGATTTAAAAGATGATTTACTAAATTTAATAGGAACTCCAAATCTCCAATCCTATCATAGCATTAGAAAAAGATATGATAGACAAGTCCAAGGAGGATCAATTATTGACTGCATGGTAGGTCTTGGTGAAGGAAAGAGTGACGCAGTTATGTATAAGCCAATTTTATCAGAGAGTGAAGTTTTAATTGAATGCCACGGCTCAAATCCTTGGCAAGGTGACATTGATGGATATGAAATGGGAAGAAATAATGTTGTTGATGCTATTGGTAAAATTATTGCAGTTGGTGGTGATTTAAGAAGAATAGCTTTTAATGATAATACAATCACTCCTAAACCTGAAGATGATCCTCATATAGCTGCAAAAGTTATTAGAATGATTAAAGGTGCTGCTGATGCTACTGAATATTTTAATACTCCTATGATCTCTGGGAAAGACAGCACATCTATGGAAGTGCATATGGGTGATGATAAAATTATAAAATCAAAACCAGAATTATTAATGAGTGCAGTAGGAGTAATGCCTAATGATTCAACAAAAGTTACCTCTGATTATAAAATAGGAGGGGATTTAATCTATGTTGTAGGTGAAACAAAAGATGAATTAGGAGGTTCTGAATTATTTAATATGAAAGATCATGATGGAACTAATATTCCAACAAGTGATTTTGATGAAATAAAAGGAAATTATAAGAGTGTGATTAATGCAACTCAAAAAGGACTTATCCATTCTGCACAGTATCTTTCAAGAGGAGGATTATTTGAAGCACTTGCTAATGGCGCAATTGGTGGAGATTTAGGATTTAATATTAAATTAGATTCTATTATCGAAGATTCTACTGATGCTGAAAATCTAGATCCACTAAAAGTTTTAACTTCTGAATCTACTGGAAGATTCCTTGTTACAGTGCATAGATCTCAACAAGAGGCTTTCGAGAAAGCCATGGGTAATACTTATCATAAAGAAATTGGACTAGTTTCAGATTACACTAATTCCTTCATACACCATAAAGATGAAGTTATTTTCCAAGCTAACTCAGATGAACTAAAAGAAGCAAGAAAAGGAAAAATTGACACAAATAATCTTAGGGAGTGGGTTGCATGAGCTGTATAAGACCTAGAGCAATGATTTTAAGAGCAGATGGAACTAACTGCGATAAAGAAACTATGTTTGGATTAGAGCAAGCTGGAGCAGAAGTTGATATTGTTCACATTGAAAGCTGGAGAAAACATCGTGATCCTATAATGGATAAGGAAATATCTCTTAGTAATTACCAAATATTTGTTTTAGCAGGAGGCTTCTCTGATGGGGATTATATTTCTGCAGGTCAAACTATAGCATATGCATTAAAAACTGAATTTAAAGATGAAATTGAAGAATTTATAGCAGCTCAGAAATTAGCAATAGGTATTTGCAATGGTTTTCAAATCATGGTTAAATCAGGTTTACTACCTACTGGAAAAATTGGTGAACAACAAAGTGTAACTCTAACTCACAATCAACAAGAAAGATTTGAGGCTTACTCAGTTAGTTTAAGAAAACCTGCTAATGGGGTTGATAAGTGTGTTTGGACTGCTGGAATTCATAATCCTGATTTTTATATTGCTCATGGAGAAGGAAGGTTTTATACAGATCAAGAAACAAAACAGCAATTATATGATAATGGCCAAGTTGTTTTTCAATATGCAGATGAAGAGGGGAACCCAAGTAATCAACAACCCTACAGTCCTAATGGAAGCACAATAGCAGCTATTTGTGATCCTACTGGAAGAATTTTAGGAATGATGCCTCATCCAGAGCGTTCTTTATCTGGAAGAAACAACCATCTGAACACACTGCAAGACATTCTTAGAAGAGACTATGTTGATTCTTCTGCACCAGAAGTAAAAGCACGATTAAATTTAATAAACCAGAAGGAGACTCCTTGGGTTGGTTTACAATTACTCAAGAATGGAGTAGAACATGCTCGTCAACATTTAATGTAAAATTTGTGAAGAATTTTCTAATCAAGAAGAATTAATTAAAAATTTACAATTTCCTAATAATCCCATTCTCAGCATCCAATTCAACCTTATCTCCATCTTTAAGTCCTTGTGTTGCAGTTTCAGTTCCAACTACACAGGGAACTCCTAATTCTCTAGATACAATTCCTGCGTGTGAAGTTAAACCTCCTCTATCTGTTATAAATCCAGCTGCTTTTTTCATAGCTACAATAAAATCAGGAGTAGTTTCAGGTGCAACTAAAATATCTCCATCTTTAACTTTATGAATATCCTCTGGCTTGATAACTATCTTTACTATTCCTGTAACTTTTCCTTTTGAAGCAACTGTTCCTTTAAGTGGAAAGGAAACTGTTTTTATTTCTAATAATTGATCTAAAATATCATCTACTTCTTTATCAGCAATTATAATTTCATTTTTGCTTTCATGATAGACTCCTACTTTTATTTTCCTTTTTTCAAAATCAGGTTTAACAAAAGATTCAGGCTCTTGCAGCCCTTTAATAATCTCATTAAAACTTAACCACAAATATTCTCCTTTTTCTAAACCTAACTCATCATTTGCTTCTGCAAGTTTAGGATTAATAACATGAGTAATATATCCAGAGGTTTCTGCCATATCTGTTCGTGCAAAACTTGCAATACATCCAAGCCTAACATGCCACTTTACATCATCAGGAACATCAATTTGTTTTTCTTCTACATTAACTTTTTGAGGAAAATCTGAAAAAAACTTTTCAACACTATAAGGAGCACCTACAAAGTGATGCACTCCAATACATTCAAATTTTTTAACATGATCTTGTATATCTTTAGCTAATTTTTTATCTTTTTCTTCAATTTCTTTAAAATCAGGCTTTAATTTTTTATCAATTATTAACTGATGTAATTGTGAAGCTTCCTTTGCTTGTTTTACCATAGCAGAATCTTTAATAGGTCTTATTGCATTAGCTATTTTACCATAATCATAACCCTTTTCCTTACAAATATGCATAATTCTTTTTTCAAGTATATCATCTACTAAAATAAAAAAAATCCAGGGGTTTGTAATATGGTCAAAAAGTGTTTGGAGATTTTTAATGTATAAACCTAAAGAGTCAAATTCTTGATGAATCTCTTTTTTTGCATGTAGAGAAACATCATCTACCCATTTTTCAAAAATATTCAATACCTCAAAATCCTGTTCATGTTCTAAGAGAAACGATTTAATTTTAGCAACATCATCTTTCCAAATAAAATGGTGCCCATCCATCATAGGAATGTTACCATTTAATGAATCTATTGAAAAAGGAAATCTTTTATTATCCTCACTCCAATTATTCCAATTACTGCAAGACAAAGTAGGTTGAACCCACCTTCCCATATGATACCAATCTTGTTTATTGAATTTCATGTGCTACCTTTGTCTTAACAATACTTATCCCACTATCTAATTCCTTCACTAAATACCCAGTAGGATTGTCTGATTTATAAGCTTTTAGTGCTGCATCTAGGTTTGCTTCTGTGTCTTCATAAACAGCTTTAACTCTATAACATGGATGATATCTTTGCTTAGCAGCAACCCAAGTTTCAGGTTTTTTCTTGGATCCAAAAGGATTAATTCCATACACTTCATCAGCTCTCACGAGTCCAGCCTCAATATGAGGTTTAACAGCTAAATCAGCTCCTCTTTGCTCGTCTGCTGTGTAAATTGCAAATCTTTTCCCATGCATTTTATAGAAATTGATAATAGTTTCAATGCCTGGAATGAGTCTTGGATCTAGCTCTCCTGCTTCAATCATCTCAGCAGTCCATTCTAATTGTTGCTCATACGTAATTTCACCTTTTTCAGCTTTATCAAGCATTTCATCACGAGTCATACCATGTTTTTCTGCAATAGCTTTCTGATAGAATGGTTTAGATTCTCCAGGTTCTGCTCCTTCATATCCTTGTAAGGTATCAAGTAAGTCTGATATGATTATTTCATCTTCACTAATCTCTTCAACTTCAGCTTCTAAAGCATCTTCTAAACTTTCAAATTCTGTATTTTGTGATTCTTCTGTCATTTTTTTACCCTCCAACAATATTTGCTATGACATAGTAATGTCTCAATGAGTATATAATAATCACCCCACCACTAGTGGTGTAGTAATAGTAAGATTTATAAACAATAAGAACAAACCAATACCATGGACATAGCACCACTAAAAGAAGCAGGCTTAACAGATGGAGAAATAAAGGTATACACTGCCCTATTAGAGCTAGGATCATCCACAACAGGCCCTATTATTGAAAAATCAGGGATAGCTAAATCAATAATCTACCAAATTCTAGATAAATTAATGCAAAAAGGATTAGTTTCTTTTATTATTAAACAAAAAACCAAGTATTTTCAAGCTGCTCAACCTAATAAAATATTAGAATATATAGAAGAACGTGAATCCAAACTAAGTAAAAATAAAAAGAAAGTTGAAGATTTACTTCCTCAATTACTTTTACTAAAACAATCCTCGCCAGAATCTGAAGTGCAAATATATGCTGGTATGAAAGGTATCCAAACAGTGCATGAACATACTTATTTAAAATTAAAGTCAGGAGAAGAATATATGTATCTAGGAATATATCCTGATCAAGAAGAAAAATTTCATTTATATTGGCAAAGAGACCATAAGAGAAGAGAAAAATCTGGGATTATATGCAGATTATTTTTTAATCAAGGAACATCTGAAAAAATTCTTAAGAATAGAAATAACTACAAGGGTTGTGAAGCAAGATTTATGCCTACAGATATTAAAACTCCATCTGAGATCTTAGTGTATAAAGACACAACTGCTATTATAATACAACAAAAACCAACATTAGCTATTGAAATTATTAATCAAGATGTTGCTGACTCTTTCAAAGCATACTTTGAAGAATTCTGGAAGAAAAGTAAGCCATTCAAAACCTATAATATTTAAACAATCTAATCGCAATCTATTTAAATTAACTTTTTACATAGTTCTTTATGAATCCAGTAACTCAAAGTAAACTTCTCAAAGCTCAACGAAGAGAATTAACAGAGCATCATATCTATAAAGTGTTAGCAAATCGCACTAAGGACCAAAAAAACAGAAAAGTCCTTGAATCTATCTCAAAAGATGAATTAATGCATTATAATATTGTTAAGCAAATAACAAAGAAAGATGTTCCTCATTATACTATTATGTATTATTTTTTCAGATTCTTAGCTGCAGTATTAGGATTATCATTTACACTAAGATATATGGAAAGAGAAGAAGCTCATTTTCAGAATGTGTATGATTCTATTAGTAAAGAACACCCAAAACTCATGAAATTAATTAAAGATTCAGAAAGGCATGAACAGCATGTTTTAGATATTATTGAAGAAACACGTATTGAATATGCAGGATCTGTTGTATTAGGATTAAATGATGCTTTGGTTGAATTAACAGGGGCTTTAGCTGGTTTAACTTTTGCTTTAAGAGATAGTTCTTTAATTGCAGTATCTGGATTAATAACAGGTGTAGCTGCTTCATTATCAATGGCTGCATCTGGCTACTTGCAAAGTAGAGAAGAAGCAGATCAAAATGAAGAAAAAAATCCCTTAATTGCTGCACTTTATACAGGAATCGCTTATATTATCACTGTTACCCTTCTTGTTATTCCTTATTTTTTATTTGAAAATATCTATACAGCACTTATAGTAATGCTTGTAACAGGGGTTGTAATAATATGGGCTTATACATTTTATATCACAACAGCAAAAAACATTCCGTTTTGGAAACGTTTCTTAGAAATGGCAATAATCTCATTAACAGTAGCTGTTATCAGCTTTGGAGTAGGTTCTTTATTAAGAATAATGATGGGTGTTGAGATTTAATTTTTTCTTTCAAGTTTTTTTACAATCTCAGGCTTGTTCAAATAATTACTTGAAGATACAACTTTTTCCCCAGTTTCTACCTCAAGATTCTTCCTAGCATCTCCTGCTATCTTTCCTCCTTTGTGAGCAGCTACTTCATTTTGATTAAAGCCCTGGGCATCAGTTGCTTTTGCAATCTCAGTAGTAGCTTTTTCACCTAACATACCAAAAATCAGCTCTAATTCATTCATATGATCTCTTAAATTTTGGCTCTTTAAGCCTTTAACGCCTTTATAGTTTTTTGGAGTTAGGCCAAAAGTAGCTTTTGAGATCTCAGACGTTAAAATGGCAAATTCTTTATTCGTTTTGACATCTCTATTCTTCCATTCGTCAACTAACTCATCTCGAATAGCAATGCCTCTAATACGCTTCTCAATCCATGCATTAGAATAACCCTTTGCTTTGTAAATTTGTCTCATTCGCTGTTGTGCTAATTCTGGGTTTTCAATTTCTTTTACTCGCTCATATCCAACTTTAGCTAACCACTGTTTGAAAGGTTCTGCTTTTTTTGATGGGATAGATTGGATAATTCTAAACATGGATTTCGTATGCGCACAATCTGTGACTCTCAATTTTCCATCTTCTGCTTGCAGTTTCAACTGTACCCAAATTGGGGACGGTTCAATGTGCTTAAATTCTCTTTCTTTAACTTTTCCCCAATACTGCCGGGGAGTAGGACTTTCAGTTAACGCAGCTACCACATCAACAACTGAGTAATGCCATTCTTTATCATGCCATATTCTCCTTATTCCTTTTCCCTGAAATACCACTAATGCATCTTTCTCATTCATACAATCTGTATATTTTTCTAGCTTTATATACTTTGCCCACACTTGTCTAGTGCTTGTTGAAGATTTTTCGATTTAAGATATGTAAAATCGAAAAAATGTCAAGAAATCCGTATTATATCATATCAGTCTTCGCAGCTATAAGCTTTTTAGTAGGTTCTTTATTAAGAATAATGTTAGGTGTTGAGATTTAATTAATCTGATTATACCTTTGTATCCATAAAGTCAAATCTATTAGATTCTTCACTAGATGTAGGCATTGTGTATTGAGGAGTTTTTTTCATGGTTCGTGCACTCTTAGCACTTGGAAAATTTGTATCCATAAAGTCAAAGTTATTAGATTCTTCACTAGATGTAGACTCTGTGTATTGAGGAACTATTATTGGCACATTTGTATCCATAAAATCCCAACCACTTGAAAGACTCTCTAAATCACCAGGTAAGACTTCATGAGTAATATCAGTAGAACCTAATGGGCCCACCTCTTCTATAGTAGGTGAATATACAGGATCATCATCTTTTACATTTCCTCTTACAACCTGATCTAATTCTCTTGCAAACATGCTGTCAGTAGCTTGTGGAGGTACTTGACTTTCATATTTTGCTTTGGAATCATCATCTAAATGTACTCTTCTCGGCACTGCTGGAATCTCCTGAGTTCCTGGTATCTCATAATCAGAATCCTGCACATACTCAAACACAGGAGCTTCATAAGGTTTTGCTTCCTCTACTGTATCAGTCTTACCTCTACCTATAATTTTCAATAAACCATTCCTCATATTCTTAATTGTTCTCATAACTACTCCAGGTTCTTCAGGTGCTTTGTATCCATTATCTTTATACGCTTGAAACCATTCAAGAACCTCATGCGCACTCTGAGGTCTCTTATCAGGAGATTTTTCACACATCTTAAAAATATATTCGTCAAGATCCTTAGGGATATTTGAGTTGATTTTAGAAGCAGAGGGCATTGCATTCCTCACATGCGACATCATAATATCTAGTGGTGATTTTCCAGAAAAAGGCCTCATTGCTGTAGCCATGACAAAGAATGTAATTCCTAATGAATAAATATCCATTGTAAAATTTCCTTCTTCTCCACGTCCTTGATCAGGAGACATATAGTGTGGACTCCCTACTCCACAACCTCTATCTCTGCATACCAAATCATTTTCGCCAGAGATAGCTACAAGACCAAAATCTCCGATTTGAGCTTTGCCATCTTTTAAATAGACATTATCTGGTTTAATATCTCTATGAAGAACTCCTGA
>CEPX01053662.1_pt1 | contig 11712 bp, 14 predicted proteins | sample 361361 | NCBI WGS metagenome assembly CEPX01 (sample SAMEA2619974, study PRJEB7988) | marine metagenome | biome: marine biome (ENVO:00000447); feature: mesopelagic zone (ENVO:00000213) & marine oxygen minimum zone (ENVO:01000065); material: "saline water (ENVO:00002010), including plankton...
CTTCTTCCTTCCCCTTCCTCTTCCTATCTTTCTTTCCCTTCCCTTTTCTCTTTCCTCTTTTTTACTATTTATTCTCTTCAAGCAAATCAAAAAAAACATTGAAAAATACTTGACAACTATAGAATTATAATGGTAGAATAAGGGAGTAATAAGAAAAGAAAAGGTAAGGAGAAAGAAAGAATGAAAATTAGTAAAAAGGAAGCTAGAAAAATAATCAAAGGTTCAGGTGGTCAGTTTCTTTCAGTAAAGTTCACTAAAAAAAATGGAGAAGTTAGAAACTTAAATGGTCGGGTTGGGGTTCATAAATCCAAATATGCCCCACTTAAGAATGTAGGACTTGGGTATAATCCTAAAGACTATGGTCTGGTAGGGATATTTGATGTTCAATTGAAAGAGTATAGAATGATTAACATTAATACTCTTTCTCAACTAAAAATTGGTGGAGAAATCTATCAAATAAGAAAAGATATAATTTAAGAATAAAAAAAAGATTAAAAAAAATAAGTATACTAGTAAGAAAAGGAGAGAAAGATGAACGGACTAAAAGTAGCAGAAACATTTGCCAAACTTCAAGGGGTTGAACTCAATGCTAGAGAACTGGTAGATGAGTGGATTTTAATCACTTATGACATACCAGATACAGAAGCTGGAAAAGAAGCACGACAAAAATTTCTTAAAAATGCTCCTAGAATTGGTGCTATGATGCACAGTAGGTCTGTGTATCTAATGCCCAATACTCAACAAGCCCAACTTTCAGCAGTTGAATTAAGTAAAACAGTTGGTGGAGAAGTTTACATTTGGACTTCAAAAGTTAATGAAGAATTTGCTGTTCAAGTAACTTCATTCTATGACAAGAAAATCCAAGAACAGATTGAAACTATTGAAGAGAGAATAGTAAAAGAAAAGGTTCTAGTTAAAGATGAGAAATTTGGAATGGCAGACCGAATGCACAGAAAAACTACCAATCTATTTAGTCAGCTTTGTTTTACAGTTGCTCAGAGAGGTGCTAATAGTCAAATCATTGAAAAACTAACTAAAATTGAAAATACCATTACTGGAAAAAAATAGAAATAACTTTCTACCCAGTTACCAAAGAAGAAAAATTATCATTGACAATAGCAAAAAATGAAAGGAGTTTGAAAAAAATATAATGTTAAAGTTCTATTTATTCTATTATTTCTGGTAATGCTACTGCCCTCCATTTTTCTAACAGGTATTTTAATTATGTTGGTATCTTTTTTTATTTCCGTATTTATTGTATTGATTTAATTTTTTTTGACAGAATAAATAGAAAATTCTTATTTTCCAAAAAAATAGCAAAAAAACATTAAAAAGTATCAAAAAACATTGAAAAAAACTTGACATTCTTTAACCAGTATGTTAAGCTATAAGGGAGTAATAAGAAAAGAAAAGGGAGAAAAATGAAAACAAAACAAAGATTTGAAATTGATACAGAAGGGATGAGAGCCCTACAAAAAGGTAGGGAAGATTGGCAGTTAGTTAAAGAATTGATTGCTAATGTTTGGGATGCTTCAACTTCTCTTTGTGAAGTAAACCTGAACTCTATCAGTCCGACTAAAGCTAAGTTAGTAGTCCGAGATGATGGGGAAGGCTTTAGTAACGTCAATGATGTATGGACTTTAATGGGACATACTGAAAAAAGGTTAGACTCAAAAGCTAGAGGAAGATTTAATATTGGTGAAAAAGAAATCATAAGCGTGGCTGAAAAAGCCACAATTCAAACATGGAATGAAGAGAAAGGCTATGGTCATATAATTACTTTTCCAAAAACTGGTGGAAGAGAAGTGAAAAAGGTTAAATCATTGCCCAAAGGAACTGAAATAACTTGCATCCTCTCTTGGCGAAAACGACAAGTTGAAGAAGTTATCAAGAAATTAGAGTTATTACTTGTTCCGATAAATATGAGTTTCACAATAAATGGCAAAAACTTCTATTCCTCAAAGCCCTATAAAGTTGTTGATGCTACCCTAGAAACAGTATTACAAGCATCTCTAGGTGAACCTCTTAGAAAAACAAGAAGGCAAACTTCCTTAGAATTATACTCATCTGAAAAGGGAAGACTTTATGAGATGGGAATACCAATTCAAGACATAGAATGTCCTTATCTCATTAATGTAATGCAGAAAGTTCCAATGCCACCGAACAGAGATGTTGTTAGTAATAGTTACTTGCAAGATATATATGTAACAGTCCTCAACGCTACTTCAGAGGAACTAAATGATGATAGCGTATCGGCTACTTGGGTGAGAACTGGAATAGAAGATAAAGAAGTAAAACCCGATGTAGTTAAAACAATTATAAATAAGAGATATGGAGAGAAATCAGCCCTCTGGTCTACTGACACAAAAGCTAACGAAAATGCAATAGCTAATGGGTATGAAGTGATACATCCAAAAAGTTTATCTCCTATTGAAAGAGCTACAATGGTTAATGAAGGGGAATTACAACATACCTCCGATATATTTAAGACAAAGTTTGGTACTGAGGATATCTTTCCTGAAGAAGAATGGACTCAGGATATGTGGAATATAGTTAATTACTCTAAAAGGCTTTATAAGGAATTACTCCACAAGCCATTAAAGGTCACAATGTATAAGTTGCCTAAAAGTGATATAGCTGCTGATTTTAGTAATTTCTCAAACCTCTTAAGATTTAATGTTAGTAACCTCAGGAAGAGTTGGTTTGAAGGCTTTCATTATTATCAAACAGCTTTACTACTTCACGAATTCGCTCATACGAAAGGGGATGGTCACAACTGGAAATTCAATAAACAGTTAGAGGCATTATCAGGTAAAGCAGTCCATTTAGCCCTTGAGAACCCTGATATATTTGGAACTAATAAAGGGTAGTTAGCCAACAACCTAGGATTGAACCTTTAAGTTAAGAAAAAGAGGAGAAAAAATCTCCTCTTTTTTTTTCTATTTATTCTAAACCAAAAGTTAAAATTTGAAAATAGAATAAATAGAAAATTTTGAATTTTCCAAAAAAAGTATCAAAAAACATTAAAAAATAGCAAAAAAAACATTAAAAAAACTTGACAGCTATAGAATTATAATGGTAGAATAAAGGAGTAATAAGAAAAGAAAAGGTAAGGAGAGAGAAAAAATGGAAAACAGTATCAACGAAATAGCCACAGTAGACACAGATGAACTATTGACCACATTGACCAACTTGTATCATTATGGAAACCCCAAGCCTTTTATCAAAGGAACTCCAGGATTAGGAAAGACTTCAGTCTGTTATCAACTAGCAGAGAAACTTGATATTCCTAGATTTACCTTTCAAGCCACATTGTATGACCCTACAGAGATAAAAGGACTTCCAATTTATGACCACGAAAGCAATACTGCTCGTTTTCTACCATTTGAGGATATGCCATCAATGAAAGAAGGACTTTTGATTATTGATGATTTACCTCACGCTCCAACACAAACACAAAATGCTTTTATGCGACTTATTCTTGAAGGACAAGCAGGTGCTTGGAACATAGGTGGATTATTCCCAATAGCTACTGGAAATAGAGCATTAGATAGAGCAGGTGCTAAAGATTTACAGACTGCTATTGCTGATAGATTTGTCCATCTAAACTTAGTATCAAGCTATACCAGTTGGAGAAAATGGGCAATCAATTCCGAAATACATCCCTCAGTAGTAGCATATCTTGGAACTCCAATGGGAACAGAATGGTTAAATCATTTTAACCCTAGCCAACAAATAAGTGCTACTCCTCGTTCTTGGGAAATGGTTAGCCATATTCTAAAAGCCTTTGAGAAAGCAGAAGATAAAAATCAAGGACTAATAAGAACTTCAATGATGGGTTGTGTAGGTGAAGAAGCCACTCTGAAGTTTACTGCTTGGTTAAAATACTATGATAAAATGCCTGACTTACAAAAGATTATCGCAGGGAAAAACTTATATCCAAATGATTTAGATGTAATGTATGCCACAGTTTCAGGATTGGTTTCTATCTCAAAAAATTTTCCAAAGAAAGATGCCATTGTCCAAAGACTGATAGATTACACAGTTGAAATGCCTGACAAGTTTGTAGAACTTGGTGCTTTACTTAGCAAGGATTTACTTCTAGTCGCAGGACAAGATAGTTTCACCAATGCTAATTTAGAAAAATGGGTTGAGAGATACCCTGATTTAATTGCGTAGGGGGATAATTCTACCCCCAATTCAGGGGGTACAGAATAAATGGAAAAAAAACCTTGGAAAAGACTTGACAAAACTATAATAAACCTTTATAATTAGAGAGTAAGATAAGAAAGGAGAGAAAAATGGATAAGAGAATAGTCAAAGCTAAAATTGATTTGATGCTAACCTCTCCATTTTGGGGTAGTTTAGTAACACGACTTGAACTAGCAGATTGGGAAGGAAATACCTTTGCCACTAATGGAAAAAAACTCTTTTGCCCTGAAGAAAAATATATTACAGATTGGACTTTCAAAGAACTTGTCGGAGTTTTAGCACACGAAACTTGGCATTGTGCAGGTGGTCATATATTCCGAATGAAAGAGAAACAACATATGAGATGGAATGTAGCATCTGACTTAGCTACTAATTATCTTCTACTTCAAAATAATTATCAACTTCCTAAAGGTGGATTGACTGACCCTAACTATGATGCTATGACTGCTGAAAAAATATATGCTCTACTTCCTAAGGAACAGAGTAATAATGGAAATGGAGATAGTGAAAATAGTGATGGTGAAAGTAGTGAAGAAGAAGAACAACTTCCACAAGTACCTCAAGATTTGCTAGAGCCTGACAAATCCTTATCAGGTAATCAAGAGAAAATAGATGCTAAAGAACTTGAGCAAGAATGGAAAGAAAGTTTAACTAGTGCTATTCATTTAGCTAAAGGAAAAGGAAATATGCCAAGTGGAATGGAAGAATATATTAACGATATTCTTACTCCTAAAGTTTCTTGGCAAGAAATTCTTTATAGGTATCTTCAAATTGCCAAAGGAAATACTGATTATACAACCTATCCTTTTCACCGTTCTCATATACACAGAGAAATATATTTGCCATCTCTAAGAGGAGAAATGATTGAAATAGCTTGTGGAGTAGATACCTCAGGTTCAATTAGTAGAGATGATTTAACAAGATACTTTTCAGAATTGAGAGGAATATGTTCAATCTTTGGAAGTTACACAATTCATTTTTTTCAATGTGATGCCAAAGTTCATAGTTATGAGATTATTACAGAAGATACAGAAGTTCCTACTCTTGTTCAAGGTAGAGGGGGAACAAATTTTGTTCCTTTCTTTGACAAAGTATTAGAGGAACAAATTGAAGAATTACCAGTTGTTTACTTTACAGACTTAGATGGAAACTTCCCTGATAATCATTATGGAGATGGAGTATTTTGGTTGGTTAGAAAAAAACAACTGAGGAATGGAAGAGATAATGTTCCCTTTGGAACTATCGTTGAGATTGATGATTAAGTAAGAACAAACAGAATAAATGGAAAAAAAGAAAGAAAAGAAAGGTAATTAAAAATGTTATACATTAAAAAGTGGATGATATATTCAAAGAGAAGTGGAAATCATATTGTTAGTTTATGTGATGATGGAACTTATGCTTGTGATTGTATTGGTTGGAGAAATCACTCTCCAAGAATAAATTGTAAGCATATAAAAGAAGTTTGGAATACTAATCCTACTCCTCTCAATCAAGATAATTGGGATGCTCTTAATGGGAATAAGAAAAAACTAAAAGATACTCTTGCTATTTTCAACAAAGTAATTCAAAATCAAGAACAAAGGAGAATAAATAATAAAAAATGAAAGCACAAAAAACAACTATTTCTCCAATACCTTTACTTTTACCTTCCGAGGACAATAATGGACGAAAACAATATACTCTTAGAAAGTTATATAATTCGTCTTTTTATAAAAAACTTACTTATTATAAGAAACTTACAGTAGGAACTTTGAAAGAAAATAGGGAACTAATGCGTTCTTTCAATGAAAGGTATCGGTGGATGGACAATTATAACTTCAAGAGTAAGTTTACTCGTGGATACCTACAAACAAATAGAGAAAGAGGACTTGGAAAAGGTTTTACTCCTTCTTCTTTCTCAACTCTCTTATATGCTGATGGAAATCAATACCAACACAAAAAAATAACTAATGATTTGAAAAATAATCCTGAAACTAATTTTAGTTTTATGTCTTCTCACTCAAGAACAGCATATTATCCTATAGATATGTTTGACGAAGAAAAGGTAAAAAAATGGAAATTTATAATTACTCTTCATCGTTTATCTCCAGAAATATCTATAAAAGATTTAATAAAAAAACTAAAAATAAAAACAGAAATAGAATAAATGGAAAATTCTTATTTTCCCAAAAAAATAGCAAAAAAAACATTGAAAAAAACTTGACATCTATAGAATTATAATGGTAGAATAGGGGAGTAATAAGAAAAATAAAGGAGAGAAAAAAAATGGAGAAAAAAGTAAGAGGAACTTACAAAATTGATGTCAATAAAACCCCACAAGAAAATATTACCGAAATACTTAAATTGATGATGCCTGTTAAATTAACTCTAAATAAATTACAATTTGGTAATGGTTCTCAAAGGGAAGGAAGGCGACTGGATGGTTCTCTTAATTTAAGTGGAGTAACAATAAAAGCTGTTGGAGAACATAGATGGGCAAGTTGTAAGGAAATTAAAGATTTCAAACGAATACAATTCAGCATAAGAATTCCAGGAAAACATTGGGGGAGAGACGCCTATAGAAACTGGTCAATACCAGTTAAATGGATATTAAAGAAAGAAAAGGAGAAAAAAATACTTTCAACGGATTATCCTGAGGACTTTAATGGGAAAGTTAGTTTAACTCATATTGCCAATGTCTTTGACGAACTTTCAAGGTTATATGAAGAGGGAGAAGAAAAGAGTAACAAAGAAAAAAAGATTGAAGAACGAGCAAAAATAAAACTTCAAAATCTTAAAAAAGATACTGGTATGCCTACTGAAGTTTCTCTAAGACATAGTAACTATGGTAGGTATTCTGTTGATAATTTTGTAGATGGAAAAGAACCTGAATATTCATATTCATTATCAATAAATTTATCACAATTAAATGAAGAACAAGTAATTAAAATGGGTTCTCTTTTTAAGGAAATATCAAAAATAAAGAAAGGTAAATTTACACCTACCGCTAGTATTACATAACATCATGTAGACCATGGAAAAACTACCCTAAAAATATAAGAATAAATAAAGAAAGAAAAGGAGAGAAAAAAAATGGGATTAGATATGTATTTAAGTAGAAAATTTTATGTCAAGAACTGGGACTTTACCGAAACGAAGGACAAATTTTCTATCATAATTACCCAAGGGAAAAAACCTTCTACTTTGAAAAAATTAATAAATTCGTGGTTTTTTGATATCACTAAGTCAACTATTCCTATTGATAAAATTACAACTATCACTACTGAAGAAATGTATTGGAGAAAATCCAATGCTATTCATAAATGGTTTGTTACTAATGTTCAAGATGGAAATGATGATTGTAATGAATATTTTGTTCCTAAAGAACAACTAAGAGAACTCCTCTCTTTAATAGATAGAGTTGTGAAAGACCATTCTCTAGCACCTGAACTTCTTCCTACTTCCGAAGGTTTCTTCTTTGGAGATAATAGCTATGATGATTACTACTTTTCAGATTTAGAATATACACACAAAACACTTTCTGTTCTTCTTTTAGATTATTATACTAAACCAAATGATATTAAGGATGGTGAATTTTATTATCAATCAAGTTGGTAAATTTGGTCTCTCCTCATAATAGGAAGGGGAGAATTTTAAACTCCCCTTCCTAAATAAAAAGAAAGGAATAAATAAAAATGAAATTGTTTGGTAAATTTAATGAATATACTATTAACGATATATGTTTGTATGGAACACCTAGCCATATCATTAAAGATTTAATGACTAAATCTGGTACCGAAATTAGGGTTAAAGAATATAAACCTAAAACATTCAAAAAAACAAGAACAAGAGAAAAAGACAAGAGGGACTCTCTTGACACAATTACTGAAGAAATAGAAGTCAAACAAGATAAAGCACAAAGACATCAAGTAATTGCTATTCAAGATTTAGGTTTTGCTAAAATTTCTGTTTATTCTATTCCTTTAGGATATAAAGAAATAGAAAAATTAGGTTTAGAACCTATTGAGACTGCTGTTAGAAAAGAAAAACTAGCACTAAGTCTTGAAAAATTTACTGATACTTCTCCTGAAGAAAGAGGAGCAACAATAAAAACAATCCCATCACAAAAAATGCTGGATTTGAAGAGAGATAGATTTTATACAAAACCTCTTCTTAATAACGAAAAATATAGATTAGATTTACTAACTCCTCATTCATCAAAGTTATAATAAATAGAAAAATTTGACAAATATATGATTAACCTATATACTATAGAGTAAGAAATAAAAGGAGAGATTAGAATGAATGAATTTAAACAAATTTATGAAAAAATGTATGAAGATATGACAATTATCAAATACGAAGGAACAATTCAAATAAGTTTTCATACAGACACAAAGGGAGAAGCAGAGGCTATACTGACACAAATAAGAGAAACAATAGAAGATAGTGTTGAAATAACTACCGATAAGAGTTTTATAAAAGAAGTAGAAGAGATAAAAAATGACTAAAGAAAAGGAGAAGAAAGAATAATGAAAGATAAAAAGATGTGGGGAAAGGACGAAGTTAGCACTCGTAATTGCTATAACGCTATAATTGAAAATGGTGGTAGTATAGATGGAACTTTTCAAGGTATCGTTTCTTGTCGTGTAGGAAAAGAAATATTGGATACAGACAATAATAAATTAAATGATAAAAGAGTAGCTTCAAGAGGAATTCTCTTTGCAAGCTGTAAGAATTGTTCCAATTTTGATAATGACTGGGATTAAAATATGAAATACGATAGAATATGGGCTATGCCAAATTCTGCAACATTTACTATTAAGCCGATACGAGACTTATTAGTTGAAGAAATGAGTGGAAAATTATGGGCAGACCCATTCGCAGGTTACAATAGTCCAGCAAGTTTAACCAATGACCTTAATCCTGATACACCTACTACTAATCACGAAGATGCTTTACACTTCCTTTCTAAAATAGGAGATAATACTTTAGATGGAGTATTGTTTGACCCACCTTATAGTGTAAGACAATTAGCAGAATGTTATAAGTCAGTAGGACTAGCAGTTACTCAAGAACTTACAAGACCTAATTATTGGAGTGATGCGAAACGAGCCATTGCACGAATACTAAAACCTGAAGGAAAAGCTATATGTTTTGGTTGGAATAGTGGTGGAATTGGTATTACTCTAGGTTTTAAATTAGTAAGAATACTTTTAGTCCCACATGGGGGTATACATAATGATACTATAATCACAGTAGAATATAAGAATAAATAGAAAAAAAGGAGAATTTAATGAAAAACAGTAAACCACAAACTAGACGAGTATACTTATCTTCTAGGAAACCACCAAAAGATGCAAAAGTTTTAAAAGGAGAACAGGGAGCATCTTACTATATTACAGACCCAACTAGAAGAAAGCCTTCAACATTCTTATCTAAAGTTGTCTTACCTTCTGGAAAAATAAAATATACCTATCTAAAAGGAGAAACCCCTCAGGCAAAATATTCTCGCTCTGAAAAAGGAATTGCAAATGAAAAGAAGCGTAGAAACTCTCCGAAGAGAAAAGAATATCTCAAAAATTACTATCTAAAACATTCTGATATGATGAAAGAAAGAAACTCAGAAAACTATCGTCGTCGTCAGAATAAAAGCTTCGGACATACTACTCTTAAGTGCGGATATTCGTTAAAAGTTCGATAGGACGATAGTTTTTTTTATTTTTCTCATCGTCCTACTTTTCTTACTTTGAGTCATCTGAGATTCTCTCCCTCAGGTGACTCAAAGTTTTTTCTATTTATTCAGCAGATGTTTTAAGATTTACAGCACATAAAAATAAATATTTATAATTATTATTTTTAGATTTTAAAAAAAAGTTTCCCGTTTCTGGCGCTGCAGAAAATAAAATAAAATATTGTAAAACACTTTATTTTTTTCTATTTATTCTGTTTTTTTGTTTATAAGGGATAACAGAATAAATAGGGAAAAAATTGATGAAGTTATTTTTATTTCTACTTACCTTAACAATTGAATAGTGGGTAAGTATCTAGTTTATTTAGATTCTTTCTTTTAGGTAACTAATTTATTTAGATTTTTTCGTACCAAGGACTCCAAGTTTTTGTAATGTCATTCCCATATATGTCGTGGGTTGCCCTTTCTCCACCACAAGTTAAAAGCAGTGATGGAGTGAAGTGTTTTAATCCCTTGTGATATTCCTCAAAAAGGCAACACTTGTGGTGAAAAATTCTTTCTTCATCTTTTCTGAAAAGAACAGTAGCTTTACAAGGGGTGTATTTCGTGGGTTGATTTATGTCCACTGGTCTACCATCGCTTGCACTTACCAACCTAGGCTTCTCGTTCTCTCTCAATTCGTTCTCTCCTCAACCTACCCACTATTCAATTGTTAAGGTACTTTTCTTATTACTCCCCTATCATAACATACCAGTCAATGAATGTCAAGTCTTTTTTAATGTTTTTTGATACTTTTTCAAATTTTCTATTTATTCTCTTGAGTTTTCTTTTATTCGACTCTTATCTAAAACAACCTCTACACCCTCTATAATAAGCTCTAGAACGCAAAACTAGTAGGTTAAAGAACTTAGTTGAAGTTTTCCCTTAGTTAAATATTTCTTCACTAAAAAAGAACACTTTTATTACTAGAGTATTTTGATTTTATTCTTCGGAGATAAATAATAAAAATAAATATTTATAATCATTAAATTCAAATTTATGTCGGATAGTGTAAAAGAAAAATTAGAATTTTGCGGGCAGAATCAATTCTTAAAAAACAGAATTTTTTTTAAGTTTTTCATTAATGTGACCGCCTGACTAATTATGAAAATATTTTCTTTCCTTCCTTCTCTTTCCTATCCTTTCCTTCCTTTTTTTTCACTTTTTATGCGTCCTTCCGTATTTTTTCTCTATTTCTTCCTTCCTTCTTCTTCCTTCCTTCTTCTTCCTTCCTCCACCTTTGTTCCTCTTATGTTTCTCTTATTCGTATCCAGGTTCTTTTCCTTCCTTCTTCCTCGGTTGATTCTTCCTTTCTTTATTCATTCCTTCATTCCTTCTTTCCTTTCTTTCTTCCTTTCTTTCTTCCTTTCCTAATTCCTTTCTTTATTCATTCCTTCCTTTCTTTTTTTCATTTTAATCGTTACCTCTAAAAAATAAAATAAAATATTATAAATCACTTTATTTTTTTCTATTTATTCTGCATGCCTGCTTTTCTAATTTTTCTTTCCTGGGGGACTTTTAAGAAAATCAAATATTCATAAGTAAATAATAATATTGTAAATTACTTTATTTTTTTTCAATCTAAGACACTTTCTAAAATCAAGAAACTTACGAAACTTAATTTAGCCTCAAAAGTTTCCTGATGAGAAACTTTATGAGACACTTTTTGAATTTTTTTAAGTTTTTTTCAATTTCCCTCCTTTTGTAAAATTTTGATTTTATTCTTCGAAGAAAAAAATGAAATTAAGATTTTAAAGTTTTTGCTGGGTATGAGAAAAATGAAAATAAAA
>CEPX01197427.1_pt1 | contig 11711 bp, 13 predicted proteins | sample 361361 | NCBI WGS metagenome assembly CEPX01 (sample SAMEA2619974, study PRJEB7988) | marine metagenome | biome: marine biome (ENVO:00000447); feature: mesopelagic zone (ENVO:00000213) & marine oxygen minimum zone (ENVO:01000065); material: "saline water (ENVO:00002010), including plankton...
GACATTGCTTCTTACTTTGAAAAACAGGGTTTGTTTCAAGCAGAAGAGGTTCTGAATTACGAGTACTTAGAAGGATATTTGTTTCCAGACACCTACGAGATTCAGCCTACAACACCACTTGTTGAAGTCTTTGCAATGATGCAAGAAAACTTTCAAAAGAAGTTTACCAAAGAGTTGCAAGAACAAGCAAAGCGCCAAGGAAGAACAACCTCTGAAATCGTTATTATGGCTTCTTTACTAGAACGGGAACTGCAAACATACAAAGATAAACAAATTGCAGCCGATGTTCTTTGGAAACGGCTGGACATTGGCATGGCTCTTCAGGTAGATGCTGCCTCTCAAACCTATGAGCAAAGAGGGCTTCCAGAAAGCCCCATTGCAAACCCTGGACTTAAAAGCATTACAGCTGCCATATACCCAAAGGAAAGCCCTTATTGGTACTACCTCTCTGAAAAAAATGGCAGAACCATATTCAGCAAAACCCTAGAAGAGCATAACAAGGCAAAGGCGTTCTATCTCAAATAGGCTCTTGACAAAAGAAATCCTCTAAGATAGAGTACGAATACAGGTGCAGGACTAAAGAAAGGCTCGTACCACTGAGATGAAGATCCCCCCTTGGTACGTGCCTCCCTCCAGAGGATTGCCCAAAGCACAGTCTTGCGCCAAGAGGGGGTTGCGTGCAGTTAGCTGAGACTCCACGTGACCTCCTCTTCCCCTAAATTAAAAGATAGTTCCGCAGACCGTAGGCAACCATAAGACCTACGTAGGAGAAATAGTGTTTCCTTAACTTCGTTAGGGAAAACCCTTTCTGTCTGCGAACGTGCAGATTTTTTGTTTCTAATCGTCATGAGCGTCAAACTTGCTTTGCGCGAGTGACACCTTATAATTTTTGGAGGTTGGACACCTTTTTCTGAAAAAGGGGTCCAAATGTATGCCCAAAACAAAAACCCAAAAACAAGAAATACTGAACGAGTTGAAAGAAAGCATGGAGAAACAGTCCTCTGTGGTGTTTGTTGACTACAAGGGGATTAAGGTAAAAGATCTTGCAGAATTGAGAAAACAGCTCAAAGAAGGGGAAGCAAGGTTTCAAGTAGTAAAGAAAACCCTTCTTTCAAAAACACTGGCAGAAAAGGGGATTGAGGTAAACTCAAAGGAACTTTCAGGACAGCTTGCCCTGGTGTTCTCTTTTGGAGATCCCTTGAGTGGAATAAAGAAAGCATATACTTTTGCAAAAAACAATGAACACCTGAAGTTTTTGGGCGGATACTTTGAAAATCATGTAATGGATGAGAGTCAGATCAAGGAGCTTGCTCTGCTTCCTTCAAGAGAAGAGCTGCTTTCAAGACTCCTTGGGTCTCTGGCGTCACCCATACAGGGATTTGCATCAGTATTGCAAGGGAATATAAAAGGTCTGGTAATCGCTTTATCTGCGATTCAAAAAAATAAGTCAACATAACACAACTATGGCAGAAGAAAAAGAAACGCAAAGCAAACCTACAGAAACAGACACTGCACAAGAAACGATAGAAGTACCTGCTAAGTTCAAAAGTCTGGTAGAAAGCATCGAACAACTTTCCGTAATGGATTTGGCTGAACTGGTAAAGCTCTTAGAAACAAAATTTGGTGTTTCTGCTACTCCTGTTGCAACGGCTCTTGCTCCTGCAGCAGCCGGTGATGCAGAAGAGGCTGCAGAAGAAAAATCTTCTTTCACTATTCAACTCACCAAGGTTGGAGACAAGAAAATTGAAGTCATCAAAGCAGTGCGAGACGCCACAGAAAAAGGATTGAAAGAAGCCAAAGATGTGGTAGACGCAGCAGCTACAGAACCCCAGACGGTAAAAGAAAACGTTGCAAAAGAAGAGGCAGAAGAACTCAAAAAGAAGTTTGAGGCAGCTGGAGCAACAGTAGAATTGAAGTAATGCAAAACACGCCCCCTCAGGGGGTGTTTTGTTTTACCCAAAAAGCAGAAAACCCAGCAAGAGCACTGCCAATAGAAAGAGAATAGGGATAAGTTGTTTTTTAAGCGCTGCGGGATGACGCAACAAAAGAAACTGGAGCCCCAACTTTAGAGTTGGAAGTTTTACCCCCTTTTGAAGCATAAGCTTTGGTTTTGGGAGAAAAGAAAGAGGCTGCATCTCTTCCATTACCACATGAAACAAGAGCCCTGAAAGCTGAGAAAACATTCTTTGCCTTGTTTTGAAAAACCCTTTGAGCCGCTTTCCTTCTTTTAAAAGAACCAGCTCTGTAACGGAATTCTCACGAAGCAGCATATCATAAATGTCTTTGGTTATTACAACAATCGTATCTTCTGGGAGAGCTGTTCCAGAAACAACTGTCCCAAATATCTTAGAGGGGTGCTTTTGCTTTCCTGCCTTTTCTAACTTTTTTCCCACATCTATCACCATGCCTCCTCTACCCATAACCACTTTTATGGAGCCTGCTTTTGCAAGATGAAAGTGTGTACGCTTTTCTTGGACTGTAATAAACAAAAGGATTGCAATGTGAAGATTGCCCAACCAATGGACGTTTCCTGCTTTTGCCTCTTGTTGTAAAAAAAGATTTGCTTTTTTGAGTGAGGCCTTGAGTGCTGCTTGCGGGGTCTTGAAAGAAGAATCGTAATACTCCTGTTGAATAACCTGGGATAGGGTTCGCAAAAACTTTCCCTGCAGTTCCAAGGCATTCTGCAATTCTCCCACCACATACAAACTTCCCTTTGACCGTTCTTTTGATCTTGTTGGTTCGTATGAAAAGATTTCAAAGAATCGGTTCTTTGATTTTTTTGGATTAAATGAGAACTCGAAGATTTTCATGTGTTCTCATATTATATCAACCTTAACAGCTCAAGCAAAATATGATATACAAAAACCGTGATCTGGACGGTTAGCTCAGCGGCAGAGCACTTCATTCACATTGAAGGGGTCGCAGGTTCAAATCCTGCACCGTCCACAGCATTATCAAAGAAACAACCATGCCAAAATACGCTACAGACCAAAAAAGCTTAGAAGAGAACACCGAGATAGATTTTTACCGGGGGTCTGGACCTGGAGGCCAGCGCAGGAATCGCAGAGAAACAGGAGTACGCCTTTATCATATTCCAAGTGATATTGTTATTGAAGCAGATGAACGAGCTTCACAAGCAAGAAATAGGGAAATTGCTTTTGAGCGCTTAAAGAAACACTTGGAAACGTTAAACAAACCGAGGAAACGCCGCATTCCTACAACTCCTCCACCTTCTGTTGAGGAAAAGCGCATTCGGCAAAAACATTGGACTACGCGCAAAAAAGAACTGCGAAAGCCCCCTACTCTTGAACCTTAATACAATGAAGTTATCCACACCTTAACTAAGTTAAGAATGGATGTGATAGAATAGAGGAATGAAAAAGAATGTGTTTGGATATATTATAACGTGGTATCTCTGGCGCGTGCCAAAAGAGATTTTGCGGGGGTGGAGAAATATTCTCTGGTTCAACCTTCAGTACTTCTCCATACTTTTTTTATTCAAAACCCTATTTGCCCCTTGGCGGCGCATTCAGTGGAGGCCTGCAAAAGGTTTTAGCATTGCCAGGTGGTTTGAAGCTTTTTCTGGCAACTTCATCTCTCGCATCTTGGGCTCCATTATTCGCACCAGCTTAATTGCAGCTGGTCTTCTGGTAGAAATAGCTTTGCTGTTTTTAGGACCTTTTACTTTTATATTGTGGTTCTTGTTCCCGATTCTTTTGCTCCTTGCCTTTTATCAAGGAATATTTGTAGTAGAGTTTCCAAGTTTTCAAGCATACTTTCTCTTGGCGATCTTTCTTGCAGGAAGTTTCTGGTTTATTCGTTCGTTTTTGAAGAGTTACAATAGAACAAAGCAGCTCACAAAAACAAAGAGCCTTGTTGAATTTTTAAAGAAAGAGCAAAAAAATCTTAGCTTTATCTTCAACCGCCTCCTGTTAAATCCAAAAGAAGTAATAAAGCACTTGGAGCCGTTGCCTAAATTCGATTTAGGCAACACAAAACACCCAGAAGAGGTATTGATTGCTGCTGTAAAAGAAGATTCCGGTTTTCAAAAAGCCTTGGTAGGATTTGGAATTACGCCAAGTGACGTTGAGAGTGCGGCAAGATGGTCTTTGAGATTAAAAGCAAGAGCAGAGGAAAAAAGGGTCTGGTGGGATAAAAAGAACTTAAGAAGATACGGCACCATGGGCAGGCAATGGACCTCTGGATTTAGCCCATTGCTTGATCAGTTTTCTTATGATCTTGGAGAAAAAATGAAAAGGCAAGGGTTCCCGCAACTCATTGGCCACGAAAAAGAACTGAGTTCTGTAGAGCGTGTCTTAGCAAGAGATCAAGCGAACAATGTCCTTTTGGTAGGACAACCTGGGTCTGGAAGAAAAACCATTATCTCAGAGTTAGCAAAGAAAAGTACTTTAGGAGAAACCTTGCCAGCTTTAAACTACAAGCGGATTGTAGAGCTGGATATCTCCTCGCTTCTTTCTCGCATGGAATCTTCAGGAGAACGGGAAGCTGCTTTAGATGAGATCTTTCAAGAAGTAGTGCGGGCTGGCAATATTATTCTGGTAATAGACGAGTTCCATAACTTTGTTGGTTCTACCAGAGAATTGCCAGGAAGAATAGATATTACCGGCATTCTTTCAAAATATCTTTCTTCTGCCCAATTTCCTGTCATTGCCATTACCACCTTTGCCGGGCTGCACCGAGACATTGAACAAAATCCTTCTCTTCTTTCTTTAATGGAAAAAGTAGAAACAGAAGAACTCCCACCACAACAAGCTTTGTTGGTACTGCAAGAAGTCGTCCCTTTCTTTGAAAGAAAATACAGAAAGTTTATCTCGTTTCAAGCCTTGCAGCAAATTATCTCTTTGTCTCAAAAATACATCCAAGCAGTCCCTTTGCCTAAAAAGGCCTTGGACTTGCTCGACGAAGCAATGGTTGCACTTTCTCAATCCAAGGAAAAGGTATTGTTGCCAAAGCACGTTGCCGCGCTTATCTCAGAAAAGACCCAGGTGCCTATAGGAGAAGTAGAAGCAAAAGAAAAAGAAATACTGCTGAATCTTGAAGACCTTATCCACAAAAGAATTATTAACCAAGATGAAGGAGTAAAAGAAGTATCCTCTGCTTTGAGAAGGGCACGGACAGAGGTTGGATCTCGGAAAGGACCTATGGGAAGCTTTCTCTTTTTGGGGCCCACAGGAGTAGGAAAAACAGAAACAGCAAAAGCCCTTACTGCAATATATTTTGGGGCAGAAAATAGGATGATACGCCTGGACATGTCTGAGTTTCAAAATGTGAAAGATATTGAAAGACTGTTAGGCTCTCCAGGCCAAGAAGGACTTCTCACCACTGCAATACGGGAAAACCCCTTTTCTCTTCTTTTATTAGATGAGCTAGAAAAAGCCCACACCAACATTCTCAATCTGTTCCTCCAGGTGTTAGACGAAGGACATATTACAGACGGCTTGGGCAGAAAGGTAGATTTTTCACACACCATTATCATTGCAACCTCAAATGCAGGATACCAGATTATCTTGAAGGCTTTAAAAGAACAAAAAGACTTTTCTTCTTTGAAGCAAGAAATCTTTGATCATTTGTTTGCGCAAGGCATTTTCCGGCCAGAGTTTCTCAATAGGTTTGACGGCGTTATTCTGTTTCAGCCTTTAACAAAAGAACACTTGATCAGCATTGCAGGATTAATGCTCAAAAAAATTCAAAAGAACCTCAACGAAAAAGGAATAGAGTTTGTAGTTACAGAACCCTTAAAAGCAAAGGTTGCAGAGCTTGGCTACAACCCTCAATTTGGGGCCAGGGACATGAGAAGGGTCATACAAGACAAAGTAGAAAATACTTTGGCTACAGCATTGCTCCAGGGCACAATGAATAGGGGAGACACCATAGAGATTAATCCTGAGACCTTTGCGGTAAAGAGGGTAAAAAACTTATAGAGCACAACAGAATAACATTATAGATATATCATGCTTCTAGAAGAAATTAAGCAAATTGCAGAAAGAACATCAAACAAAAAAGAAACTTCCCGGTTCCTTGAAAGGTTGAGGCAAGAAAGCCTTACCAGAGATGAAAATGAAGAATCGCATTTCTGTGTATATTTCTTTCCCTATAATCCCGAAATAAAGGAAGTATTTATTGTCCATCACAAAAAATCAGGAAAATGGCTTGCTCCCGGCGGACACATTGACAAAGGAGAAGATATAGTAAGCGCGCTTAATCGAGAAATACAAGAAGAACTTGGGGTACAAAACTTTTTTCCAAAAGCAGGAAAACCTTTCTTGATCACCATCACCCCTATTAACAACCTCCCAATCCAAAAATGCAGGGCGCACTACGACCTTTGGTTTTTGATGAATACCGATGGCAAAAACTTTGCTGTTGATCCTACCGAATTCCATAGCACTCAGTGGATTTCCATCTCAAAGGCACGAGAATACATCGTAAACCAAAACACTTTGAAAGCTCTCCAAGTAATTGAGTCTTGAATATATATGAACAAAGAACAAGAAGTCTACAAGGCCTTAGAGAAACACGACATTCCGTATACAACACACCAACATCCTGCAGTATATACGGTAAAAGAAGCAGAGCAGTTCACAAGCCATATTGAAGGGACCCATACAAAAAACATCTTTCTCAGAAACAAGAAAGGGGATACACATTATCTTGTAATCCTTCCTGCGCAAAAGAGATTAGACCTAAAGCAACTTGCGCAACAACTAAAAGAAAGCAAACTGAGTTTTGCTTCTCCAGAAAGGCTTAAAGAATATCTTGGCCTCACTCCTGGATCTGTATCACCTTTGGGACTTATATATAACAAAGAAAAGAATGCGAAAGTAATCTTAGACAAAGAATTACTTGAAGCACAAAAGATCGGGTTTCATCCAAATGTGAATACGGCAACAATTGTAATAACAGTAGAGGACTTCAAAAAGTTTCTTTCTGCCTTGGGATACTCGTTCACAACAATTTCCTAGAAACTTAATTACATTAAGTTACTCATAAACAGTCTACAGGGGGCTGTTTTGTTTTATTTTCTTTCTCAACTGTGGAAAACTGGTGGAAAACCCCCTTATTTTAAGCTTAATACATAGGGCATACCAGTGGTTGACTGGGTAGGTGAAGTGGGATATATTAAAGACAATATGGTAGATTGTGGATAAAAGTGGGGATAACTCGGTAATTCTGTGAATAACTCCCATATGTTTATAGGAGAATATACCTATTCCTTAGACACGAAAAAGCGATTGGCAGTTCCTCCAAAGTTCCGCCAGGTACTTGGAAAAAAAGCCGTTATCACCAAAGGGTTAGATAACTGTTTGTTTCTGTATCCCTTAAAAGAGTGGCAGCAGTTAGCTCAAAAAATAAGTCAGCTTCCTTTGTCCCAAGCCGACGCAAGGGGATTTGGAAGAATCATGCTTACCGGAGCAATGGAAGCAAGCTTTGATAACTTGGGACGAATCTTGGTTCCAGACTATCTCAAAGAATACGCAGGATTTGGCAAAAAGGTAGTAGTGGCAGGCGTATACAATAGAATTGAGTTATGGGACGAGAAACACTGGAAAACATACCAAGCAAAGACAGAAAAGGAAGTGGGGGATATAGCAGAAAGACTGAAAGAACTGGGAGTCTAACATGCACATACCTGTTCTCAAGGAAAAAGTGCTGGAATATCTAAATCCACAGAAAAATGACCATTTTATTGACTGCACCTTAGGGAATGGGGGACATACCTTCGCACTACTGGAGCGTACTGCGCCAAAAGGAAAGATTCTCGCACTTGAGCAAGACCCCGATGCTATAGCAAGAGTAAAGGCCCAAAGTGCGACATCCAAGATGAAAAACAGGCTGGTGCTGGTGCAAGAAAACTTTGTCCACGTGAAAGAAGTTGCACAAAAAGAAAAGTTCAAACCAGTGAAAGGAATTCTTTTTGACCTGGGACTCTCATCTGAGCAACTCCAAGAAAGCAACAGGGGATTCTCTTTTCAAAAAAAAGAACCGCTGGACATGAGGTACAATCCAAAGAATCCTCTTTTAGCAGAAAAGATTGTGAATTATTGGTCTCGGCAAGATTTAGAACGAATCTTAAAAGAATATGGGGAAGAGCAATTTGCAAGCGAGATAGCACAAGCAATTGTAGAAACAAGAACCACAAAAGGCCAGATAATCAAGACAAACCAACTGGTAGACATCATCTTGCAGGCTACCCCAAAATGGTATCACAAAAAGAAAATCAACCCTGCAACCAAAACCTTTCAGGCCCTACGCATTGCAGTAAACAATGAACTACAGAATCTCAAAGAAGCACTTCCCCAATCACTTGAGATTTTAGAACCTGAAGGAAAACTCGCAGTCATCTCATTCCATTCTTTAGAAGACCGCATCGTCAAAAACTTTATAAACAACAATACATCTTTAAAACCACTCACGAAAAAAGCAATTATAGCTTCTTTTGAAGAACAAAAAAGAAATCCAAGGTCACGATCAGCGAAATTGCGGGTAGGAATAAAAGTAACAGCACAACCATGAGAAAAAGAGTTGCACAGCTTGAAGGTCGTCTAAGTATTATAGCCTTGCTTGGAGCGCTATTGGTGGGAATGCTCCTCATGCTCTATATCTTCCAAGTAAACTTTCTTACTGCCAAGGTCTATGGCATACAAGATCAAGAGTCTGCGCTGGAACATCTGAAAGAAGGTTCAAGGGCCTTAGAGGGGCGACATCTTCAGAGTCTATCAGCAAAGCACATGGCAGCATTAGCTTTGCACATGCGTTTTGAAAGAATCCAGGAAATAACTTATCTCAGAATTCCTGCCAGTACTGTTGCCCAGACCACAAATCAATAAAGGTGAAGGACAATGAAGGCTTGGCGGATTCCTCTCATTATATTTTTTCTTTTTGTATTCGGGGGCGGGCTTGTTGCCCGTCTTGCGTATTTGCAGATATTCAACCATGGATTTTATCGTGCTCTTGCCCAAGGCCAGCAAACCCTTCCTAATGTAGCAACAGGAGAAAGGGGAGACATTTTCTTTACCGACAAAGACGATGCCGTATACACACTGGCCACAAATCAAGAACTGCCTTTTGTCTTTGTTACGCCTCTTGAAGTTGAAGATACAGAAACAACAGCAAAAGAACTCGCGCAAATTCTTACCATCCCAGAAGAAGACCTTATGAAAAAACTGCTGAAACAAGACAGTTTTTTTGAGGTTGTAAAAAAACAGATTGCCTCAGAGGAAGAAGCAGCCCTGAATGCCCTTGGGCTTCCTGGGATATATATACAAAAGGAAACCTTGAGAATATATCCTCAAGGAGAGCTTGCTTCTCGCACCCTTGGCTTTGTTAATCAAGAAGGAAAAGGTCAGTATGGGGTGGAAAAATATTACCAAAAGCTTTTAGAGGGAAAAGAAGGGCTTAAGAAAACCATTCGCAATGTTGCAGGATACTTATTGTCTGGCACAAAAGATACCCTGCAACATGGAGAAGATCTGCATCTCACCATTGACTTTCACATTCAGTCTATGGCAGAAACTCTTTTGGAAAAGGCAAATAAGCTGCATAACATTGAAGAAGGCACCATTATTGTCATAGAATCCTCTACCGGCAAGGTTCTTGCGCTTGCCAACTATCCAACCTTTAACCCCAATTCCTACTCTGAAGTAGAAAACCTCAAGGTTTTTCAGAATCCTGCCGTAGAAAGCATCTTTGAACCAGGGTCTGTTTTTAAAGCACTTACCATGGCTTCTGCTATTGATGCTGGGGCCGTTAACCCAAACACCACGTATATGGACAAAGGAATAGTTCGTATCGGAGGATACAAAATCTTAAACTATGATGAAAGGATATGGGGAGAGCGTTCCATGACCGAGGTTTTGGAGTTCTCCATTAACACCGGGGCAGTGTATGCTGAGCAACAGCTTGGACACAAGAAATTCTTGGAATACCTAGAGAAATTTGGGATCTTTGAGCCAACCAATATAGACATTGCAGGGGAGATCTATTCTGCAAACAAAGAGCTGAAAAAGGGATATGAGATTACCTATGCTACGGCATCTTTTGGACAAGGCATTGAAATGACTCCTCTGCAGATGGTGCGCGCCTTTTCTGCCCTGGCAAACCAAGGAAGAATGATTACTCCTTACCTTGTAGAAAAGCCGACTGTACTCTCAGAAGCTGTCATATCCCAAAGAACAGCTTCCCAGATAACCTCAATGCTCGTATCCGTGGTTGAAAACGGTTTTGCAAAGGCAGCAAGAATCCCCGGGTACTACCTTGCAGGAAAAACCGGCACGGCACAGATTTCTTGGTCTGCTTTGGGCATCAGCAAGCCAGAATATGCTGATACGGCATATTCAGACAAAACCATACAATCATTTATTGGATACGCTCCTGCTTTTCAACCTCGGTTTCTTGCCCTGGTAAAGCTCAACAATCCAGAAACCAAAACTGCAGAATATTCTGCAGTACCTATCTTCAAAGAGTTGGTAAAATACATTATTGATTACTACGAGATTCCTCCAGATTATGAGGAGTAGTTGGCGCTCCCAACCGGATTCGAACCGGTGATCTCCTGGATGAGAACCAGGTGTCCTAGGCCTCTAGACGATGGGAGCAATACAAAAAAGTGTAGCACAAATCTTGCAAAAAGAAAACGGGGCAAGAATGTGCTCAGATGGCACGCCCCTGCACCTCGGTTCGTTCGGAGGCTTTAAGTTAACAAATATATATTCCATAGTATCGTAAGCATTGATACACTAGCCGAGATCCTTTCTTGCTCTATATAGGAGGTCAATTGAGTGCACGAAGAGTCTTACCCATAGCAATCGTGTTTCTCGCCATCTTAGCCATTGCTGGACTAGTAGGAGCACAGCAGACGCCTTCTGTGGCAACGGTTGAGTTCAAGGGAATAGAGGTCAAGCAATCCCTGTTTGTAGAAGATGTGAGCTCCGAGAAACAGAAGTGCGATCGTGAACTCTCTCCTGGAGAAACATGCACGAGTGAGCTGGCGATTACCAACGAGACGATCGTCCCACAAGGACTGTTTCTCTCTCTTGTTCTCCCAAAAGGTGCAAGGGAGCCGCCTTCCAATCTGGGGATCGTATTTACCTGAGAGGGGAACAAGGTGGATCTAGGAACTAGGATGGAGGTAGCGGAAGGGAGGACCGAAAACCTCCGGATGGACATTGACATGTTCGCAGGTACGCCACCTAACTTCTTCTACGAGGTTACCGTGGTATTGAGCACGAAATACGCAGAGGTAACCCGTATCCCTCTGGGAGTGATCACCTTTGAGAGAACGCTTAGGGCTCAGATTCTTGGACCCAATGCCGGGTACCATGACGTAAGACCGCTGGAGGTCATCGAGGTCAACTGTGCCAGAAGAATTGCTCTGCCTGGACACTCGTGCAACAAACACCTGCGTCTCGTAAACGAGGCATCGGTACCCCAGTTCCTCCAGCTTGCCTCAGAAGACGAGGTACCGGAGTGGCTGATCGTTGAAATCATAGTGGAAGAGAAGACCTACGAACTGGGGGAGAGATTCCCGTTGCTCGAGGACTCACTCACCTTCGCCTTCCTCCGCGTCCGCATCGATGAGGGTGCTCAGCCAGGTGACGATCCTTTTGATATACAGGTACGCATTGAGCAAGTCGTAACAAGCTAGGATAAGGCTCGATTTCCACGAGGAGATTGAGCCTGTTTTCTTTCCT
>CEPX01090853.1_pt1 | contig 11695 bp, 18 predicted proteins | sample 361361 | NCBI WGS metagenome assembly CEPX01 (sample SAMEA2619974, study PRJEB7988) | marine metagenome | biome: marine biome (ENVO:00000447); feature: mesopelagic zone (ENVO:00000213) & marine oxygen minimum zone (ENVO:01000065); material: "saline water (ENVO:00002010), including plankton...
GCCTGGGTCAAGGCATCGAGATACTTCCCATCACCCTTTCTCTCATCTGCGTCAGGCATAACAGCCCTGATGTCTCCGATAATAGCATCCATGTCACGCTTTTTCTGACTAATCAATTGGTTATACAGTTCTGCAAGATTGTCTCTCTGAGGTTGTGTAGCCTTCACCCGTTTCTTGATAGCAGCATCAGCTTTGTTCCACAACTCCGTGTATTCTACAATCAGCATATCCGCTTCATTATCATTCAAGTGCTCTATCCTCGTAGCCCTACCAGCAGAGACAGCCTTGCAATCTTCAGTGATAGCAACATCGTTCTTCTCTGTTATCTCTTTGAGGGCTACAGCAAGACCAGCAAGCTGAGAGAACAATTCGTTATCAGGAACTTCACTCTCACCCAACCTCTTTCTGACAAGAGCAAGGTTGTAATCACCCTCAGAACTATTAGGAGACAACCCGTCCACGTTGAAGAACTTATCCCTTTGAACAATGACAGCGATACACCTTACACCTTCAAGAACGTGCTTGTAAAACGCAGGTGCAGGTGTGTACCCAAGATTCTTCACATGCTCTCTCAAAAACCCGTCTGCCATCCCTCCCAATGCAGGTGCAATCCACGACTCCCATGCTTTCAGGAACTTTCCTGTTGCTGAATTGTACGGGAGTGAGAGAATAGGCCACGGAGATGCCCATGTTACCCGATCTCTCTCACCAGCGTTACTCTTAGTCTTCCATGCTGATTCCAAAGTCCCATAGATACCGAAAGCGATACGGAACCCTATCGCCAAATCTGGAAGTTCAGCCGCTTTGGTCTGCGGAGGCCATCCATGTACTTCCTGATCGTAGTCTTCATTGACCAACTGTAGTAGTTTAACCCTCTTCACTTCTACTGGAGTCTCGCCTACCGGAAGATCGATGTACTCCATACCACCTGATAGCCATGCCATTCTATCCTCCTAGTCTCGTGTTGTTAGCCATAGAACCAGGGGAACTCCCCCTGTAAGTGTTACCAATAGTAAGACCCACATTAGAACGGTACTTCTTGCCAACACAGTTTCCTCATAGCACATACAGCAGCTTTCTGAGCAGGGATTTCCTCATATTCAGTGAACTTCTCAGCAAGCCATCTACCTAACCCCTGATTCTCGTCATACACCTCGCCACAAGTCTTCCCCGACGTATCGTATCCAGAAAAGTCCTTTTGGACAGGGAATGGAACCTCTCTTGCTACTTCCAAGGGCATAGCATTGATAACATCAGTATCATCAAACAAACAAATAGCAGGGTTAAGCCAGAAATCTATTCCTTCTTCTTCCCAACCCTGTTTCTCCATCTCCAGATAGCGTTCTATGACCTCCCTAGCCCTCTCTAAGACACGATCATCACTATCGAGGCTAAATCCTACCGATGCCTTCACAAACCGCCCTCTAATCGTCTCTGAGACGCTGATGATGATTTGCTGAGAGTCCATTATCCCTCACTATCCCATCCACACTCAGGGCAGAAACCATAGGCGTCGAGTTCCGAATCACACTGCTCGCAAAGTAGCCCCCTCACTACTACAGCTACCCCATCTACTTTCATTACGGCAAAGCCTTGGTCATCAAATACTTTGAGTAGTGCTTCCATAACCATGCGAGGGTTTAGGTCTATGTTCGACTCATTGTAATCTATCTCTACAAGTAACTTACTCATACATCTCTCTCCAACTTCTTCAATTTCTCTTCTTCCATTATCCGCCTCCAACCAACTGTATTTCTCTTTTTCCATTCCAAGTGAGATTTGTCCACTCGTCTTTGCCCACAGACATCACATTTCTTCCAGTGCCAGTCCCAAAGTCTGTACCACATGTGCAACCCCAGTTTACAAGAAATGGGTGCATCTCTTTGCAAGCGTTTGCACCGTTCGCATAAACCATCTTGAGAGTCAAGTTCAGATATGTCAAACGCACAACGAATACAAAAGTCAGTCCTCATACATCTCCCTCCTGCACAAACACATCCAGTAGATCAGGATACAAGCGAAAGACTTTCCTCAGTGTCTTCCTGCCAAACCCCCGTTTACCATATACCAACTTCCAGTACTGAACCGGCTCGATAGTAAGATGCCTTGCAAAGTCTCTCTGGCTCATTCCTTCTTTGGATTGTTTTTGTTTCAATGCTTCAATCAGTGTCATTTACCCTCCTTCCATAACGACTTATAAACCTCAAAGAATGGGACACGTATCTCAAATACCCATGCACCTAAAGCATCTTTACGTTTACCAAATCTCCACCCTAGATTACAGCGTGGGCTAAACGTAAATAGGTAGCGCCCAACAGCCATCAAGACACTACCAGACCTATAAACAAACCCCGCTACATTACCAGCTTTGACGAACCAACCAGTATCTAGCCTGTCTATTATCATGCCAACAGTATAGCACAATGCTGTACTAAAGTCAAGGGTTTTTGAACAACTTTAAGGTTGGGATTATTATTGTCAACTAAAAGAAAAACAGCCCGATGTTTTGGGCTGTTTGGCTGTGTACGGGGTACTTTAATCGTACCATGAACGCATTTCGCTTTCGTCCGCACACGGTCTCTAAGCAAAGGGAACGCGCTATTCCCTTGCGCCACGCCGCCTAAGCAACGTGGGGGACAGGCGGCCAAGTAGCTCGTCAGCTAACGAGTCGCTAAGGGGGCAACCCTCTCAGCCGCATATACAGTATAGCACGACACAAGAGGTTTGTCAAGGAACTTTAAGGAAAGACAAAGAGACACTGCTACAGGACTCTCCAGCGTGGAAGGAGTACGCTTTACCTGCTCACAGCATCTCTTCGTCAGGGAAGGAGGATATTATGGCATCAAATCATATCATCACTCTCAGGTGATGGGAGTTTACCGTATAGTTTCTTCACATTCTGTATCGCGCTCTTACCTAAATGCCCTACAAGAGCAACCCAAGCAAGTGTCACAAGTGCTTGAGAAAGAGATTCGCTATATTCACCTAATAGACCTCCAACCAACTGAGGGATCAGGAAATACAATGCTCCATAACCGATTATCCCTGGTAACACCATAGAGAAGTAGAAGTCGGTTATGTATTCTAGGTCAAACTCTTTGTGCCTAATAGCGTTAGCGATACCGAGCATCACATCCAACAGAATCAATGCTCCGATAGTCCTTACTCTAGCATCAGCAGCAAACATACCAAACCATTCTTGCATCTTACCCCTCCTCTGTTATCTGGTCTATTCGGAACAACCTATCTTCTGCCAACAGTGCTCTAGCCTTCCAATCTGTAACGTCCTCATCGGGAGGCATCAACCGAACCTTCCAGCCCAAAGGCCCATCCCATGTATCACCAGGGCAATCTGTTATCAAGTAGTTCTTATGCCCCTGAACAGGAATCTTCCCATACATATCCCACAAGTCAACAATTACACTTCTCGCCGCAAGGAGTTGCTGACTCGGAGGCTCATACCCATCCATGAAAGAACCCAAAAGACATATCTGAGTGATATGGTCATTCTGATGTGACACACCAGCACAGGCAGCGTCAAGGTCGTTGATGAGATATATCTTACCTTCAGGCCCGACCTCGATTGTGTACGCAGAGCGAGTCCATCCTTTTGTGTGAACGTGGTACGAAGCTATCCGCTCCGGCCCAACACTGGGATCAACTGCTGTATGATGGATAACAATAGTATCTGTCTTGCTACGCTTAGGCCAGTTAAGTTTATTCCCATGCTGGTCTGTTTGAGCAGCAAGTTTGTCTCTCATATCTATCCAACCAGTAGGCAGAGCTTTCTCCTTATGATCTATGATGTACTGTCCAAAAGCCTCACTTGCCTCTCTTGGTCGTAACAGATCAAAGGAAGTCCAGTCATCATTACAACCCCACAGGAAAGGTGTGGCCCCAAGGATACGAGGTCTATCACCACCAGTGTCCATTTGCAACTGACGATCATACCATCCTAGCTGCTCAATGTAGAGTTCATAGTTGTCGTTGAGATTAGGCTTCCATCCACCCTGTTGTTTGCCAGGGAAGGGTTCCCATATACCACCGTCAACCCCACACTCTCCTATGAACCAAGGTGGGATTTGGTCTGCCGAGAGATGTTCTCTCAACTTAGCATAAGCACGTCTGTACCTAAGACAATGCCATCCTGATGTAATGTAGCTCTCAAGGTCATCTACACGAGGGTCGAAGGATTCAGCCTGATTCACATTTGGGGCACTGTATTCATGTACTCCAATAGCATCACACGCTTGCACTGCTTCAAGCATAGCAGGATGCCCCCAGTCAGGAATATGAGGAACACCTACACTCCAATTAAAGCCTATGTACTTTAACCCTTCAGCATGTAACAACTGTGCAAGTTCAGTCACGAACTCAGCTACAGGAACATGATTCCCGTTATAGGGATAAGGCTCATTCTGCCCCGTCCAATAGTTAACCTTGCGCGTGATCCCTGTTCTAAGGATGCGATCACGATGCTCTATCGCTCTCTGGTGTGCAGGTTGCCACTGTTGATCTGCGACCCATACACGGCCAACCCACACCGTATCAGGAGAAACCTCCTTCGCTCTACTAAGAAAAGGTTCGTTATCTTGTATGATCTTCCCAATAGGTGGTTGTACTCGTTCGATAAACCCTATTTGTTCATCGAAATCACGCACTACCTGAATTTGTACCCCAAGCAAAGTTCCCATCTAGTCTCCTCCCAGCCAGAACCTAAAGTCACTCGCGGAGTTAAACAGATACGGTCGTCCTCTATGTATCACTGTGAACCCATTTGTAGGCTTAGGCATCACTCTGTCTTCAAGCATCACCCAATCCATCTTCTCTTCATCCATCAACCCACCATTATCCACCAACATGAAATTACCAGAGGCATCAAACCCCTGAGCCATCCTATGCTGATGGTGGGCCATAATATGACAAAGGTGCATCTCGCACAAATTCTTAGCGACACTTAACGGAGTCTTCCTGTAATTCCTTTGATGTGTCAATCTCCACTTCCCTGCTTCTGTGTGCAATATGACATACGAATACGGGGAGACCTTCAACGCACTATCTGTACTAATCAATCTTCCAAACCGTTCAGCAGTCAACTCACCTTCAAACCTTGCTATAATTCTGTTCCTTTCATGATTCCCATAACAGTAGATGATCTCTGTAAACCAGTCACACATACAATCAATGAAGTTCTCAGCTTCTCTTAACTCAACTTCCCACTTAACCGCAGCTTCTTTCTTTGGGAAATACGTGAGAGCTTTCGCATCTAACAGATCGCCTACAACAAGGAGCCTACGTATATCAAATCTCTCTGCAATCTTTAGAAGCCAGCTAGCCCATTTCCACTTCACGAATGGAAGGTGAAGGTCGCCTACAACAATAGCATCACCTTCTAGCTTCTCATATTTGTCTAATGTAGGTATGTTATACCGAGGTCGAGGTTCTAGTGTAGGAATCCCATAACCCCTACCTACCTTATACCCTTTGCCCGCAAGGAAATTACGCCAGTCTCGGATAGTCCTCGAATGTCTCTTGTACTGCTCCGCCAACTCTGCTGTTGTTAAGTCTATGGAATCTTCAGTAAACTGATCCCATATCTTTTTGGGGGGCCTACCGGCCACAGTGAACCCAAAGCATATATCCTCCTTATGGAATTGTGAAGTGTTCAGTCTCCCAATAATGCTCAAGGGCAGGGCCAAGCAACCCAAATGGCCGATAAGATACTATGCCACTGTAGTAACAATCCCCTCGACGTTCCATAGGTATAGGTAATGTATACTGAAAGGTTTTCTTCCCTGGTTCTAGCGCACAGTTTGTTGCCTCAAGATTTTCCACGATGGAATCACAGCTTATCTGATAAGTACATAGTCCCTGCATGGGCTTCAAGGCATTACGAGTCACCTCAACCACAGCCTCTCTATAGAACCCCATTCCTGGGTTACTTGCCTTTACTTTCACTATCGGTATAGGCAATTCTATCCAGTAGAATGTCCCGTCGGCCCATAGCCCCATAGTAGACATAACTATGACCCACAAACACATTAACCCCAAGAACCCTATAATAAGACAATTGCTCTTACTCAAATGAATCATATTCCCTTACCCCAAACTGAAAATGCTACACCTACAAGTCCTGAGATCACCAAGAACAATAATGCCCAAGTAACCTTGTTCTGAATATCTACCTTGTCCTCTAACGCATCAATACGTCCTTCCATTCCGGCCTTAAAGGATTTCACCTGGCCTTTTAATTCAGAGATTTCCAACTTCACACCATTTATAGCCTCAGTGATCCCTCTACGGTCGTCTTGAAGGCCATTAACATCTCTACGTATCTCGTCGTCACGTTCCTCAAGCCTTTCAACCTTGGCCTCTTGCTTAAGAAAGGCTGCATGTAGTTGGTCAGTCGTCGGCATTGTCCGGTTCCTCAAGTTGTAGTTTGATTAAGGCTCTCTCAATTTGCATAGTCATTGCTCTTAGGGTTTGCGCAGTGGAAGAGAGGCCATCTTCGTCCAATTCATATCCACCAACGATTACTTGATAAACTCCTTCGAAATTCAGAGATGATCTTTATATCCTCGATCTCTTCTTCCTATCTCTCCTCAACCCTCTTGAGGCAGCTCTCCATCTCCACTAGCTTGATCTGCGCTTCCTGTAAATCCATTTACCTCGCTCCCGGGTTGGCCTCCGTTGCCTGATTGCGCCTCGATATTCAGGCGTATCATCTTCTCTTGAGCAAAGAGCTGCATCTGGCCAAGGGCACTAACCACTCTCCCCCAACCATTAATGTCCTCCTCTATCCCGCCTAAGAAGATACCAGCCCCACCCTTCTCATCTACTACAATCGTGATAGTCGTGTTCATCTTTACCTCCTATGCTACTGCAACCCACTTCCACGTACCACCTACATTGATGCCAATCCGGTCGTTCCCCGTATCTATTGCAAAGTCTCCATCTGCCCCGCCTGGGGCTGAGGCATCCTTGGGACGCATAAGGCCATCGTTCTTGATGCGGGTGCTGCCATTCAGGTCTAGGGTACCTGATTCAATATCGAGATCACCAGAAGTGTCAAGAGTCATGTAGGTTGTGCTGCCCTGTCGCCAACGGAATCCTTCATGTGGTGATATACTGAAACGCCAATCACTGTTCCCGTCATTATAGGCGTACATGAACGCTATGTCATCATGCGAAGGACGAGTCCCCGAATAGAGACGTATACCAGAAGCTACCTTGTTAGTATCAACAGCATCGTCCATGTGAGTTTCGATGGTTAGGTAGCCGAATGTCCAGCCAGACCCCCATATCCAGCCTGTGACTGCATCATGGTCAGCAAAGTCACTGTCATGAAAGCGAAGTGGTGTTGTAACACCTCCAACCTGATTCTTGTGGTCTATCACTATCTCGTCTTGACCTATTATCACAGCACCACCAGCCGCGTAGAACTTGCCATCGGACACTTTGATGCCGACCTGCAGGGTTTCGTTGTCTAGCCCAACGAGATGCCAGTAGGCACTCTCGTAGTTGAGTCCTGTTACATCAGAGTCCAATACCAGCCCTGTGAAGTTCGAGCCGAGCGTGCCAGTGCCTAACTGTATCTGCCCTGCTGTAAGTGTCCCCATATCAGCATAGATAGCTGAGAGAGTAGACCCTGTTATCTGTGTAGCAGTAATAGTGCCTGCCTTAATCTTCGCCGCCGTTACAGCCTCAGCATCTAACTTATCAGTGATTATTGCACCATCAGCTATATGCGTTGATCCTAGCCCATTAGTAACAGTAATACTCGTATTTAGGAACGTAGCACCAGACGAGTCCAGTACCCATCCTGAACCAGTATCATTGTCTTGTAATGTGATACCTCTCGTAGCTTTAATCGTTCCTGCATAAATATCTTCAGCAGCAACATACGTTGCGGGCCTAAACTCTGTTAAAGAGACTGTCTCAAGAGCATAGAACGCTATTGCACTTATGATCTGTGGATTACGCAACCTACTAGCAGGAGTACCGTTGTTATCACCAAACTCATACACCATCTCATAATGAGAATCTACTGATGTTCCCACCAACGTGATATACGCAAGGGCAGCACTGATAAGGCTCCCATGTTCTCTCAGTATCTCATCAGCAGTAGTCCCATCAACCGTATGGTCTGTGGTTGTGTTCCCGCCATACCAAGCAAAGGCATCTCCTTCTTCATCATAGAGAACAAAAAACCCATCTATGCTATCAGCAGAAGTACTTAATCTTACTCCATGAACATACCGTCTAGTGGGAAACTCAAACTTCAGCCAATTCGCTGTAGCAGAAAATGTGTACGTAACTGCAACTGTTTCCCGATCCCCATTCCACAATGCAGCTAGGGTTGCGGTAGTATTCCCATCAATATCTGTAGGAACGATTAACTGTAAATCTCCAAGCTCAGATTCGCCTACACCTGAGATCGTGGTAGCAGCAGACCCGTCGGAAAATTCACTCGTCTGCCCAAAGACATCTGTAGCCTTTAACCAATAGTAATACGTCCCTGTGCTAGATACCAAATCTGTATGTTGAACATTTTTTGGGTGTACTCTTGCTACTAGAGTTGCCGTACCGCTGTCGTTAGAGGCACTACGGTATACGTCAATAGACTCTAAATCTGTATCGGTATGTTGTGTCCAAGTAAGATTCGCAGCAAGAGCAGTAGCAGTAGATACGAGTCCAGCAGGAGCAGAAGGAGTGGCGTTATCACAAGTTAATTCGACAGTAGAAGAGTACTGCCCAAAGACATCCTTCACCTTCAAGTTTATAGGTACAGACATAGGTGAAGGGAAGCTACCCCCATAAAAATCATACAGTTCATCAAAAGAGAAATGTACGCGCTGTTTCGGCATTTAGTGAGGTATCCTAAACGGCCTCTTCTTTGTTCCTGACAGTGCTCCTGTAGGCGTAAGAGACCCTGTGAATATCTTACCTATCTTCTTCAGCAAAGTACCTACAGGCGTAAGAGAACCTGTGAGTGTTTGGAGGAACGCCACAGACCAACTCAAATCTTCAGTAGTGGCCCATTCATATTCATCAGTAGTCCACTCAGGCATCTGCCCTATCTCTCAGATAGACAAAGCCCCTTGCTATCTTCTTCAATACTACTTTAGCAGAGGCGAGATTAGTCACGTTGTCTTCTATGTGCTGGGCGGCTTCGTCAGCGGTCATGGTAGCCCAAGCTGGAAGGTTAGTCCCCCAATCCTTAGCCTCTTTCAATTTCGCTTCTTTGTTCGTTGGTGTTATCTTCATACAGCCCTCACTATAACTGACCTAAACCCATAAGTATCTGTGTCCACTGCACCTACTACTACATGAGGGGCAACAGTAGGAGTGTCTGCTGTAAGCTCCAGCGCTCCAACCCCGCTAACAAGGGATACGTCCTGCGATGCTCCTCTTACATCTAACTGAACAGTAGAGATCGCAGGGTCGGTAGTTATTGTTATCGTAGCAGTAGCTACGTCATCTGCTGCTATTTCAGCATTGTCTACACTGATAGAGAAAGGTTTGGTACTCTCAAGGAAAGCCTGGAGTTGTGTTGCTTCCGCAGGTGTAAGTTCTCTAGGGCGTGGGTGAATAGTGATTCTCTCACCAGCAGTTGATGCTTCACACCGTACTCCAAGTTCTTGCTCACACCAAAGTCCTACTTCTCCTGCGCTATGATTGAACCCTGTTATCTGCATTTCTCTCCTACTTCTTCAGTTCGATGGCCCCCAATATAGGTGCTGTATCATCATTTTCAGCAGCTCCTCCAGCGTGCATAAAAGCTGTGCCACCTTCAACTTGCCACTGTAAGTCAAAAGTATGCGAGCCCGCAGAAAGCCCAGTCACAACCGCTATCGCGCAGACATTCATTATTCTGTCGGCTGTCCCCGTCTGGAACTGTGTTATCCCGCCAGCAAACCCTGCCCCAATTAGAGTACCGCTATCGACGTCAACATCAAAGAAGGTGTAATTACCCGCGCTATTATTTTGTACCTCTAAGGTGAACCAGACCAAAACATCACCGCCAGTAGTAGTTAGCGACAGGCTCAGATTAGTGCCGTCTATATCCGTAAAGCTGGTCGATGTAGTGGTATAATCTCCAGCGTTATCACGGAGGATCTGGGTACTTTGCGTCACTGCGTCGGTCTCCAACATCTCTGTTGAAACAGACTTTGGCCCAGGTCGTGTCATCCTGTTTCGCATGATGCCTCCTAGTCTGTGATATTGTTGACGTAACCGCCAACCATCACTACGTTCGCAGAAGCAGCAAATGCTTTCACCACCAAGGTATTCTGGAGTATGAACCCTGGCAATAAGAGATACAAACCTGACTCTGCTGGTACGGTAAATTCAATAAGGTCATCAGGGGCAGCCACACCACCATACTCAATAGTCAGCTTACGATCTGTGGTATCACTGTTGACAGCCCACAACCATATTTCGTCAAACGTGCCAGCTGCCGTGCCCGCAACAGCAGTATGAATCGTATCACCCGCTGTTGCTGTCTGTGTTACCTTTATCATTCGCCCGTCTGTGCTGCCTGAGAGTTTGCGCTTTACTACTGTTGCCATTGCACACTCCTATGAGAATACTTGAGCTTCCAGGACACCAATCCCTCCTGCATTATCATCCACATAACCCTGCGTTACCATCTTATCATTATCACCTGCGCCTGTGGATACAGAAGTCATCGCTGCACTACCGCCAACGATAATACCGTCTACGTCTAGAGTAGCATCCACAAAGACATTGCCATCAAACTCACTTATACCCACTACATAGATGCCATCTGCTGCTGGTGAATGGCCTGGGGAGCCAGAGCCTACATCAAGTCCTGCCGTGGGTGCAGTAGCTCCAGCTATACCTACATTGCCATCTGGAGCTAAGATAATATCCCCCTCAGCAGCATCAGTATCCACAGTTGTAATAGTCAAAGCACCGTCGGCTGCCACGGCAAAGGTAGCATAATCAGCAGCACCACCTGAAAGTTTGAGCTGGGTTCCAACCTTATACAATTCTAGCAACTCATCAGGGTCAGCGACTCCAATGCCTACCGTTGATGCTGAGTCATCTATGAAAATAGCATTGTCGAACGTACCAGTTCTTATCTCAATGTCCTCGTCTGTACCTGTTGTCTGAAGCGTCAAAGCTCCGTCAGATGCTACCGTAAGCGAAGCATAGTTTGATCCATCATAAGACAGACGTAACTGTTCTGTAGTCTCAAGCACATCCAAGGCAGCAGCAGGTGTAGCAGTTCCTATGCCAACACGGTCATTACCAGCATCGGTGTAGAATAGATTATTTTCATTAGCACCCTCAATACGGAAATCCGCATCAGCACCTGCTTCATTGAAGACTGCCCCTCCAGTATCCTCGTCGCTATGCCCATGAAGAGGCATATTCCCTGTAGAGCCAACTCCTGCAACTCCCCAATCTACTTCCGTAAGATTGGCTGTGAGGTTACGAGCAGCATTCGCAACTAAATTTACAGTCGTGGTAGGGTCTGAATATGACGACGAGGAAACTACACGGTATTTATACCCATCCCCACCGCAATTACAACGAACCTTACGATTAGCATAAAAGCTGCCCGTATGGTCTGAACCATCGCCAATCGTAAATTGATCAACCGTAACATAGGTAGCACTTAATGCCATAATTCTCTCCTACCCGCCGGGGGGAACCGTCAACCTGA
>CEPX01012241.1_pt1 | contig 11694 bp, 15 predicted proteins | sample 361361 | NCBI WGS metagenome assembly CEPX01 (sample SAMEA2619974, study PRJEB7988) | marine metagenome | biome: marine biome (ENVO:00000447); feature: mesopelagic zone (ENVO:00000213) & marine oxygen minimum zone (ENVO:01000065); material: "saline water (ENVO:00002010), including plankton...
ACCTGCTTTGGGAGCAGGGGGTCGGAGGTTCAAATCCTCTCGCCCGGACCTTGGGTGGATGCCCTATAGACCCGTAGCTCAGTGGGAGAGCGCCTGCTTCACACGCAGGAAGTCGCCGGTTCAAATCCGGCCGGGTCTACTCAGGTACGGTGAGTCATGGAAGTTCGCATCTACACCTGCCGCTGATTCAGCACCAAGGGCCGCCGGGTTGCGGCCGGGCTGAAGGCTCTCGGGCTCGATGACGTTGAGGTCATCGTGGCCGGACGCTGGCGGACGTTCACCATCGTCGTGGATGGGGACGTGAAGATGAAGCGGAAGGGCTGGGGGAAACACGTCCCCTCGGCCGCCGAGGCGTACCAGTACATCATCGGCACCGCCGAAACCACGGGCGAGTAGCTCAACTGGCAGAGCACCTGTCTTACATGCAGGATGTCGGGGGTTCGACACCCTCCTCGCCTACTTTTCATCCTGCCCTTGTAGCTCAGTGGATAGAGCAGCGGTTTCCTAAACCGGAGGTCAGAGGTTCGAGTCCTCTCAGGGGCACTGGACTTGCCGCCGTGGTGGCGGCCGGTTATATTGCTGGAATGAAAACGACCGCCAAAGGAGATGTGGGCTTGGGTCTGGTGATGGCCGACCTGCTCAAACGGGGGTTCCCGGTGGCCCTGCCACTCGGGGAGGGCCTCCGCTACGACCTGATCGTGGACAAAGACGACGAACTGCTGCGGGTCCAGTGCAAGGCATCAACCTCGAAGGCTGGCGCTCTGGTTGTCAAGTGCCGGTCAACCTCGTCATGGGCGGGGAAAACTCGGGCCACTCACAAGTACACCGCCAAGGACATCGACCTGCTGGCAGCCGTGGACCTCACGACCTCCGAGGTCTACTACATTCCAGCCTCGCAACTCGGCGACGGCCTCTCTGAGTTGAAGCTCCGGCTCACCCCACCCAAGAACGGACAGGTCAAGGGCATCCGCTGGGCCAAGGACTACTCCGAGCCGTAGCCGGGGGCGCTCGGTGGTCCGCCTATAGATTCGGGCTGGTGGAGGAGCAAGGAGCGCACCCATGTCCCATCGTCTGCCAGAAGCCAAGCGTGACCACCTCCTGAACGACAAGGGGCCGTACCTCTCCTTGGTGGTGGACAAGAACAGCACTTCGTCCGAAACCCCCGACGGGTCATGGGACAAGCCGTACATCCAGATTCAGGACGCCCTCGACGCACTCCCGGCAGTTGGCGTCAACGACGACCACGATGCCGTCGGGACCACCATCCACGTCATGGGAGGCGTCTACGGGACGCCCTCGTTCAGCGGAGAAGGCACGTTCATTCTGGTCAGCCACGGGGTCGTCCGCCTCAACGGGCTGCTCACCTACACGGCGACCGGCAACACCAACAACAACAACTACATGGTGCTCCACGGGTCCACCGAAGGGGCTTTCGAGCTTAACAACGGCGTGACCCTCGACGACGGGGGCGGCGGTTTCGACGTGACCTGCGTTCTGACCAACGTGATCACGGGGTCAGATGTCCAAACCGCTGGCGGCATGGCCGGTTCTGGGTTCTTCGAGTTCTACGGCTGCACCCTCAACGGCAACGTGCTGACGAACGCCGAGGTGGCCTGCCGGAACACCACGTTCGGCGGCACCCTCACGGCGGACACCTTCTCTCAGACGCAAACTCCGATCTCGCACTGCCGATTCGACGGGAGCATCACCCTCTCGGTAGCCACGCCGACGGACACCCACTTCGCCGACTGCTTCTTCTCCACCAACGGCCTGAAGTCGTTCACTGGCCCTGTCGGGTCGGCCCGCCTCGACGGGGCATCCGAGTTCTCTTTCGACGGCAACGGCTGGAGCCTTGACGGGGGGAACACCAAGGTCACCATCGGCGGAGGAGGCGGCGGAGGCGGCGACCCGAGCGCCACAGGGAGGATGGTCGTGGTGGACGCCTCCACACTTCCGGGCGGTGACGGTTCGTGGGAGACGCCCTACGACACGATTCAGGCGGCGCTCACGGCCAAGCCCGCCCACGGAGTGGACCCCGACGTTGACCTCTACGGTTACCGTGTCCTGATCCTTGCCGGGGCTTACGGCGAGAGCCCCACTTTCACGGGCGAGGGCATTGTCCACCTGCTGTCCTTGGGTCAGGTGGTGATCACCAGCCTGACCGTCAATTTTGACGGCAACACGGACGACAACAACAACTTCTACCTTTCGGGGCTGGGTGGCGGCAGCGGGCGGGCCGACCACTCAGGGATGGTTTTCACCGGGCCGGTGACCATCGACAACCCGACGTTCAGTTTCGATGCCCAGTTCTCTGCACAGAACGTCTTGTTTCAAGCCGAGATCGACACGTTCGGATGGGAGGGGACGCTCGAAATCGCATTCCGCCACTGCTTTGTGGATACGCTCACCCACAGCGGTTTCGGCACAATTGAGATGGCGGCGTGGGACACCCATTTCGGGGGTGCCTTGGACATCTCGAACATCCACCACGCCCGAACCTGCGAGTTCTCTGCGCCCATCAGGGTGTCAGGCACCGCCGAGTTGCAGAACTGCCGTCTCAAGAGCAGCTACAGCTTGGACACGGGCGTTTTCGAGGTGTGTGACTACACCCACTACTGGTTCCAAGAAGGCGGCTGGTCGCTGGTGAGTGGGGCCACCTTGGAAATCACCTCGCATGGGGACGCCGGGCCGCACGACCGGACCAGCACGGCCTTCGTGTCGGGTGCCTATACCGGGACGATGGAGGACGGAACGTACCAGCACCCGTTCAAGACGATTCAGACGGCGTTGGATTCGTTCCCGGCTCCCACGCCCGGCGACCACTCGGTGTTTTCACAGTTTTTGGTCATCGTCGAGGGCGGAATCTACGAGGAAAGCCTCGCAATCCCCGGAGCAGGTACTTTCATTCTGTACGCCCAAGGTGTGGTTCAACTCGGAGAGTCCGCATGGCCCGGCCTCCCCGCCGGAGTGTCCCGAAACATCACCAGAACGGCGACTACGCCGCCCGTTCTTTTCTGGAACCACCTTCTCCTCACCGGGTCTTCGGAACTTACTTGGCAGGTTTCAGGGGACATCGTCGTGGACGACGGGGATGCCGGGCATCAGCAAGGGATCACCCTCGTCCGGACAACCCTTGCTGGCAACATCGTGGCCGACACCACCGTAACCGGGTTGATGACGGCCACCTTTCGGGACAGCCTTGTGAGGGGGTCCGTGAGTATCGAGGGGGACTGGATCAGGGCCTATAACACCTCTTTCGAGGGGAGCCTCACCCTTACCAACCCCCACGGAGGGGAAGGATCGCTGTCCGAATTTGTGCGGTCGGACGTTAGTGGTGCCGTGTCCGCCGTCGAACACGGCACCGTCGAGCGGTGCGGCTTCAACGACAACGTCACGTTCACGGGCTCGATCTCAAGCTCGACAGCGTTCCTCCGGAACTGCGATTTCGGGTTCAGCTTCACGGCGGTGGACTACCAGAAAATCTTCCACTGCAAGTTTGCCGGTGCTTCGTTCACTCTGACAGGCGGCACCCTCGCCGACCCAGAGTCCGCCATCATAGGGTCCGACCTCGACGGGGTGGCTCTTACGGGGGCCGCTGGGACGCTCAGGTGCGACAGCTACACTTGGGGAACCTTCCTTTCCTCGGGGGGGGTGCTTGCCGGGGGGCTCACAACCCCGATCATGGCGAATATCACCGAGCGGTTGAACACCCTCTGGATCCCCGGAGCGGACTTCCATATTCTCGGTCGTCCGCCGCTCACCCATGATCGGTCCTACGAAGACCCGTATGGTGGGGGTGGGGTTCCCGCTCTCGTCATCACGTCGTTCTCCTCCACTCCGCTTCTGATCTCGCCGCCCCTCGTTCCCGATTTCAGTTCTGGGGACGGTGCCGGTTGGGCGGTTCTCAGCGTCACGATCTTCTACCGACTCATCTCTGGAACGCTGGCAGGGACAAGAGGCGTAGACATCGCCGTCAACAGCTACGATTCCTCGATGGATCAGGTTGGGGCGTCCGTCGAGTCCACCAACGGGTTCAACGGAACGGTGGACCTGACCATTGCCGAACAGAAGGACTCGGCCAACTACCCGGCAACAGCACCGCCGACCGCCTACAAGAAGCTGGTGTTGACCGTGACTACCCCGGTTTTCGCTGATGGTGCGAATACCCATCGTATGATCGAAATCTCGCCGGACTTCTCGACCCCTCCTTCCATCACCGAGTTCCAGCTTCTCGGTTGCCGGGTGGATTTCCAGTCCCGCATCTGACCCCGTTTTACTTTCGGCCCACCACGGGTAGAGTGAGCCACAACCTGCTTCGAGAGGAGGAGCGCCATGAGCAAGCTGACAATGCCGAGAGGCGTCCGCTGGTTGTCATGCGACGAGTCCCTCGAACGGAGGTTGCTTCATTGACCGAATGAGCTTCTGGCTCTCGGCATGGGGCTACCGTCCGGTCGAGATCCCGACGCTGATGCCGGAGGGCATGTTTCGGTCTGCAACCGAAGGAACCGAGAACCGCATGTTCACCCTCGGGTCGAACCTGTGCCTCGCTCCCGAGGTCACCAACTACATCCGGGCGCTCGGAGCCCAGCGACTTGGGGCCACCAAGGTCTTCTACGTCGCCAAGTGCTTCCGAGATGAAACCACGACCGACGCCACCCGCCTGCGTGAGTTCACGCAGGTCGGCGTCGAGATGCTGGGAGCGAACGCTCTCGACTGCCGGAAGGTGGTCCGCAAGGACGCCCTCCGCCTGTTCAGCAAGCTCATGCCCGAAGGGACATGGGACGTGCTGGATGGGGTCGAGCGGGGGCTGAACCTCTACGATGACTCCGGCAAGACCTTCGAGGTGGAGGCCACCAAGGGGAAGCGTCAGCTTCTCGGCGGCGGACCCTACGACGGAGGGGCTGGCTGGGCTCTCGGCCTCGAACGGGTCGAGCAGGCACGGGCTTCGGTTCTGGTCTGCTGACCTTCTCCCCTTCGGGGGAGACATGGGGCGAAAGCATTGCTGGTCGATGTGCTCGGCTGTGACCCGAGAGAAGGCGGTTCAATTCCGTCTCGCCCTACTTCAACCTCAACCGTTTGCAGAACGCACCACCGAACGGGGCGTTCTGCAAACGAAACCATGCCCCCGTAGCTCAGTGGATTAGAGTGCAGGTTTGCGGAACCTGAAGTCGCTGGTTCGAGTCCAGCCGGGGGTACTCGAAGGGTGCGTAGCTCAACTGGATAGAGTGCCGGTCTACGAAACCGGAGGTCGCAGGTTCGAGTCCTGCCGTGCCCACTGCATTTGCCCCCGTAGCTCAATGGATTAGAGCATCCGGCTTCGGACCGGAGGGTTGGGAGTTCGAGTCTCTCCGGGGGTGCTGTGACCGCTGGCCCGGTCGTCTACTGGTTAGGATCTTGGCCTTTCAAGCCGAGGAACGGGGTTCGATCCCCCGTCGGGCCACTTTGGGCTGCCGTCAGACGTTGGCGGCAACATCGTCTGTACCCCGATGGGTTCGGTAATCAGCTATTCGGTTTGGCTATAGCAGAGGCGTGTGGAAAACGCCGGAGGAAAGGAAACGCCGAGAGGCGTAGGACGGAGAAGGATCATGGACGTTTTAGTGCTCAACAGAGGCTACATGCCGCTCGGCCGGGTCAACTGGCAGGATGCCTTCGGGATGATCTTCACGGGTCGTGCCGAGGTCGTGGAGGAGTACGCCCACCGTCTGATCCGCTCGGCCTCCGAGACGTTCCGTATGCCGTCCATCATCCGTTTTCTCACGAAGGCGTCGTGCGTCTTCAAGAGGCGAGGGGTGAAGTTCAACCGCAAGAACGTCTACCTGCGAGACAAGGGTGCCTGCCAGTATTGCGGGCTCAAGGTCTCGATGGCGGACTTCACCTACGACCACGTTCGTCCGAAGTCGATGGGCGGAAAGACGAAGTGGGAGAACATCGTCGTGGCGTGCATCGGGTGCAACCACCGTAAGGCGGACCGCACCCCGGACCGTGCCGGGATGAAGCTCCGTAGGAAGCCGGTGCGTCCGACTTCGGTGCCGGGATCTGGCTTCCGCCACATGCGGTGGGATGCCCACATGCCGGAGTCGTGGAAGGACTACCTCGGGTCGGTCAAGTACTGGACCGAGGGCATCGACAACTAGGACTCCCCGGCGGTCCCCGTGGTCCCCTGCTCCGGGTGACCCGGGGGCCGCCCCTTTTTAGTTTCAGGAAGGAGTGGGTAGATGCTCTGAACAGGAGAGAATTGTGCGTGCAGCAGGAATCCAAATCGTAGGTGAGAGCGTGAGCGGGATCGGCACCAGCCTGTCCCTGCCCGAACTCAACATCACGCTCGACTGCGGGGTCATCACCCCGGCTTCGATGAAGTGCCAGCACGTCCTGATCACCCACGGGCATCTCGACCACGTTCACTGCATAGACCGGCACGCCTACCTGCGGTCCATGACCGGCTCGCCGGACAAGAGCATCTTCTACGTGCCGCCGTGGATGGAGCGGGCCGTCTACGCCAAGTTCGAGGCGACGGCCAAGCTCCAGAGCCGGACGGACATGCCGGAGTTCGAGGTCAAGGTCGTGGCACCGGGCGAGACGATGAAGATCCGCAAGGGTCTGTTCATCCGACCGTTCAAGACCAACCACCGCATCAAGTCTCAGGGCTACGTCGTCTTCGAGGTTCGCCAGAAGCTCAAGGACGAGTTCGTCGGCACCGAGGGCCGGGAGATCGGCCGTCTCCGCAAGGAGGGCGTCGAGGTGACGTACCCGGTCGAGATCCCGCTGGTGGCTTTCACCGGGGACACCAAGGCGTCGGTCTTCGACGGCGAGGGCTCCGAGTTCGCTCGGCAGGCCAAGGTGCTCATCGCCGAATGCACGTTCCTCGGGGACGAGCAGACTCCGGCGTTCGCCCGCAAGCGGGGCCACATCCACCTCGACGAGTTGGCGGATCGGGCCGACCTGTTCGAGCACAACGAGGCCGTGGTCCTCGCCCACTTCTCGCAGCGATACAACAACGCTGACGTGGAGGAGGCGCTGGTGAAGCTGCCCGAGGCGCTCAAGGGCAAGACGGCGTTCGTCCGTCTCCCGAAGCACGCCCTGATGCTGTAGTCCGTCTATTCCTCCGCCTTATAGGTAGAGGAAGCCGATGACCCCAGCATGGAGCCGAAGCCGTGATGGGGGATGGCGCTGGCGGCTCGACCAAGCCCGAGTTCTGGAGGTCATTCCCAAGAAGACCGGATGGTGCATCCGGCTGTGGGAGGGGTCTCAGATCGTGAAGATTTCGTGGCCCTACCAGTACCGCTTGGACGCCCGGTTCAGGGCCGAGGTGTTCGCTGTGGAACTGGGGTGGTTGTCGGAGCTTCCGAAGCGTTGACCTCCGCCGCAGCTTCCCGACAACCGGGGCAGGTCTTGGTGTCCTTGCCCTTCCTCACCTTGGTCCGGTACTTCGTCTTGCAGGTAGGGCACCTGCGGCTCACTACAGTCGTTGCCAATTCATCCTCAAAGCTCCCAGTCCGAGAACTCAAGATCCCCGGCTGCGGCGGCCCCGAGGTTGGCCCATGCGTGAACTCGCACGGGGTGGTCCTCGGACGCCGGGTTGTCGTCGTGTTCCTGTCGTCCGAGAAGCTCGTTCACCTCGGAGTCCACGGCCTCGATCTCCACGACCACCTCTGGGTTCCAGCCCGGAAGAATGGCCTGCACCGCACCCGTCTTCGAGTCGTACCCGATGATCCGGATGAGGGTCCGCCGCCGTCGCTTGTCCACGAACCCGACCAACGGGCCGTCAGGGACGAGCTTCTGGAGTTCGTCCCCGGCCTCGATCATCCAGTTGGAAATCTCGGCGAGGGCCACCGGGTCTGCAAGGACGCCGGTTCCAACACCCTCGATGTCGTGGACCTTGGTGGTCGCTGCGTCCCGCAACGACACGGCGTAGTTGTGGAGCCCCTCGATGGTGCCGAGGATGTCGTGGACGGAGGGTGTTTTGCTCACTCGAACATCTCCTTCATCCGGGCGTCCATGTCGGCCATCGACTCGTCGAGCTTCTTCATGCCGTCGTCGAGTCGGTCCATGCCCTTCTTGAGACTGGCCTTGCCCGCAATGATGAGCGCCTTGCCTTCTTCGGACTCGGGGTCCACCGGCTTGCCGTTCTTCTTGAGCACCGTGACCTTGCCGTTGACCGTCTTCATCTCGAAGCCGGTGACGTTGATGCTCTCGACCTCGACCTTCTCGTCGTTCCAGAGCCCGCTCAACCACGCCTTCCAACTCACCTCGGCAACCCCAGTTCGGCCCACCGAGCACGGAGGAACGTCTCCGCTTCCTCGGGAGAGTAGTAGTTCAGCTTCCAGTGGGCGATCTCCGGCGGGATCTCGGGGAGCCCCCAGTCGTCGGTCTGCGAGAGGCTCTTGGAGTCCCGCTTCTCGAACACGGCACTCAGGATGTCAGCCGCCTTCACCTGCGGGTGGTCGAGCCACTGGCGGTCGATCCCGTAGCGGTCGAAGATGACGAGGCTGACCCGGCGGTCAAGCTCGTTCCAAGAGATCACTTCCCCGTCCGGCATGGTCAGCGTCACGAACCGACGGAGCGGGCTCTGGAGGTCGTGGGTGTACGTCTCGCAGGCATCATGGAGAAGGCCCGCCACGGCGAATTGGCGGCCCCAGAGTTCCTCGATGATGTAGCTGACGAAGACGACGTGCTCGGCGACCGTCATTCTTGGGTGGGTGTTCCCGCCGAACCGCCACGTCCCCGCCAGCCCGAAAATGATGTCCTCGGATCGGACCTCCTCGACCTTGGGCTCGAACGGGCGGAAGCCGCCCGGACGGCGGGTTGGGATCCAGCCGTCCCAGCCGGAGGGGTGGTTGATCTGGGCGAGGATGCCTTCGGGGGTCGTCATGCGGTTGCTGCCCTCATTCTCTTGTCGAGGGCTGCTCGCCAGTCAGCCCATCGTTGGCGGGCTTCCTGTTCCCGCCGCTGTCGTCGCTTCCATCGACGCCGAGCGCCCTTCTTCTTGGGTGGCTCGAAGTGCCCCTGTCGCTTCCGCTGGCGGGGCTCGACGTGCGGCTTGGTGTCCAGTACGGCCTTGATGCGGGTGGTGTAGTCGTTGAGCCGGTCCCACTGCTCTCTGGCGTAGGGGTCCGGTTCGTAGACTGCGTGGCACTGGCAGGGCTCGCCGCAGTTGCCGAAGGCAGGGGCAGCCCAACTCATTCGCTCACCCCGCACCTTGCGGTAGAGCCGTAGGAGGTTGGTGGCGTTCATGCCCTGAAGCTGGGCGTCTGGTAGTAGCTGTCTCATCGTCAGATCAGTGGCCCCAGCCGGTCGTGGAGGGCTTCCAGCACGGCGTCCGGGTCGTCGGCCCCTCGGACCATGCGACCGAGGACGAGGAGGTCCGCACCGGCCTCTATGGCGTCCCAAGGGGACGAGACACGCTTCTGGTCGCCCACGTCGCCGTCGGGAAGACGGATGCCGGGAATGACCAGCAGCACGTCTGGGAAGTGCTCACGGAGCAGCCCCACCTCTCGGGGGGACGCCACCAGCCCGGGGACACCGGCTTTGATGGCGTGCCCTGCCCGGTGATGGACGTGCCACGCAATGTTGCCGTTGTTCAGCCCGATGGCTTCCTTGGCGTCGGTGTCGATGCTCGTCAGGACGGTGACGCCAAGCAGGGCGAGGTCGTCCCCCGCTGCCTCCACGGCGGCTGCCATCATCTCGGGACCACCGCCCGTGTGGATTGTGAGGTAGTCGGCGAGGCCGCCCCCACGGACCGAACGGACGGCCCCTGCCACGGTGTTGGGGATGTCGTGGAGCTTGAGGTCGAGGAAGATGCGGTCGGCCCCGGCCTCCCGGGCGGCACGAAGAATGGGCGGACCCTCGGCCGTGAACAACTGGAGGCCGACCTTGTAGACCCCGATGTAGTCCTTGGTCCTGCGGATCCAGTCGATGGCGTCAGCCCCGGTAGGGACATCCAACGCCAAGCACAGCCGTTCTTTCACGCTCATCAACTTCCTCGCTTCTGCTTCTTGCCCTTGGAGGCCGGAAGCTCTTGGGCAACTCTACCCGGCAGGAACTCTGAGTGAGCCCCCAGACCGAGCCATGAGAGCTTGGTGGCGTTCTCCTCGAACTGCGGACAGGTGCCGATCCGAACGATGGAAACGCCCCGGAGGTCTCCCGTGTGCTTGCCGTGGGCGTAGGTGTGCAGCCCGCACTTCCCCCACAACTGCCCCGAGCAGAAGTCCGAATGCTTGCAGAAGTCGCAGTGCCCCCCGATGGAGTAGCCCACTTCCCGCAGCTTCTTGAATTTGTCCTCGTCAGGCATGGCGTTCCTCAGTGGTCGGCGAGCTTGTCCTTCAGCCCGGTCTGGTCGCTCATCAGGTCCATCTTCGGGGCGAACTCCCGCAGGTCGTTCCGGAGCACGTCGAGCGCCGCCGGGTGGTCCTTCAGCGTACCGAAGTAGCTCTCGGAGGAGCCTTCCACGGCGTCGTCTGGTGTCCCCTGCTGGTCACAGAGGATTTGAAGCGTGAACCAGAGGCCCCGGGCATCCATCTCCGACAACTCGTTTTCTCCCGGCACCACCTTGGTGAGAGCGGAAGTGTCTCCGGCAGCTTTCGAGGCGTCGGCCACGGCCGTGGCCGTCTTTTCGTCCAGTGTGACCTTCATCGTCCTGAATTCCTTCTCTCTGGTTTCGAGCCAGTTGAACAGCGGTTCGTAGCCGTGGCAGAACCCGCCTTCCGGCGTCCGCTCGTCGGTTCCCTTGAAGAACCATTTGCCGACTCCGATCCACCGACGGATTCTTGCCGGTCCTCGTCGCCCTTGTTTCATGGTGCCTCTCCGAGATGTGCCTTGAACGACATGCCTCTCCTTCAGCCCTCTCTACCCTTGGGTCGAAGGAACTAAAACTACCCGCCTCGGTTTCTTGGGGCTTCAGTCGTTGAACGTGACCCGTGGTTTCTCGCTCACGGTGTCCACTGCCTTGGTGAGAACCTGAACAAGATCAGGCCGTTCCTCCACCCGCTCGGTGAACTCCCGGCGAGGGGCAACGATGTACCGGAAGAATGCTGCGAAGTCAGTAGCCCCGAGTTCTCGACGCAGTGCGTCAGCATCGACCCCGGAACGGAGCTTCAACTCGGGCTTGGGGACGACGACCACGCAGCGGGAGGTGTGCGAGCGCCCGGCCAAGAACTGGCGTCCGGGGCGACCCTTCTGCCGGTGGAGGGCCTCCTCACGGAGTGAAGCCTTGATGGGGTCGGAGGACTGCTGAACCGCTTGGGCGATGCGCCAGAGGGTCTGGCCGATCTCAACCTGATCCTTGAGGGAGAGGGTGCCTTCATCGAGCCGTTCTTGTGCTTCCCGAGACGCCGCCTCGACGGCGGTGAGCGTTCGCTTGAGAAGTCCGATGAGATCCGTCGCTGCCATTCTTATCTCCGGGGCACACGGGCAATTCGCCCGTCTACCTCTACCCGGAAACAGGGGGAAGGCAGCGGGGCCGGAGGTCCGGCCCCAGCCTCGCCTACTTCCCGTCGGGGCCGCAGCCCTTGTGGAACAGGACGGCCTTTTTGCGCCCGTCCTTCGCCGTCTTGGCCCGGAGCCAGACCGCCTTGGTGCCCTTTTTCACCGGCCGCTGGCACCGGGGGCAAGTGCTCTCGGCCTTGGCGATGAGGTCACGGGCCTGATCGACCTGCCAGTTCGACCAGTCGAAGCCTCCGGCCGGAGCCGGGGCGGGGG
>CEPX01054706.1_pt1 | contig 11690 bp, 5 predicted proteins | sample 361361 | NCBI WGS metagenome assembly CEPX01 (sample SAMEA2619974, study PRJEB7988) | marine metagenome | biome: marine biome (ENVO:00000447); feature: mesopelagic zone (ENVO:00000213) & marine oxygen minimum zone (ENVO:01000065); material: "saline water (ENVO:00002010), including plankton...
TGAGCTTGAGCTGTCTATTAGGAAAGCGACTCAGGTCTGCATGAGGATGACTAACATTGACCTATTCATGGAAGAATGGGACAAAGTTCAAAAGAGAGACAGACTTATTGGCCCATCTATTACAGGATGGATGGACATGTTGGATGCCGTAGCTCATAACGGAGACGAAAAAGTCTTGTGTTATGACCATGAGATTAAGCATTGGACACGAGCCCAGCTCCTCTCATTTATGAATAAAGTAATTGAGACTGAGTCTCTACGATATGCCAAAGAGATGAGGATACCAGCGCCTCTGTTAACGTCCTGTGTTAAGCCTGAGGGGTCTCTGAGTCAACTACCTACTGTAAGTAGTGGTATTCACAGACAGTGGTCTGAGTACTTCATACGTAGAGTAAGAATTCATGCGGCTGATCCACTAGCACAGACAATGTTACAGTCTGGCTTCTCTGTGTTACCTGAGAACCATGAGTGGAAAGACGGCCCAGATAATCCTCTATATGCTGAGGATGCATTTAGAGCATTAAACGATGAAGAGAAACAAGCCGCATTAGATCAGGCAGTGACCTGGGTAGTTGAGTTTCCTGTGAAATCTGACGCAACCTCATACGCTAGTGATGAGAGTGCCAAGAAACAGCTGGATAGATACTTTGAGTTCCAGGAATACTACACAGAACATAATACATCTATAACTGTGTATGTCGGTGAAGATGAGTGGGATGAGGTTGCAGAAATTATTCATCGTAAATGGGATGATTATATTGCTGTTAGTTTTCTGCCTAAGCCCAACCATAAGCGTATATATGCTTTGGCGCCGTACGAAGCTATTACTAAAGAAGAGTATATAGACAGAGTGGCTAAGACTACTCCACTTAATAGAGAGCTGTTGGATCAGATAGAAAAGGCTGAGTGGGAAGGTGAACTATTAGAAGAGGGTTGTGAGTCTGGCGTATGCCCTATACGTTAGACTCCTACGCCTACAACTTCCTCATAAATGAAGGGTCATTGTCCATATTTATATTCCTAGTCCTACACCAAAGTCTGCTGGGTTCAATGTAACAATAGTTATAAAAGGATCATTATCTGAACCTGTCCAGTCAGTAAAGTATACTGAAAACCAAGTATGTTGTGGGTATGCTGACCAAATGGGATCATGATTATTTGGGTCCAGTTGATCTGCAACATCATACTTTGTATCTCGAATTCCAAGCTTTGTGACGGCCGTTTTGGAGATTGTGGTTAGACCTAAGTCGTTTAAGAGGAACTCATTGCGGAGGTCAGTAGTTTCCCAATCACCATAAGCAATAGTGGTTGATAGCTCGTCAGTTCCCCAATTGGCAACATTATAGTCAGCGGCTATAATATCGGTATTACTGGCCAGTGAACAAGTGAAAACATTTGAATCCATAGTTAACGGTGATGTATGTGTGTCACCTTGGCCTGGATTATGGCTCATGATAGAGAGTGTAGCTGATATAATTCTAGCTGATGATGTAAGTGAAGACGTGTCAAACAAATAAGCTGCACGACGATTTGAATCCCATTGATTTGTAGTGGCACTAGTTTTAATATATATGTGGAAGTTCCAAGCTAAATTGGCCCAGGCATTAGTCCCTGCTCCAATTACTATATCATGCCAAGCTAGATCACCGCCAGTTATTCCACACATACCATCAGTGCTTGTTGTTTCAGGATGCGGATTTGAGAAGATATTAAATGTTCTACTAGAAGCTGCAACTGCTTCCTTAACAGATATCCCTGGAATATATAAGCGTTTACGCTTTCTAAAAGGCCTTTGGAAATCTGTATTAATATCAAAGGGTAAAGTGCCTTTAATATTTGCCTCATGTATACGGTGAGGGAACACATGTCGGCATCTGAAGCTTGTTGTTAATGAAACTAGTTCTTTAGTCTCATTAATCTCACGCTTCGCACCATTAATACCTGGATACTTCTGGTCTGTAAGCCAGGAAACTCTATTGCCACCCACAGAAATAACAGAACGATTCTTAGGCACATTATTTTGAATGCAAAGATCCTTACGCCCTTGATATGTGTTGGCATATTGAACCAGCTCTTTCTGCATTGCTGGTTGCTTAAGGTGATCATCTCCTAGAAACCTCATGCTTGTCCTCTTCCACGTCCTGGAACTGCTCGTCGCTCAACAGCTCTAGGATTCATTCTAGGAACTCTTCTACGTATTTGACTTCCAATAGCTGACTTTGTATTGATGTTTCGTAGAACATCATTTAAGAATTCAACTAGATATTCTTCTGTATAATCAGCCTTAGTAAATGTATAAACCTCTTCATCTGTATGAGGCTCTCTCATATATTGGCTTACAGTTTCTTCTTCAAGGTCATCATATCGGTCTTTATATTCGCCAATGTAATATCGGACTGTTACTATTATATCTTCACCGTTATCTATTGTTTGTACTATCTTATAGTCTGTATGTGTTGCTGCCATATTATATACCAATCCCTCCACCTACTCCACCACGTCCTGTTACGTAGTTAACTGATAGTATTGGATCTTGTGTTTCGCCTACGGTATCTGCACTAGCACAGTTCATATAACATTTTCCATTATTAGTAGGGTCTTCTGGAGAGTCGTCACTTAGGTCTGCAAAAGTGTCTCTATACGCATACCTGGATAACTCATTAGGATCAATTTCTGTAACACCAAGATCATTTAACGTAAATACACTGCGTGCATCTAAAGGAACAGTGTCTACATCAAAATGAGTATCCGATGCCAATGTGACTCCAGCACCATCTCTCGCATCAGTTGACACAATCTCAGTGTCTGATGCAGGATAAGCTAAGACAACGCCTACTTCACGTGCGTTGGCTGGAAGTAAGGTATTCCTTTTATCCAGCATATATAGAGAGATCGTTGCTGATCGTGCAATTAGCGAGTTTTCTTCGTCCATATTATCCTACTCCCATACCTAATAATCTTCTTGATGTTGACTTATCATTAATGTCAAAAATCTTTTGTACACCAAAGAGAGTAAACTCATACTCTTCATTGGTAACTTTAACTTCATTAATGTCGTGAACATTTTCGATAGCTCTGATAGTAAAGTCCACGTTTTCATTTGATGATGCAGTATAAGCCATTAGCTTTTATAAATTTCGGGTCTTGGGTCAACATAAAAACTGTCTATGAATTCTAATGTTTTCCCGTAATATAATTTTAAGTACGCGACCCCTGCTTGACCTGGAGTTGCAGTTACTGTCAGTTTCTGCCAAGCAGTCGATCCATTCATGTCTATTGTACCTGTAGAGCGCAACTTGTATCTAGCTTTATTGCTAGCATGGACACGATAGGCTAGTTCTAAAAATAACTCATCAGGAGTTGGGTCAGTAATCCAGAAAAAGGTAGCCGAAGGCCTAAGCCATACATCTACTGTAAACTGATCGGTGTCATGTTTAATAGCATAATTAAAAACGACTACTCCTGTAGTTTCGTTGTAAGCTGTTCCATCAAGTGTGTCATATCCAGAAAACTTAATACTATACTCACTACCTGCACCATCTGCAGATTGGCGGCTTAAGCCGCTCCTTCTGAAGGCAACTGTGTCATGACCGCTAAACCATATATGGGCAGTATCATCTTGGTTGTGATCTGTTATATGGAAGGCACTACCTGGCCCAGCACCTACAAAATATGGACTAGCAGAACTTAATAAAGAATTTAGCACTTTAACAGAACAGGAGTAACCACCTAACTGTACATCACGAGAAGCATTATTCTTAAACTCGCACTCTTCAATAGTTATTCCTGTAGAGTTCCCTACCAAAATACCCTGCGATGAGGTTACACTGTTGCCATCAATTAAAGAATCTCTGAGCAATGTGGTGTGTTCACCTGTTGAACCCGCTTGTTGAGGATATATGCTTCGCCTAAAATTATAGAATCGACACTTGTCTATTAAATCTACAAAGCCAAACTCATTGCCAAACCATAATCCATACTCAGTAGACCCACCAGTAGAAGATATAAATTGACAATCTTGTATTATAATATTAAAGGCCGTAGCACTCACATCAAAAACGCCTGACGCTTTAGTTGCATTTCCAGACTGAAATCGCAACCCTCTCCAGTGCCAACTGTCATCGTTAGCATGATTCACTCTTACGCTAGCCCCTCCGCCATCATCCCATATTGGCGGACTTTGCATATTGATTAATGATAACCCTGATCCAGTTTGATCACCTTTATATGGTAGAAACAATGTAATTGTAGTAGTAACTACACTGTCCACTTCATAACTAAATCTCAAATTATCATCACCGCTTATATATATAATATCTCCTGCTGAAACAACACTTGATATATCTGCAGAAGCAGTTATAGTTTTACTACCATGGGTGACTGTAACGGTTGCTGTTCCTGACGTATTAACATGGTCTCCCCATGCATCACCATAGTCAGCACTAACTCTTATGCGATTATATGGTTCACCATCAGAAGTAGTAGAAAGGCTGCCACTTAAATCATATGTAGCGGTCCTGCCACCCCTTAATATAACATCATCTCCCGCAGACCTAGCGGACTCAGTAAACTTGTCAACTGTCGCCCAGGCATTTCCTGCGCCTGTTCCTAGTCCATCATTAGCATCACTGCCATTGTCAGAGTCTGCATAATATGTTGTTCCTACAGGTGCACGTAAAACATTCCGACGTGACCGAAAGAGTTGCTCTTTGGGAATAAGTCTATTAGCAATGTCATAACCACGAAGATATTTTTGATCAATACATTCATATTTTTCAGCAACAATAATTTCTGCTAAAGACTTAGCCGCCACACTATCCATCCCACTATTTATAAAGTCTCTGTAAAAACTTCTTTCATAGCTTTGCGGAAAGAGGTTCATCTCATCTCTTATCTTCTCTAAACTAGTAGCTTTGGTATCATGAGACGTTCTCATATCAGAAAGCTGATGATCAAACTTATTTTGCAATCCATTGCTCATAATATCATCATAGACTACTTGCTCTTCAGTAGTTAGCCTGGTTCTTTCAGCAGCTTCAGTTGGTTTAAGTCTTTGTTTAACTAATGCCATTTGTATTCCTTATGCTCTTACTGTACGATACTTAGCGAACCAATAATAAGTGGTAGATGTTGTGGCTTGAATATTCATAGCTTCATTAGCATTCATCTCTAGACCATCCACTGGAATACTAACACCAAAGCCATCTTCCGCTGCCAATCTGAATTTAAGTTTTTCAGTTGAAGCACTTAATATATTCATTTCTGTTGCAACAGCTGATGCATTTTGCACATGTAAATATTCTAGCACAAGTTTCTTAGAAGCACCAGGCGTAGTTGCTATAGCTGTAAGTCCTGTACCTGTTGTTTCGTTCGTGGCTGATGATCGTCCATCACGTCGAATATCTGCTATTAAGCTACCATAAGTATTAGCTGCCATGTAAGTAGCATCGCTACCTGCGAGAGTTCTTTCGCTACCATCTGTATTAACCACACCACCAACTAACACTGGGTTCCCTGCCGCAACAGCATTATCGGCAACATCACCAACAACTTCAAGAGTATTGGTCGAAGAAGGCAGGCTGCTTACGGTTGTAGCAATAGAAGCATCTGTAATCTGTACGTTTACATAGCCTTCCTTAGTTAAACTAATAGCTCCAATGTCACCTGAATGGAGATCTGCGTGAGCAGTATTATATTCACCACCAATTAATATTGGGTTACCAGTAATAGCAGCGTTTTCTGCATCTGGTCCAGTCGTAATAACATCATTATTGGTACCAAGATTTACCAATGCTCCATTAGTTGCATCACCTCGAAGCATGTCCCAAGTAGCACCATCATAAACATAGTTGAACGTAGTTGTGTTTACACCGTCTAAAGTTGATGCTAAATTGTCTGCTTGTGTAGCAGTTACTAACGATGCTGTACCTAATACGTTAGAGAAATCAGTCCCTAACATTAGGTCTTTACCATCTAAGCTGGTAGTGTCGCCCGCTATAGTCGCTAAATTAGTATCCATACTAGCAGTATCAGCCAATATAGCTGTCGTATCTGATAGAATCGATGCAGCACTTGCCTCTACGACATCATTGTTGGCGCCAAGGTTAACGGTTACACCATTAGTAGAATCTCCACGCAATCTGTCCCATGCTGTGCCATCAAAGACATAGCCTAATGCTGCTGTGTTAACTGCGTCTGTAGTGTTTACAAGGTTATCTGCCTGAGTAGCTGTAACTAAGGACGCTGTTCCCAATACGTTTGAGAAGTCTGTCCCTAGCATTAAGTCTTTACCATCAAGACTTGTTGTGTCTCCTGCTATTGTAGCTAGATTTGTATCCATTGATGCCGTATCAGCAAGGATTGCTGCACTATTAGTTTCCGTTATGGTTCCACTAACGGTAACTGTATTAGTTACATCGACCTGGACATCGCCTGTTGTAGCATCAACGTTGATATTCTTTCGGTCAGTACCATCATCACCTTGTAATAGGACACCAGAACCTAGGGCTGACCCTTCGGTTGCAAAACCAGCTTCAATATTATTAAGACTGGTATTCATCTCTGCTGAGTTTCCATCTAAAACATGCAGCCTACCGTTAGCATCTGTAATAAATGGCTGATAATCTCCATCAGTTCCACCTAAAGCAGCAGCTGTATCAGTTCTTACAGAGAGAACCATATTACCAAGATCAGCAGTTGTATGAACAGTATCTTCTGCGTAATTAGAAGATGCTTGTGTAGTTACACTGTCAATATTTACATGTAATGCGCCGTTAGCATTTGTTCTTAGCTGAACATAATCACCATCAACAGGAGTTAATGTTCCTGTTGCATCATCTCTAACAGCTAATAAAGCTATACCAGTATCGCTAGCGCCCGCCACAGCATCAACAGCCTTACCTAAATTAGTTGCGCCTGTTCCAGGAACTATATCAGTAACATCTACGTCACCAATATCTACTCCATCATTTGCTGCTAATTTACCAATTGCATTAGTACCTGCAGGCAGTGAGCCTACAATATCTACTTGCATCTCTGAGCCATCAACCGCAGCCTCTATATTATTAAGGCTTGTATTGATCTCAGCTGAATTAACTTCCTCTGTCCATAATGCTCCTGTGCTATTAACGCGCATATAAGTATAATCACCATCTACAGGTGTTAGAGTGGTTAATGCATCATCTCTTACTGCTAATGGTGCAATACCTTTGTCAAATCCACCCGCCGCATTATCTACGATAGATGCGATATCATCAGAATTTCCATCAGAAGTTATATATAGCTCACCAGTTCCAGCAGCTCTAAGAGGAGCAAGATTGAGACCATCATCACCAAAAACTAAAACACCGCTACCGATAGCACCATGTTCAGTACTAACTAGGTTATCAATAACTTCTACAGCAGTTTTTATATCCGCTATGTCAGACTCAACAGTGCCAGGCAATGTAACAATATCAACATTACCTATATTATTGTCGCCAGCAGGAATTGCTGAGCCCAAAGCTGTAGTAACTGTGCCACTAACTCTTGTAACATCTACATCAAGACCATTAGCAATATCACCAGTAATAATATCTGGGCCGCCTGAGGCCTCAACAATAATACCAGTTGCATATGCATTAACAGTTCCTCCACCTGAATCAAAGTCAGCACTATACATTTCAGATGGAAGACTTGCAACATCCACGTCACCAATATCAGTGCCATCGCTGGCGCCTAAAACTACGGCTTCACCACCTAATGTAATAGGAACATCACCCGAAGATGTAGCGTCAACTGTCACTGTATTAGTAACATCAACCTGTACGTCACCTGTGGTGGCATCTACATTAATATTTTTCCTATTAGTTCCGTCATCTCCTTGAATGAGGACTCCAGAGCCCAAAGCTGCATCGTCAGCTGCAAAGCCTGCTTCTATATTATTGAGGCTTGTGTCTATGTTGCCAGTATCAACAGCAATTGCTGCTGTAGCAGTATTAATTGCATCTGTGTCAACATCTATACCTGTAAGTAAAGTTTCAATATCGGCAGTATTAGTTAATATTGCCGCCGAATTAGTTTCAGTTACAGTTGGCATTGTTATAACATCAACTTGCATTTCTGTGCCAGTAACTGCTCCCGCTAATGTGCCCATATCAGTGTTAATACTTGCTAGATTAGCGTCATTAGTGGCAATAGTAACTCTTTGAGTACCGCTAGCAACGTTACCAGCTTCCATTGTCGGGTTTTCACCAAAGATTTGCTCAACATTTACATTTGAACTATTAACACTTGAAGTTACTTCAGAGTTAATAGATGTAGATGAATGCATATTTGTATGGAACGATAGCTGATCAAATTGAATATTAGCTAATGAATCGCTTGGGCTATTAAATAAGCAACCGACAGCAATATAAGTAACTGCTTCATGATCCCAGCCATTTCCTGTGCTAGAAGCAAAATCAGACGAACCAACATTAAATACTAATGTCTGCCAAGTTGCAGCAGTTAAATTACTAGAAGAAATATGCCATTCATTATAATTTGAGCTATCAGTACCTAAACGAACAAACGCCTGTGTAACATCTGTTAGGTCAGGGATATATGCTGGCGTTTGGATAATATCATGAGGGCTAATATCTCCTAAGTCAACACTTGAAATAGTTTTCTCAATACCACCAATATCAGTATTGGCAGCACCATCAACTTTGTCAAACTCTAATGAGTTTGAACCAACGATATGGTTGGTTGACGTAGCTAGCCCTGTAGTATCACTATTAATTGCACCCCAACCAGTAGTGGCATTCATTTCATCAAGTGTCGTATGCTGCTCAGGCTCTACGTTAATAGCGCCAAACTGGTTAGCAGTAATAACCTCAAATTGATTTGCCCCTTCACTCTGTGCTATAATAGCTGATTTCATCAGCTGAGCTGATTTATCAAGCGATACAGTGTCTTCAATTCTATGTATTGAAGTTAGTGTATTACTTGTTATGCATATTGTCTGTAAGCGGAAAACTGTTTGAGGAGTTGCACCATTAGTATAAACTACTCTAAAGTACTGGGCTGTAATTGGGAATTGGAATCTACGAGTTTCACTCGCAGCCATTGTGAAGCTATATACATCATCCCAGTTACTATTATCTGTTGAGAATTGGAATGTCATACCATCAGTAGCAGATGCCTGGTCGGCAAAAATAGTACAAACAACAGTTTGATACTGTAACATATCAACACCTGTACCAGTAAAGGCAGCACCTCCACCAAGAGGTGTTGTTGTTGAGTTGCCCGCATCTACTTTATTTTCAGGGTCTTGTATATATAGCTTACCTTCATTATCAGTAGTAAGAGGTATATAATCGCCATCAGTTCCAGCAAGTGCAGAAGGCGTATCGTTTCTTACGCCTAGCATCATTGTGCCAGTATCACCAGTATTATGTACTGTATCTTCATCATATTGTGTAGAAGAAGCACTGCCAGAAACAATGTCTACTTGAACTTCTGAGCCACTAACTGTTCCCGCTAAAGTAGCAAGATTAGTATCCATATTAGCAGTGTCGGCTAATATATCTGCAGAATTTGTTTCTGTAATGGCGCCACTTGTGACAGTAACATCATTGTTTGTGCCAAGATTAACTGTAACACCGTCAGCCGCACTGCCACGTAAACGATCCCAGGTAACACCGTTAAAAACATAGTTAAAACCTGATGTCCATAAACTATCCGTAGAAGTAGTAACCGTATCTAATGTTAGTAAATTAGTTAATGTTGCGGTACCCATCACAGTGGAAAAGTCTGTGCCCAACATTAGATCGGGGGTAATTCCTACAATATCCACTTGCAGCTCAGTGTCAACAGCAGAAGCTATGGTATCAATGTCTGTTTCTATATTGTTTAAGCTTGTATTTATTTCAGCGGAATTAGCGTCTAAAACATGTAGCCGCCCATTAGCATCAGTAAGAAGCGGCACATAGTCACCGTCTAAGCTACCAGTTGTTGCAGCAGTATCTGCTCTAACTGCTAAAGCCATAGTACCAGTGTTGCCAGACACATGAGGTGCGTCTTCTGCATACTGAGTTGATCCTGTAGACCCTGATAGGATATCTACTTGTACATGGCCATCAGTGTCAACTAAGACCGCACGCCTATCTGTGCCATCATCACCTTGCATTAACACACCACTGCCATATGCTGTGGCATCAGCAGCGAATGCAGCTTCTATGTTATTTAAACTGGTGTCCATTGTGCCAGTATTAGTAGCTATTGTTCCTAAATTGGTGTCCATGTTAGCAGTATCAGCTAAGATATCTCCCGAATTTGCTTCTACAACATATAACTGGCCACTAGCGTCGGTTATGAAAGGCGCATAGTCTCCAGCTGTCCCAGCTAAAGCCGCAGCTGTATCTTGACGCACTGATAAGACGAAATTGCCCGTATCAGTATGGGTATGAGGTGCGTCTTCTGCGTAATTAGCTGATGCCGCTGATACTGAGTCCACGTTCACATGAAGTGCACCATTAGCATTAACCTTCAGTCTTGCATAGTCTCCGTCAACAGGAGTAATAGCCGATGTAGTAGCTTCAACCTCAGCTAAAAGTGCAACACCAGTATCACTGCCACCTGCAACTGCGTCTACCGCCTTACCTAGGTTAGTTGCTCCAGTTCCAGGCACTTGGCTTGCAACATCGACATCACCAATATCGGTTCCGTCACTTGCACCTAAAACAACAGCTTCGCCTGCTAATGTAATTGGTACATCACCTGATGTGGTAGCATCAACAGTAACAGTATGGGTTACATCAACCTGAACATCTCCTGTAGTTGCATCTACATTAATATTTTTCCTGTTAGTACCATCGTCACCTTGAACTAAAACACCACTACCTAAAACAGCATCGTCAGCAGCAAAATGACCATCGATATTACCAGTTGATGTCTCAATATTATTTAAAGACGTGTCCATATTTCCAGTATCAGCATCAATTGTTGTTAAAAGAGCTTCAATATCAGCAGAATTAGTTTCTGTAATGGTTCCGCTAGTAACTGTTACGTCATTGTTTGCGCCAAGATTCACAAGAAGACCATCTGCGGTAGACCCCTGTACGGCATCCCAAGTTGCACCATTATACATTGCATTAAATGCATGTGTACGAACTGCTTCTTGTCCGTCAGCTGCTAGAGTGGGGTCAACAGCAGACGTTAAATCTGAGGTACCTAAAACATCAGAGAAGTCTGTCCCTAACATTAGGTCTGGCGTAGTTGCAACGAGATCAACCTGCATTTGGCCACCAGCAACTGCCGCTGCAACCGTACCAAGATTAGTGTCCATATTGGCCGTATCTGCAAGAATATTAGTTGTATCTGACAATATGGCAGCTGAGTTTGTTTCAGTTATTGAACCACTTGTGACAGTTATATCGTTATTTGCACCTAAGTTAACTAATAGGCCGTCTGCAGTGCTGCCTTGCAGGGCATCCCACGTGGCACCATTAAACATCGAATTAAATGCATGTACGCGCAAAGCTTCTGCGCCATCTGCTACTAAAGTGGGATCTACAGCTGAAGTAAGATCAGACGTTCCTAAAACATCAGAAAAATCTGTACCAAGCATAAGGTCAGGTGTTATGCCAACTATATCAACTTGCATTTCAGTTGACACAGCTGCTGCAATAGTTTCTGTGGCTGTTTTAGTTGCTGTTATATCGGCGGCG
>CEPX01415051.1_pt1 | contig 11690 bp, 12 predicted proteins | sample 361361 | NCBI WGS metagenome assembly CEPX01 (sample SAMEA2619974, study PRJEB7988) | marine metagenome | biome: marine biome (ENVO:00000447); feature: mesopelagic zone (ENVO:00000213) & marine oxygen minimum zone (ENVO:01000065); material: "saline water (ENVO:00002010), including plankton...
TTCCCAAATTTTCTTCGCTATGCTCCGAAAACTTCTTTTATCCCCAATGTTATACGAAATAATTATTTATTCATTTATGATCAATAAAGTTAGAGAATTAGTTAAAGAAAAATGCGGCCCCGAAAACTGGGATTATCATATTTCCTTAGTCGTTAAATATTCTAAGCTATTAGCGAAAAAATTAGGCAGTGACGAAAAAATTGCTGAACTTGGAGCATTAATGCATGATATTGGTTGGATTGTTGATATGAAAAACGACCCAGACCACGAAATCAGCGGTCAACCAATTGCTGAACAAATCCTTAAGGACATTGGTTATCCTCAGAAAATCATAGATGAAGTTAAGCATATTATCGCATCTCATCGAGGAAGCACTGGACCTAAGCCAGAAACAATCACTGCCAAAATTGTTGCTAACGCAGATGCAATGGCGCATTTTGATGCTATTCCATGGTTTATGCAACTAAGTCTTAAAAATCACGATAACGATTTAGAAAAAGCAGTTAATTGGATATACAATAAAATAGAAAGAGATTGGAGCCAAAAATTAACATTACCTGAATCTAAGGAAATCGTTAAAGAAAAATATGAAGCAATAAAGCTAATACTTACTTCACGAAATGAATAAATAATTACATCGCACAACACTGAATATGCGGTTCGGAGTACCTCACCCAAATTTGCCTCAATAATTTAGGATTTGATAATGTGTTCGGCAAACTTCGCATATTCAGATACGTTAAGCAGTATAATCCATACTAAAACTAGCACCTATTTTTCAGTTATGATAAAAATGTGCTATAATATACTAACTATTTTAATAACTAACTATAAATCATATGCGTAAAAAGCATATTTTCTTTTATGCTAGCACAAGCCTAATACTTGCTCTTATACTAGCAATTCCTGCATATGCGCAGGATGACACAGAAATAATAGATCCTGATGTCGCAGTAGACGCTGCCGTGGAAACAGCAGCTGCAGAAGAAGCAATTGATGCGGTAATTGAAGAATCAGGCCTTTCGGCCGAAGCTTTGGAAGACGAGGTAGTAACAGAAGAAGATCTTGGCGCAGAAGCTCCTGGCCGTTTTCACTTCTTTAAAAAAGTAAAGCGTACAGTGCAAAAAACAATAACTCGCGATCCTGTTAAAAAAGCAGAATTTGAAATAGAAGCAGCGCATGAGGAGCTTTTGCGCGCAAAAAAATTAGCAGAAGAAAATCCAGATGATTCAGGCGCCCAGCGCAGAGTGCGAAACGCTTTAGATGACTTTGCAAAAGACATAGAAAAGGTAAAGAACAGAGCTGGAGATATTAAAGAAAACAGGCCAGACCAGGCAAGTGATTTCTTGGATAAAATCGCAGACATGCAGGTAAAACAGCAAAAAGTTCTTGATAAGATTGAAGAAAGAATGCCAGAAAACGTGTTTGAAAAGATTAAAGAAACGCGCGAAAACGTTCTCCGCCACGCAGGAGAGGCAATGTTTGATATTGAGTCTGATCCAGAGCGAATTGCGCAGCATTTTAACGCGGCATTTGAAAATCAAAGAGGAAGTGAATTTCGTGAGTTCAAAAACTTAGAAGTTTTAGAGCGTTTAGAAAATTTTGTGCCAGAACAAGCAAAACAAGGAATCAGAAACGCGCAGGACATGGCTCGCAAGCGCTTTGAAACGCAACTTGGCGAGATCCCAGAAAATGCACGCGCGGACAAGTTCAAGCGCTATATAGAATTTATTCCAGGAGACGCAATCCAGCATATGAGGGTTTTGGATGATTTTAAAGCGCATGGTAATTTTGAGCCGGACTTTTTCCAGCACATAGAAGCAGCAAAAGAAAAGTCAATTAATCGTTTTGAAGATCGCTTTAGAAGATTTGAGGATCCACTGCGCCGCAATATATTTATGGATGATTTCGCGGACGGAAGCGTGGAAAACTTGCGCATAATGGAGCAATTTAAAGAAAACCTTCCAGAAGAAATCAAAAAAGAAATTCAAGCAAAAGAAACAGAATCAATCCAGCGATTTAAGGAGCATTTTATAGATGATCCAGACGCGCAAGCTAGGGCAAATAAGTTTAAAGAGCTTTCCCGCAAAATGCGAGAAAATCCAGACCCTGCAACATTTGCTTTAATCCAGCAATTAGAAAACGAGCTTCCTCCAGATCAGCGGGCTTTTGTAGACAGCATGTCGCATGAATTTGAACAAGGATTTGAAGACAGGTTTGAGCAGGAAAGAGAAGGATTCTTAAGAAGAATAGAAAGCTTTGACCCAGGAGCAATCGGGCATTTACAGGACTTTAGAGGACAAGCTCCTCCAGAAATCCAAGCAATTATCGGCCAAGCAATGAATAGGCAGATTGATTTTGTGAGCGACAGAATGGATGATTTTGACGATCCTGCTAGGTTTGATAGATTTAGAGAGCAAATGGAAAATAATCCAGAGATCAGGCAGCAGATTGAATTTAGGCATGGGGACTTTGACAGGAGATTTGAAAGCAAGGAAGGTGAAATCGGCGATATCAAGCAAAGAATTGAAGGCAAATTTAACGCTAGAATAGAAGAAGAAAAAAGATTTAGACAAGAGGCTGGGCTTCCAGATTTTTCTCCAGATGAACTAGAAAACTTGAAGCAAAGACATCTGCTCCGCCCTCAATTTGAGGCAGAAGAAGGTGTTATAGAAAGATTCAGGTTTGAGCAGGAAGAAAGATCGCGCAGGGGCTTCCAAAATCAATTACGCAAAAAAGCGGAAGCATTAAAACTGGAAGGCGATGAGTTGCGTGATTTCTTGAAAGAGAGCGGATTTGATGAAAAAGAGCAATTTAATTTTGAGCAAGGACCTCCAGCAGGAGCATTTGAAAGATTTGATGATTTTGATCCTGAATTTAGGCAGAAACTAGAGACTAGGTTTGAAGAGCATGAGCAAGACTTTAGGCGCCAAATAGATAGAGGCGGCTTTCTTCCGCCAAAGCTAGAAGACCGCATCCAAGACCAAAAAAGAACTTTTGAACAGCGCGCTCCATTTAGAAGGCCAGAACAAGACTTTAGAGAATTTGAAGGCGACCAAGGCGGCGACCGCGGACAAGCTTCTCCAACTGGTGAGGAAAACAGGTTTGATCCAAGAGGATTTGAGCCGGGTGACAGAGGAGATTTCAGAAACAATGAAGCTCAAGATAGAAATGACTTTAGACAAAAAATAAAAGAAGAATTCAAATTTGAGCCGCCGCGCCCAGGTGGAGGGCCAGAACACTCTGATATTAGAGATGAAATAAAGCCTGGGCTTGATGATGGATTTAAAAGGGACGAGATAAAAGACGGTTTATTGCAAAACAGGATTGAGGATAGGAACGATCCTCCCCCGCCTCCTACATCTGGATTTAAGCCAGATGGAGCAAATATTCCTCCACCTCCTCCTATCTCTGGAGGCGGAGGAAGCGGATCAACTGGCGACTTCAAACAGCCTAGCAACAGCGGTCTGGGAGGCGGATCTGGAGGATCACAGCCGCCGCCTTCAGACGGCTTCCAGCAACCCACGCCAGATTTCCAAAGATAACCTAACTAACAAAACCCCGTTCAATCAGATCGGGGTTTTTGGTTGCGCGATTGACACATGCGTGAATATGGTTATACTTGCGGTATGGCAAAACTCCTACCCAAATTAATCACTATTCTAGGCCCAACTGCAAGCGGAAAATCATCATTGGGAATTGAGCTTGCGCATGAATATAACGGCGAAATTGTAAGCGCAGACTCGCGCCAAGTTTTTCGCGGATTAGATATTGGCTCTGGAAAAGTTACTCATGATGAACAAGAATCAGTTCCTCATCATCTATTAGACATGGTTGAGCCAATGCAAGAATTTTCTGTTTCTCATTTCCAAAAACTCGCATTTCGCGCGATTGATGAAATATTTGCGCGAGGAAAACTCCCATTTTTAGTTGGCGGTACTGCGCAGTATATTTATGCAATAATTAACAATTATCAATTCGCCGATGTACCGCCTAATCCTAAAAGACGAAAAGAGCTTGAAAATAAAAATCTAGATGATCTGCAAGCAATCATAAAGGAAAAAGAACCCAAAGCAGAGCAAATACTTACTAAAGATGATTTTATAAATCCCCGCCGCTTAATCCGCGCCATAGAAAAACTAGAAGCAGGCATGCCTATTGAACCGCGAAAAGGCCCTCAAAAATATGAAAACATAATATTAGGAATTGATATTCCTCGCAATGAACTATATAAAAAAATAGACCAAAGAGTTGATGAGCGCATTAAAGATGGAATGATTCAAGAAGTTGAAAACTTGCGCAAACAAGGTGTTAAAGACGAATGGCTTATCAGCCTTGGATTAGAATATAAATGGATAACTGAATATTTGCAGAATAAATGGACAAAACAGGAAATGATTACTCGCTTAAAAGGAACAAGTCATGATTTCAGCCGCCGCCAAATGACTTGGTTTAGGCAGGATAAAAGAATTAAATGGATGAGTAATAACATGGAAGATGCAAAAAAAATTAGGCGATTCATCTGAATCAATGAACCGCCTGTGTTGCCAAATACCGAATATCACTTTATCTTATTAGTAGTAATATATTCTTCTGCCCCTTCCTTAGTCATCCCGTAATATTCATGATGATCTCGAATGAATTTTGCAGCAGAATGATTAGCATATACCTCTATACTACATTCTGCCTGCAGCCTCCTTCTTTGCTCTGCCCTAAGTCTTGCAATAGCAAGGTTGCCAGCAAATATTAATTTTGCTGAACTCATTTTTTTTCACCTCCCCAGGATTATGATTCACGCAACTTTAAATAACGAAAGCTACATGCTCAGTTCTTTTTCACGAGCTTTGTATTCTTGCTCCTCTTTTTCTTGAGCTTCAAACGCTAATTGCTCAATACGAGGCAAACGCGCTCGACAAGTCGGACATAAGCCTGTGCTCTTTGGACCAGCATATGCTAACCAATATTTCATTGGAAACGGGAAAAACAAGCCCATGCACACTCCCGGCATCCTAACTTCTTTGCATTTACTACATCTTAGTGCTACATCTTCAGATGTGCAATCGTCTGGCATCTTTTTACCTCCCCAAAAATTTTATGTAAAAGTGCATTGTCCTTGGTTATTCTATCCCCTTCCAACTTAAGGACTTCCATTAATATTCCATCAAAAAACCAACCTTTCGGCTGGTTTCTAATTACTGGAAATATGTCTCCCCGCGCTCTGTGAGCGCTTATAATTCTGACTGTATTTAATTTTATTCTGGTTCATTTCAACCAGTATATACCCCAATAAAATCCTTGTCAAGAATATTGTGGATAAGTCCTATTTTAAAGCTTTTTTAAATATTTCACTAACATTCGCGGGATCAGCTTTGCCTCTGGTTTCTTTCATCACTTGCCCTACAAAATATTGCAAAACAGCCTCTTTGCCTTGTTTATATTGCTCAACTTGCTTTGGACTATCTTTGATAATCTTTTCTATAATTGATTCTAATTCCCCGTCATCTTTCATAGCTCCTAAATCCTTTTCTTCTAAAATATTTGATGGGTCTGTGCCTGATTTAAACATTTCATCAAGAATTGCTTGAGCATTTGTTGAATTTACCTTTGATTCATACATCATGGTAATTAGCTCTGCCATGTTCTCTGCAGTGATGCTGATTTCAGAAATTGACAAATTAGCTTTGTTGACTAGGCCAAGCAGCTTAGTTAAAATCCAGCTTGAGACAAGTTTTGATAGTTTCTTTTTATTCTTTTCCCAAATCTCCTCGCTAGTTGCGTCTGGATCAACTGAAGTAAGCCAATTTTTCAATTCAGATATAACTTGCTCAGTATATTCTGCCAATTCCGCGTCAGATGAAAATGTTTTTGCGTCTATTGCGCTAAACCCATACTCATCTACAAAACGCTTGCGAATATCTGATGGAAGTTCGCCAATTTCTGACTTGATGCTTAAAACCCATTTTTTATCCAAATCTAATTCTGGAATATCTGGCTCTGGAAAATACCTGTAATCAGCTGATCCCTCTTTGGTTCTTTGATCTATGGTTTTGGCTTTATCTTCATCCCAGCCGCGCGTGCCTTGCTCTTGCGGAGCCTTGCCTTGTTCTTCCCAAATTTTGGATTGACGAATAACCTCATATGACAATGCGCGCTCAACTGCCTTGAATGAATTTAAATTCTTGATTTCAGTTTTTGGATAATATTCTTTATCACCTTCTGGCCGAAGTGAAATATTTGCATCGCAGCGAAGATGGCCCTTTTCCATGTCAGCATCAGACACCCCTAAATATCTCATGATTAGCCGTAGTTCGCGCAAAAACTCACCTGCTTCTTGGGATGATTTAATATCTGCTTCTGTAACAATCTCCATCAAGGGAGTTCCGCCTCTGTTATAATCTACAAATGACTCTCCTTTTTTGTTGTGAATCAGTTTTGCAGCATCTTCTTCCAAATGCAGACGATGGATTCTAATTTTGCTTTTCTTTTTATCCCGCATAACCTCTACCGCGCCTTTGACTCCAATTGGCTCGTCAAACTGCGAAATTTGATATGCTTTTGGAAGGTCTGGATAAAAATAGTGCTTTCTATCAAATTTAGAATGTTTTGGAATTTTACAATTCAATGCCATTGCAGCCAAGACTGACCACTCAATTGCCTGCTTATTAGGCACTGGCAAAGTGCCAGGATGGCCTAAGCAGATTGGACAGATAGTTGTATTTGGCTCCATGTCTTCCCCAGAATTTGAACACCCACAAAACATCTTGCTTTTGGTTTTTAGCTGTACATGTATTTCTAATCCGATGATTGTTTCTAATTGCATATAATCACTTTTCTAGTTCTAAAAAAGAAATGTTATAGTTGTCTGATTTAGTATCTTTTCTACTAATTACTTTATCAAATTCTGAATATTCTGGAAAGAACGTATCTGCTTCAAATGACTTATTGATTATGGTTAAATATAACCTATCAATGTATGGCCACGCAAGTTTGTAAATCTCTCCGCCGCCGATTATGAAAACTTCTTCTTTTTCGTGCTTTTTTGCTTCTGTAATTGCATCTTCAATTAACGAAACCACAACACAGCCCTCTGCCTTGTAGTCGGGATTACGTGTAATAACTATGTTAGTGCGGCCAGGGAGAGCGCGGCCAATTGACTCATGAGTTTTGCGGCCCATTATAACAGGATGCCCCATTGTGATTTCTTTAAAATGCTTTAACTCGCCTGGAATATACCAAGGAATTTTTCCGCTTTTCCCTAGTTCGCGGTTTTTTCCAACTGCCGCAATTGCTGATATAATTGGTTTTTTCATGTCTCAATTATACAGCAATTGGAGCCTTGATGGTAGGATGAGGATCATATCCTACAAGCTCAAAATCTTTGTACTTAAAATCTAGAATATTATCCACTTTTGGATTTATTTTCATCTGCGGCAAGCTGCGCGGCGCGCGCGCAAGCTGTTCTTTGACCTGCTCAAAATGATTTGAGTAGATATGAGTATCGCCTAAAATATGAACAAACTCGCCAGCAACAAGATCGCATACCTGGGCCATCATCATAGTAAATAATGAATATGACGCAATATTAAATGGCACACCAAGGAAGATATCGCAGCTGCGCTGATATAATAAGCAAGAAAGCCTGCCATTTGCAACATAAAAATGGAAAAACATATGGCAAGGAGGCAAAGCCATTTTATGAATTTCTCCTACATTCCAAGCATTTACAATGATTCTGCGTGAATTAGGATTATGCTTTATCTGTTCAATTGCTTCGCTGATTTGATCTACAACCCTGCCATCACTAGTTTCCCATCTGCGCCATTGCTTGCCATATACAGGCCCTAGTTCTCCGCTTGGATCTGCCCATTCATCCCAAATTGTTACTTTGTTATCTTGTAGATATTTAATATTAGTTTCACCTTGCAAAAACCACAAAAGCTCATGAATGATTGAGCGTAAATGAAGCTTTTTGGTTGTGAGAGCTGGAAAACCCTCGCGTAAATCAAATCGCATTGGATATCCAAACACGCTTCTGGTGCCAGTGCCAGTCCTGTCCCCCCTGTCCACGCCATAGTCCATGACATGCTTTAGCAAATCTAGATATTGTTTCATATACTTTATTTAGTTTACAAAATAGTTTGAATCTTTTCCCAAACCAAAGCCTGAACTTCCTCAATAGACAACAGCCTATTGCTTTGCACGCATTCAATCAAAATAAAATCAGAAAACTGTTCGCACAATTCCAAATAAGTCTGTTCTGCCCTTTTAAGATGGTTTAAATCATTTTCATGTAGATCACGCGCAGCGCCGCCTATATATTCACGGCTAGCTTTTTGATCTATAAGCTCTTGAGCTTTTTCAGCTGGAATATGCAAAACAATAGTAATGTCTGGCCTTGGAATTCCAAATACTTCATATTCATACTGGTCTAGCCATTGTAAATATCTATTGCGCTCCTCTGCGCTATCAAACTTTGAGCCTTGGTGTCCCATACTTGCAGACACATATCTGTTTGAGAGTATAATCTTGCCCTGATTAAGCTGCGAGCGCATGCTAAAGCTTGCATCATACCTATCAGCCATATAAAAAAATGACGCAATATATGGGCTTACATCTTCTGATGAGCCATATTTCCCATTTAAATAATTCTCAACCATCCCAGCTGACCTTGCGCCATACTGCGGAAAATCAACTGCTCCGACATCATATCCATCCTTCTGCAGGCGCTTAAGCAGCAAATTAGTCTGTGTTGCCTTGCCAGTGCCATCAATGCCATCTATAACAATAAGTTTGCCCTTCCTATTGATAATCGGTCTTAGATTATTTGGATTTGGTTCATCAGTTGAGCCAAATCCGCCGCGATCAATATTACCCATTGATTCAACTTCTTCCCATTCAGCAATTCCCACTGGCAAGAATATTCCTTGCGATACCTTGTCGCCTCTATTAAGCGTGATTGGATAATCAGTTGGGTTATAAAACTGCAATTGAATTTCATCATTATCTCCGCAAAAGTCTTGATCAATAATTCCTTCGGTTTTAATTAAGCCAGTCTTTTTTAAAGTGCTTGAGCGGTCGCTTACCCAAAGCATATACCCTTGCGGGATTTCTATTACCACATTTGCCGGAGCTCTTCCAACTCCTTGTGCGGGAATGATTGTGTCGATGCGCACTATAAAATCAAATGCAACCGCGCCATTGGTTTCATATTGCGGCAAAGGAAGTAAGTTATCAATGCGCTTTATTCTTACATTCATGTTAATTCCAAGTTTGCTTAAAATGCTTTGATAATTTCGGTCCTGTTCCAGTATATGATGAACCTAGTCCAGAACTATATAATTCTTGGGGCTGCTCCAGCATGTTCTCGTATACCATTGTACAAATGATTTGACGACGCGTTAAGCGAAAAGGAACATTATGAGCGCGAACTTCTAAAACCGCTGGAGTTCCCGCGCCCTCGCCTGCTTCGCCAAAACCCCACCCAGGATCAAAAAATCCAGCATAATGGGAGCGCATCTCTCCGCTTGAGGGATCATAAGAAGCCATTTCTCCTGCAAACATCGGAGGAAAGGTTATGCGCTCTATGCTTGAGAGCAGATAGAAATCATTAGGCACTAAAATTAATTCTCCGCTTTGCGGGCGAGCTATTGGCTCCCAAAAATCACTTGGCTCATATTCATCAATCAATCCAAGATCAATGGCTTTTGTAGTATCATGCTTTGCGCGATATCCAACCACGTCCCTGCTTTCTAGATCAACAGTCAGCATCAACCCGCCATCGCTGATTACAAGATCATCTTGCGGAACGGAAATACCTTCCTGTGTAAATAATACCCCATACTTTGTGTGCGCCAAGCGTATATCAGCTTCGCGCGCGCGATACTCTCCAGTGGTGCGGAACCGAACTTGGTTGCAAGCAAGGCTTGGATGAATTTTTACTACAAAATCCAATGGTATAACTTCTAAATATAATTGGCCTTTGTATCCAGAGGGAATATAATCAAACCTTGGCGTGCCATCAACAAGTAATCTGACGAAGAGGCCTACTCTGCCTATTGAGGATTTTGGATTTACATACGCGTAAATTCCAGGAGCTAAATCAACATATTCATTTAAAGGAATAATGTAAGATGAATTAGGCTCTAAAATCGTTTCTGGCTTTAGCTCAAAATCATACAAAGTTCGCTTTTGCAAAATCCCCCAAATTGATTCATTTGGCTTTGGCAAGAATGACGAACTTGTGCGATATACTCTGTCCCCAAGAGTAAGATCCAAGCTTGCTGGCTGAATCTGCTTTTCGCTGATCTCGCTCTTTGAAAAAATCATTGGATTTTTCCCTTGGATCATGTCTTTGATTTTTTGGTATGGCAATGTCATTTGGGATAAAAATGGAATAAAAAATAGAGGACGCATGCCCTCCAATATATTTAATTATTTTATCAAATACATGAGCGAAAGATACTAGACAAGAACTGAATTATATAGCGTACAAGCTGAAATTTAACCAATTAAGTGGATAACTTCTTGATTATCTTCTTTATCCGAAGCTCTTGGCCAAAGGGATGGATGTTCCAGACTCTTTCGTGCAAATAAAAGAAAATAAATTTAATCAGCTGGATTGCCGCGGAATCAATTAATGCCATTCTTATGTCTCTTGTAAAATAATATATCACTCCAAACGCGATTAAAAATCCAATAATCAGCCATGTAATTGATTTTAGTAAAGTTCTTGAATGATTCTCATGAAACATATTTTGTTTTTATTTTGATGTTGATGATAACAATTATACCAAAAATTGATTATATAAGCTAGCAATTATAATGGACTTTTTATCTTTTTGATGCTTGGATTAGTGACTTTGGTATATAGCTGGGTTGTCCGTATGTTTTGATGGCCAAGAAGTTCCTGCACATACCGCACATCAGTTCCGTTTTCTAATAGATGGGTCGCAAATGAATGCCTAAGCGAATGAAAACTTGCTGGTTTAGTAATTCCTGATTTTTTTAGGCATGCGTACAATACTTTTTGCGCGGTCGTCTCGGTTACATGTCCGCCTCTCTCGCTTACAAAAATATAATCATGAGCCTCCTTGTCCGCCATAAGCGATTTCAATTTGGGAACGAGATTTCGTGAAAGTACAGTAAGACGATCCTTGTTTCCTTTCCCTTTCCTAACAGTAAGCGTTAACTCAGCTATATCAACATCCCGAACTCTGACGCGAACCACTTCGCTTATACGCAATCCTGCGGCATATGCCAATTCCATGAGCATTTGATGTTTTATATTTTGTGTTTGAGTAAAAAGCAAGCCAAGCTCATCCCTACTTAAAACTATGGGCAATTTTTTGCTTTTTTTAGGATGGCGAATTTTCTCAAAATTCTTCCTTTTGTAAATTTCGGTATACAAAAAATTAATTGCATTCGCATACAATGATATGGTTTGGCTTGAAAGCGATGCTTTTTGTTTTCCAGAAAGGTATTTTTTTATGTCTTCTATTGCAAGCTCACGCAAGGGTTTATGGTAATAGCTGTATATATCACGTATCACACTATTATATGCTTCAATAGTCCTACGGCTGTAGTTGCGCAACTCCATTTCTCGGCGTACAATAGATATAAGATCCTCTCCCATAAATACTATATTATATTCCACATATCATACCAAATATAGCATATTTTACGTAAACATT
>CEPX01415050.1_pt1 | contig 11686 bp, 10 predicted proteins | sample 361361 | NCBI WGS metagenome assembly CEPX01 (sample SAMEA2619974, study PRJEB7988) | marine metagenome | biome: marine biome (ENVO:00000447); feature: mesopelagic zone (ENVO:00000213) & marine oxygen minimum zone (ENVO:01000065); material: "saline water (ENVO:00002010), including plankton...
CGACTTCTTCTTTAAACATCAAAAAAAGTAATACTTTTTAATAACTATTTTCTAAGATCTTTTAGCTTGATTGGTTTGAGTATCCAGGCCACTAGGCCAAAAATAGTTGTAGCCACGGTGATTAGTAGTAATAACATTGAAAAAATTATTGCCTTCTCGGCAGCAACGTCTTTCAGACCAAATAATAAAATAACCAAAGCATCGCGAGTACCAATTCCATATATGCTAACTGGTACTAGACTGATCAGCATAGATAGAGCCAAAACTATAGCAGTATAGATAAATCCAAGGTAGTCTAAATTCATTGCCTTAACTATCCACCACGACATTACAAACGACAATAACCATGAAAAAAAAGTTAGAAAAGAAATTACTAAGTAGTCATTCAACTTAAATTGTTTAAATCGTTCAACAAAATCTGAGAAAACTAAATTAGCATTTTTACGATATTTTTTGGGAGTTAACCCAAAAAATATTTTTTTTAAAACACTTTTATAAATTCCTTTCTTGTATACAATAAAAATTAATAAAATCAACACTATTAATATTACTAAAGAAAAAAATATTACACTACTGCTATCAAGATAGGACGTAAAATAAAAAAAACTTGCTAGGCAAACGATAAGCAGAAATAACAAGTCAGATAATCGGTCTAAAAAAACTGAGACAATACCAGGAACTAACGGGTGGCCATCGGATTTTAAATAGTATACTTTACTAAACTCCCCTATTCTAGCCGGCGTAAACGAACCGATATAAATTGAAGATAAGTAAGCCAAAAATGAATCTTTAAAACTGTAACTAATACCCATCGTACTAAGTATCATCTTCCAACGAAAAGATCTAATCATAATAATTGGTAGTCCTAAAAAAATGGCTCCTACTATATAGATGATGTCAATTTGATTCAATAAACTAAGATAATAGCCAAAGTCAATCTTCGATAAGATAAAAATAAAAAGACCAATACCAAATAAGTATATCAGCTTATCTACCCTACTAAAAAACCAACGTCCTAAAGCCATAAAATAATTACTTTACTAGATTTAGGAACCACATTTCATTAGTATAAACATCGGTTGGTTTCACTAACTCATCCTCTGCCGGAGCAGAAGAAATATTAATTACAGAAGTTTGTTCAAGAATTTTTACTGATTGATCTTCATGAAAACCAACAATATATTTAACCCCAAATTTATCAAAAGCTGACTGCAACTCTCCTTCTGCTATTAGTCGATCAGTCGTTTCGGGAGAAAAGTAAACAAAAGATTTTTCTGCCAAGTAATTGAATAAGACATGCCCTTCTCTAAATGATGTAGCAATTATTTCATCGTCAGCTACCTCTGATTGTTTAATTTGTTCACCAATATAAATTGCAGCTAAATTATCTTTGTCGTCGTAAGCTCGTCCCCAAAAAACATGGCTGGCAATCACTAAATTATAAACTACCAACAAAACAACAATAATATAAATTGGCCAAAGGAATCTTTTTAATTTAAAATAATCTTTTAATAATAAAAATATAGAACTTAATCCCAACGATACCAAAAGAGCAATCACCCAACCAAAATCTATTAACCTATTTCTGGTAGATAAGCCCAGATAAGATAACAAAAATAAAACACCAATCATCCAAAAAATAAAAAATTGAAAAAGTTCTTTACTAATATACTTCAATTTATACAAACCCAATAGCATTAACAGGGTTATTAAGGGACCGCCAATTGCTTCGATCGCCAAAAAACGTGACATGTGCTTCAAAAATATATTACTACCCACTAACAAGCGCTCACCAAAACCAATAGACCGTTCACCAATATTAGCTCCTACTTTTAAACGACCTAAAACAGTTGCAAAATCAGAATCAGTATTGGTGATTTGTTGCTCTAACTCTTGATCAGCATCACCTTTCGCAAAATGGTAAGTATAAGGATCAGCGTATAAATGTCCGTAAAGATGGTAGGCAGGCGATTTTAATTCCTCGGAAGCACCAGTTTTAAAAAGATATAAATTAGAATTTTCTTGACTAAGAAAACTTGGTGCCCAAAAAACTAACAGCATTAATGCTAAAGGAATAAAAACTGATAAAATTTCCAGCTTCTTTTTATGGAACACTAAATAAATAAAAAATAGTGGCAAAAACATCATGAAAGTCTCTCTAGACATTACGGTCAAAGACAGAAAAAATCCTGCCAAAACCAAATAAATTATTTTTAATTTCTGATCTCGCCCCCAAAAATAAAATAAACTGAAAAGTGATAAATAAAAAAGAGCAAACTCGTAAGTAGCTAGAAACTGGGAGTGTTGCCATTGAAAAGGGAAAAAAATATAAATAAAAGGAAAAACCAGGGCTATTGATGAACCAAATAAATAGAAAATAAGCACTGTAAACAATACTAGCGCTAGGGCATGCAATATAAAGCTGGTTATTAAAAGTTGATTAATACTTAGCTGCCCAATGGCTTTAAATAAGTAACCATACGAATAGTAAGTAAATTTGTTACTGACTGTGCTAGTATTAGCCCTTTCTTCGACTAAACTTGGGGCAACAAAAATATTAAGGTTATCTTCCATACCAAATACATCCGATTGACTATAATTTCTAGCTATTAAAATACCATAACCCATTGGCTGTGATGAATAACCTTTTAACAAAACAGGCGAATACCAAACAGTAATCGCCAATAAAAAAATAAAAACTAAAAATATACTAAACAATAAACGAGTCTTCAGCCGTCTAGACATAAATAAATTTTGAGATTTATCCTACTGTTGTTATTTTAAAATGACAATAAAATAACAATATGTATTACATTTTAACAAAAATTCCTCTAAGCACAATAAACAATCCGCTAATACTATTTTTCAATTCACTAAAATTCAAATTCATTAATCTTTTAAAGATGTACTTTGGTCGAAAATAAAATGAGGTTACTGCTTTACGATATGCCTTACTGAGCTCTTTGTCTGTCATTTTAGTGGCATTAATTTGTAATTTTTCATATCCATAATCGTTGATATCATTCTTGTCTATAAACCAATCATTCTCAATGGCCTGACCATAAAGGTCGGAGCCAGGAAAAGCCGTCAGATAAGTAAACGAAGCGTAATCTGGATCAATATCTCTTAGAAACTTTAAAGTCTCATCTAAAGTCTCTGTGGTTTCTCCGATGCCACCAAGGATCATATCAACGGCTGACTTAATCTTATATTTTTTAGTTAACCTCATTGCCTCTACCGCCTGTTCAATTTTAGCATCTTTATTGAGGTTATCAAGTATTTCTTGACTACCTGACTCAACGCCGAACGTGATAAGCGAGCAACCAGCCCTACTCATTAGATCTAAAATTTCGTCATCAACCCGATCTACTCTAGAATTACATGTCCACACAAAATCATAATTCTTGGCAATCATTAAACGACAAAGGTCAGCAACATTTCTTCTGTTTATCAAAAAATCACTATCTTTAAAATTAATTTCTTTGACATTATAATCTCTAACTAAAGTATCAAGATTTTCTATTGTTTTTTCTGGAGACTCACTACGATACTTACGGCCAAACATTGAACGAACGCCACAAAAATTACAGTTGAAGGGGCATCCCCGACTTCTAATATAAGTTACGTAAGGTTTACGTGTTGAAGCTAGACTACTGTATTTATCTAAGTCTAGAAGGTCGTAGGCAGGAAACGGTAAACTGTCAACTTCTGGCATCAGCTGCCGAAATTCGGTCCGTATTAATTTGTCACCTTCGTGATAAAGAATACCTTTAATTTTACTATAATCTGAATCACCAGCCTCAAACTGTTTTAATAACTCAATCATAGTAATTTCCCCTTCACCGACAACCACAAAATCATAATTTTTGTTTTGAATTACTTCATGAGGCCTAACTGTGGAATGATAACCACCACATATCACAATAGTGTTAGGATTTATTGACTTAACAATGTCGGCAACGTCTGTTGCTCCGTCAACGAGCAAACTAGTATAGCTAAGGCAAACTACTTCTGGTTTAAACTCGAGAAGTACTTTTTTGATATTTTTAATAGGATCTTTTTCAACATTACCATCAAATAATTTAACCTGATAACCATTATCTCTTACCACTGAAGCTAACGCCGTGATACCTATTGGTGGATATTTTAATTTACCCACGATCCGATAACTAACCGTGGTTGGTGGATGAATAAACAATATTTTTTTGTCTTTGACTAACACTTTGTCTTTGACTAACATATATGTAAATTTGATATTAATTAAAATTTTTTACCAACGATTAATTGGTTACACATTATTTTTCCTAAACCAATACGACTTAAAAAATTTTCATATTGCTTTTCAAATGGAATTTTAAAAAAAGGAAATAACATAAAGTATTTCGATTTGACTACTTTAAAATTACTATCTCTTAGAATTGCTTCTAATTTTTTTAAAGTAAACTTCTCATTGTGCTCTTCAGAAGGGGTATACCCAAACATTTCTGACATATTGTCATGCCAGGGATTTGCAACAGTCAAAATAACGATACCATCATCTTTTAAAGCCCTAAAACACTCTTTGAGCACTTTATGAGGGTCTTCTAAATGATCAATAGCAGATATTATTATTATAACATGAAATGAGTTATTTGCAAACTCTAAATTTGCGGCATCACCAAGCTTTAATTGAATATTTGGATCCTTGTTTGTATCAATTAAATCTTGGCTCATATCAATGCCAATGGCTTGATTAAACTTAAAAATTTTATTAAGTTTGCTCAACATTAAACCATCAGCTGTCCCAATATCTAAGCAGTTTAAATCAGAATAGTTACTAAAATTCTTTTTAATCACCCTTTTAACTTCATCGGTGCGACGATTTAAACGATAGATATAATCAATTCTTTTTTGTCTTTGATGATGATAATGTTTTTCTACTACTCCTGGCTCATGCATAAATTTTTATTCTAATGATTCAAAATAAAACTTCTCTAACTTTCTGGCCTGTTTTTCTAAAGTAAAAAACTTAGTGACTCTTAACAAACCATTATTACCAAACTCCTGAGCTAAATCTTCGTTCTTCAAAAGAGTTAATAATTTTTCAGCGAACCTGTCAATATTTAACGGATTAACAATAAAACCTGTCAAATCATTTATCACTAGCTCTTTCGTGCCACCGAAACAGGTTCCAACTACAGGTAACCCAGCGGCCATTGCTTCCAAATTAACAGTCGGAAAAGGATCAAGGTATATTGAAGGCACCACAACGATGTCTGATGCTTGGAAAGCAACAGCAATCTCCTCTCGATCTAACCAGCCTGTAAAAACTAGATTATCTTCAACTCCTAATTTCTTAGCAAACTCAATTAGCTTAAGTGCAACGTCACCTTTTTTGCCAGCGATCAATAATTTTGTTTGTGGAGCTTGATGAATTAATCTGGCCAATGCTGCTACTATTACTTCAGCGCCTTTAGCCCCGGAAAGTCGTCCGCCATATAAAATAATTTTATTACCCGCTAACCCATGTTTAATCTTAAATTTTTCCTTCTGATCCTTGTTAACTGTTGAAATAATTGAATCAATTCCGTTATGAACCGTTATAATATTTCTAACACCGTTAGTCTCCAAAGCATTTTTTAATTCATCACAGACGCTAAAAATTTGATCGATATATTTTAAGTAATACCTAATAATAATATTACGAAAAGGGTTAAAACGTTTTTTAGAAAACCTTAAAAGATGCCAAACTGAAATTTTATAATTAAATTTTGGTTTATCAGACAAGTCATTATAATTTACAAACTCTCTAAACTTATCATAATGAACTAACATCATATCATGAACGGTTAAAAAAGTTTTGGCACCGAATTGCTTAGCCAGCTTGAAACAAGCATAAGATAATCGCCAATGCACATTATGAAAATGAACGATATCTGGTTGAATATCTGATATTAACTGTTTAACTCGCTTAACAGTATTTTTATTATACAAACTGTGATAAGCGCGCCAGCGAACATGATGGTTAGTATAAATTTGAAAAATTGTTAAACCTTGATATTCAATTTTCTCTGGTAAATCAGATTCTTGAACAGTAGTGATTATATAAATCTTGTGTCTCAACTCTTTCATTTTTTTAGCTAAATTGTAAGCAACAATACCAGCCCCAGCCGAATGAGGTGGAAAGGAGTCATTAAAATAAATGATTTTTAATTTTTTATTTAGTAGATCTGCCATAAATAATAGTCTTCATCGGGATCAGAACTGTTCCATTGTCCTAGAATTTTAAATAATTCGGGATCAGATAAAAGCTTATCCCAAAGAATTTTTTCTCTAGGGTAATAGGTATTATTATTTTTTAAAACGTACTTTATATTTTTATCCTTAAACAGTGCCGATAGTTCTTCTACAGTTAGATCATCGTTATATTCTAAATCCGTTAGCAGATTAAAGCCAAAAGTGGTTATCCGGGCAACATTATAGTCACCGTGCCAAGCTAAGTACTGAGTCTGGCGAGTCAGAATATAAAAATCATCCTTATTATTTGGATGAAGTTGATCCAAAATTTTTCTTGCTTCAACACCACCGTAATAAACGTGTTGTACTGGAAAATGGAAACCACCATGTCGAGGGTAATAGACAAACGACATTCCCCAGGAGTTTAAAAACAAAATGATTATAATAAAAGCCATCAACCATGCAGCTTTTACCTTTTTTAGCATCGGAACTAATAAAACAAAAAATAAGAAAATTAAAATTGGGATCCAAACATTAACCCAACTTTTATTAGCGACAAATCTTATTTTAAGAAAATATAGACTATAGGTAAAAAGTAATACTAATTTATAACGATCAGTATTTTTCCATATTGCCACCGCCATAAATGGCAACAAAATAATTAATACTGTCAAAGCATTATTGGCTACCAAGTCAACAAAAAATTTAAGTGGTTCTAAAATTGTCTCAAATTTTGAGATAAAAACACTTGATGAATCAACAACGGCTGTTGTTAAAATACCGAATATCGCTAAAAGCTGCAAACCAAGTAAGAACCACTTAGACTTAAGCTGTTGGAGATATAAAATACCATAAACCAACCAAAGGCCAAAAAAGGCATAATGCCAACGATCAATTGAAACCGAAGAAAAGAAAATTGTTAAAGTGGCAACAAAATAGATTATATTGAAAGAAAGATACTCCCATTTTTTATTTTTTATAAACCCCAAAAAACTTAAAATAATAATCGGGTATATAAAAAACATCTGTCTAAATGAATAGATAACTCGATGTAAAGGCTGCAGTAATCTATCATCAAGAATAGTAAAAAGCCTTGAAGCATCAAAAATTTCATAATACTTACCCTTGAATATATCATTAAATAGTGGAAAAACTGGATTCTCGTAAATTAAATAATTTCGGATGAACCAAAGTATTACTGGAGTACCTAAAAGTAAAGCATAAATGATAAATCTTTTTTTGTTTTTTGACTTCCAAAACATGTAGAGCAACAATAAACCCCACAACAGTCCTACCATCTTAGATAAAATAAGTAGGACAAAACTTAATATAACGATAAGTAAATCAAAGTTTGACTTTTGAATTTGATATTTCTCCCAAAAGTATAAAAAACAAGTAGCCGAAAAAATAATTAATGTTTCCTGCATTATATTCCAACCACCCCAAAACCAAACCATTTCATTTGTCAAAAATAAAAGAACTAGAAATGCTAAGTTAGTCTTATTGATACCCTTCTCTTCCCCCCACTTGTAAATCAAATACAATGTCAATGAGCCGAAAATAAATGGAATCCACATCAATGTTAACTCATTAAATGTGTTAAGAAGTAAAAAGGTGCTGGCTGACAGAATTGGTAATAATGGCATACGGGCAAAATGATACAACTCTGTACCATAAGCAAAATCAACAAAGCCATTATTTTCAACAACTAGCCTAGCGTAAGGTAACCAATAGCCAGTAACATCACCGGAGAAAAAACCACGAAGCATCATTACTCCTAAGATACTTGCGGGAAATAAAACTAGAAAAATTAGCACCTTTTTATCAAAAACTATTTTTTTTCGAAATACGAATAGCAATAATAAAATGAAAAATAAAGAGAGTGAAACCGTAAAAAAATTAAGGATCCCTGCTAACCCAAAAATTAAATTTAATAAAAAGAAACTATAAACTAAAATTAGAAATGATTGAATGGTATCTAGGTTAGGTAATTTTTTAATAAAATTTTGCATAGGTTATCTAAAACTTTTGCCTAAAGATCTAAATTTTTTAATTTCTTCTTTACCAGGATCGCTAAAATTTGTGCCATCAATTGGATCATTAGCTTTCGGCTCTACCTGATTTTGCTTAATTAGATTAACTGCTTTAATTAATAAATCTCCTCCTAAAGGAACCGTTTTTTTATAAAGGCTATCAACGGTCTCATTAGAAGAAATTGAAACCTCTTGTTGATTAATAATTTTTCCGGAATCTATTTTATCATCAATATAATGAACAGTCACTCCAGTCTTAGTCTCTTGATTCAACAGCAGCCAAAAAGCAATATTTTTTCCTCGGTACCTTGGTAACATAGAACCATGAACATTGATATTACCATGCTTTGCTTGTGATAACAAAGGTATTTTTAAAATCACCGGACAAGCGATTGATATAACTATGTCAATTTCTAAATCTTTTAATTTATTCACAAACTGTTGATCATTAACGTTTGCCGGATAATGAATAGGTATTTTATTATCTTTAAAAATCTTAGCCACTGAATAATATTTTCTGATAGGAAAAATGTAACTAATTTTATTTAACAACTTGGCTTTCATAAAATCAAACACCTGAATAACAAAACTTCGTAAACCATATAATTCAAAAAGTCCGGACATGACCTGAAAACTGGACTTCCTTGTATACCTTGGTAAAATTGCCACTCCCACAATTTCGGTTGCCAATGATCTTACTACTTTCTCTATTGATAAAGGTAAGTAGAATGGTTCATCTTGGGTGATTATAAAAATTTTCATCTCAATTTTGTTTGGTAATCGTTAGCTAATTCAGAAATGGCAGCTGACTTGTAACCCTGAGCCAAAATATATTTAATAAATTTCTCTAAAATTTTTAATCCTTTGCCCTGATTCCTAATATAAAAAATTCTTTGCAAAAGTGGTAATTTTTGTTTACCAGCGATTTTACTTAAATTATGGAGATGAAAATCAAATATTAAAACGTGTGGCAAACCAAGAAGCTTTAAAATAATTTTGTAAACATGCCAACCTAAAAATTGAATGTAACTCTGAGAAATTGGAAACCTAAGCTTTGGAGTAACGGCAAAAGGAAACTCTAAAATTCCATTTGTCTGTTTAAAAGGTACCATTGGTGAACTGGCGTTATTAAACACTCCTGGTCGATAAAATGGGAATAAGCTAAAATTATTTTTAAAACCAAATTCTTTCAGGACATCAAGATCTTGGTCAGTAAAATATCCTTGAGGAAAACGATAATGCTCTGGCGGACTGTTGAAATAATTAATAAAAGCCTGCTGAGACTTTTGAACTTCTTCTCGAGTCTCTGCCAGGCTATTTTTTTTACCAGATATATGATAATAAGAATGCACTCCAAAATCACATCCAAATTTTTGCAATTTACTGATAACTTCAGGATATTCATCAATTAAATGCCCAGAAAGAAATACCGAAAGTTTAATATTATATTTTTTAAAAAGATTCAGTAAAGGATCTATGTTTTCTGCTGCCGTAAAAGTGTCTAACCAACCATAATCTTTTTCTAAATCTAAGGTGAAACAAACTAATTTTTCCATAAATTACATTCTTATACTTTCTTTTTACCACCCTACCAATTAATATCTCAGACAAAATCAGCAATTATTTGATTTGCTTTATATTTATTTATTGACTGCTTGATCTTCACCATTCCATTCTTTTATTTTTTTTGTTTGATTGTCTACCGCTTTATTATAACTGTTGCAATTTTCTGCTGTCCAATGCACGGCATCATCTGAAAAAACATGGATTTTATCTAACTTAATTGCTTCAACAACAGCTTTAGATATTTCCTCGACTGAACTATTGGGATATTTAGCCTTCAGCTCCTTTAAAGTCATACTCAGTTACATTTTTTAATTTCTTGTTTCCACTCAAACATACGACGTATAAGGCCATACAGCCCTCTGCTATAAGCTTTAAACTCACCCCAGGTTTTAATTCTAGAAATCATTTCAAATACTTTCTTTGGCCGAAAATAAAACTGTTTAAAAGCACTATTAGTATAGTCTTGAAGTTCTTGACTGGAAACATCACAAATATCTGCCATTGGAACGACACCTTTTGGTACAAAATCATCCCAATTAGTGGCATTGTCTAAATGTTTGTAATGAGTGGTATATACTTCTGTACCAGGAAAAGGTATGAGGCGATTAAATGAGGCTATCGTTGGGTTAACCTCTTTTGCAAAATCAATAGTTTGCTCAACAGTTTGTTTTGTTTCACCAGGAGCACCTAAAATAAAAGAGGCGATAGTTTTAAAACCAAGTTCATTTGACCTTTGAACAGCCCAACGAATTTGATCAAGAGTTGTTCCCTTTTTAAAATTATTTAAGATGTCTTGATTACCAGATTCAATGCCATATAAGATACTAAAACAACCGGCTCTTCTCATCAACTTTAACATTTCTTCATTAATGGTATTCACTCTAGAAAAGCAGTACCAATCAATTTTCAATTGACGATCAATTATTCCTTGACAAATTTCCGTTGTCCTTTCTTTATTTACGGTAAAAGTGTCATCAACAAAAATAATATATTCAACTCCATATTCCTTCATTACGTACTCTATTTGGTCTAACATATATTTAGGGCTATGATATCTAAAAGAGTAACCTAAAGTTTTCCACGAAGCGCAAAATGTACACCTTGCTGGACAGCCACGACTAGATATTAAAGTAATTGATTTTTTACCCCTATCTAAATGGACATTTGGTCGATAATTATTAATATCAACAAGTTCCCAAGCAGGATATGGCAAATCGTCCAGCTCTTGAATTAATTGACGAGCTTCTGTCACTACAATCTCACCATCTTTGTTTTTATAAACGAGCCCTTTAACATCAGAAAAATCCCGTGAGCCACTTTCATATTTTTTAACAATATCAAGTATGGTGTAATCTGACTCAGCAATTGATATTAAATCAAATTGTGGAAAATTTTTGGCTATTTGAGTTGGTACTGATGAGGCGTGAATACCACCTAGGACAGTAAAAGTACCTAATTCTTCCTTGATTAATTCCGCCATTTTAGATGCCCCTTTAAAATTTGCTGTCATACAGGTGATACCAATAATTTCAGGATTTTTTGCTCGTAAGTAAGTAAGTATTTCTTCCTTACCCATATTATATATTTCCGGCTCAAAGATTGATACCTCATGACCCTCTCTCTTTAAAACAGCTGCTAAATAACCAATACCAATGGGAAAAGTATAATTAGGACCAACATTTAATGATCCGTATATATCAAGATATGGAGCTTGGATTAAGACTACCTTCATATTTTTTATTTTTCCCGCCTTAATGATGCCAACTGATCAGCCAATAATCCATTAAAAAATAAAATAACACCAGTTAATATTATAAGGATGCCAGAATTTGGCATACGACCAAAAATGACAATACCATTGACCGAGAACA
>CEPX01010813.1_pt1 | contig 11683 bp, 20 predicted proteins | sample 361361 | NCBI WGS metagenome assembly CEPX01 (sample SAMEA2619974, study PRJEB7988) | marine metagenome | biome: marine biome (ENVO:00000447); feature: mesopelagic zone (ENVO:00000213) & marine oxygen minimum zone (ENVO:01000065); material: "saline water (ENVO:00002010), including plankton...
GGGGATCTTAAAGAAAGGCGCAGAGCCAAGAAAACTTAAAATTTAAAGAAATATCTTTATAGTGTAGCAGGCGGTGTATAATATATCGGCTGCTACGATATACAGATATTATAGCGGTGAGGATTGGTATCCCACTCGGTCTCATAAGCCGAACTCCGTAGGTTCGATTCCTGCCGCCGTTACCAAATTAAGCCCGTGTGGCCAAAATGGAGAAGGCGCCTCATTTAGACTGAGGAGATTTTGTAGGTTCGACCCCTACCACGGGCACCAATTTAGAAAGAATTGTTTGGTGACAAACAATCAAGATGAATGATAGCTTAAATAAAATCCCGCTTATAGATTATCTGAATAAGGTTAAGGTAAATGAGTAAACCAAAAGAAATCCTTGAATCAAAATTTAAACACTTGATCGAATATTGTAAGGACAAAGAAAATTTTGATCAAAATACTTTAAAAGAGTTGATAGACGATTATATGAGGCTTCATAAACATGTCTATCCATACCTTAAATAATTCTGGTGGAGTAAGGCAAACTGGATAGCCGGCAGACTGTGAATCTGTTGCTAGTGGGTTTAAGTCCCATACTTCACCCCAAATTAAGCTCGGTTGGCTCGATGGGGAGGCAACGTCTTTACATGGCGTGGCATGTGAGTTCGAATCTCACACCGAGTACCAATTCCTGACTAAATAAGTCAGAGCCGAGCCCAAACGAGGCTTGATTTGTGTCAAATATCGTATGACCTAGCGTCGGCTTAGGAATTAATTACGGGGGATGCGCTGGGTCCGCGGGTTTCGCTTGCACCGAGACTGCCGGATGAGTTCGATTCTCATATCCTCCACCAATCAAGGAAATAATTGAGATATATAGTTATATGATAATTTCACACAAATACAAATTTATTTACATCCATGTTCCTAAGACAGCCGGCAAGGCTCTTCGGCGCAGCCTGTTGAACCAGGATTTCATTACGTTTAAGGAATACAAACTATGGAAAACGATTTCGCCGACACAATCAACTCAGCATATGACGGCTGAGCAACTCCGGCCTTTTGTCGATCCAGAAGTTTGGGATTTATACTACAAATTTGGCTTCGTAAGAAATCCTTTTGAGGCTTTAGTTTCGTCATATTATAACAAGAAATTTCGAGCTGAAAATGATATTGAAACAGAAAGAGAAACGCATAAAACCAGAAAATGGCATGCCCGTCTAAAAGACTCAACATTCAATAGCTGGGTATCTAATGGTCTCAATCCAAACCCAAACATGAGTCAGAAAAAGTGGTTTTTCGATAGTAAAACAGGCGAATGTCTGGTTGATTTCATCGGCCGATATGAGACTATGGAGCCAGCTCTTCATCTCACTTTGAAGAAATTCGGTATAGAGCTAACACTTGAAAGTCATAACGTTGGGGCCGGCCATCAAAAGAAATATCGCGAGGAATATAGCGAGGCTTCAAGGAAAGCGGTTGAACCGTTTTTTCAATGGGAAATCAAGGAATTTGGATACGAATTCTAATTGTGCTCCGGCATATATTCATCCGGCCATGGCCGGATGAAATGCCGCCGGGTATTTTTTAGCTTTACTTTCCGAGAGAGCTCATGTATAATGAAATATATGATATACGAAAATTTAGTCGCTCACGCTAACAACGAACATCAAATTCCGATCTATTCCTATGAAGAATGGAATGAATTCTGTGCGGAATATGCTATTGAAGGAGAAACACGGCCAGGCAAGACTAAGATCATGCCTGAATTGCTTAGGTTCATTGATGAACGTAAACCAGCGCTTCCGATCAAACGGCCGACCCATGAAGAAATGGCTAAAGCTTTTTATGGGTTGAAGAAAACAAACTACACAAACCATGTTATAACAAGGTTTGATCCTGAGTCAGTCCAAAATAAATTCAAGGAAGTAGTACCTGTTGAATTCTTGATTTCCTCAGGCGCAAATTTCAATGATGTGTCGAATAGATTCCACTGTGAGAACCGGTACAGCTGTGGCTGGCACAACTATCCATCAACCCAAGAACTTTGGGCAAGCCCGTTTCAAAAAACAACTGTTACCCTCGCTGCTGTTTTATCATTTCTATGGAGAGATTTCGATGGCTTTGAGGCTGATCGCGACGTAACCAAGTGGCGTTTGGCTTTCGGCCTGTCAGGCGGATATGTAGCTGCCCAATTTAAGCCTGCCGTCGCTCAGACAGTTTACGACTATTATCGAGCTGAAAAAGTGATCGATATGAGTTGTGGTTGGGGAGATCGACTGGCTGGATTCTATACATCCAATCTTACTAAAGAATATCTTGGATGTGATCCTAATATAGCCTCATACGAATTGTATAAAAAGCAATGCCGGGCCTATGAAGAGCTTCTTTCAAGCCCTCTTGTGCCGAACGAGGTTTCGTTTCAAGATAATGGAGACCATTTCGAGATACGAGGTGAAAAGAGAGTCCGTATATACAACCTTCCAGCTGAAGATATGGATTGGCAAGGAGTGGTAGAACAACCACACGATTTGATGTTTTCATCACCTCCATATTTCAAAACCGAGATATATGCGCTGGGGCAGCCCGGCGAGGATAAGCAATCATGGAAGCGGTATTCAGCATATGAGGGATGGAGAGATAAGTTCCTTTTCAAAGTAATTGATGATTTCCAAGAAGTTGTGACCGGTCCAATCGCGATCAATATTGTCGACCCAGTGACCAATTCAAAACGGCACTTCCTAGAGCAAGATATGGAAGAACGATATGGTATTAAGAATATCCTCGGTATGAGGATTAACCGGCGACCCACAGGCGTCAAAGGCGATCAACAAAACGTGTTAGACGATGGCTCACAGCTAAAATTCATTGAGCCAGTTTATATATTATAGCCCCTAGGCCAACTGGTGAGGCGGCGGTCTTTGACACCGCTACTTGGTTCGATTCCAAGAGGGGCTTCCAATTTAAACCTTATAAATAGTCACACAATTATTAAAACTATAGGATATTGATTATGAGTATTAAAGAACGCGTTGATAATATAACGAAAATATCAACTAAATATGCGGTAACTAACCCACCAGCCCCCGAATCTGTTAAAATTGAATTGACAGGCTATTGTAATTTCAAATGTAATTTTTGCGCTCACGTCCAACGTCTCCGCACTCTTGACGAAATGGACCAAAAGTTTTTCGAGCGTATTGTTAAGGAAATGCGAGAAGCTGGCGTTCAAGAGCTGGGTATGTTCTATCTAGGTGAGTCGTTTCTCTGTAGTTGGCTCCCAGAAGCTATTCGATATGCAAAAGAAGATTGCGGATATCCTTATACATTCCTGACCACGAACGGTTCTCTTTCAACACCTACAAAAGTAAAGGCTTGTATGGAAGCTGGGCTTGACTCTCTTAAATTTTCGTTCAATTATTCAGACGAAGAACAATTTAAGGAGATCACCAAGGTTCGCGGAGTGTTTTTTCATAAAATGATAGAAAACATCAAGGCAGCTCATGCAGTTCGCGAAGAAGGCGGATATGACTGTGGTTTGTATGCAAGCTATATTGAATATGATGGCGACCAAGGTGAGAGAATGAAAGAAGCGCTCGAAGATATTCTACCATATGTGGATGACGCATATGCGCTTCCTTTATATAACCAGGCAGCTCTTGTCGAAAATGATGAATGGTCGTTCGTCCAAGGCAATCGTGGCCGGCTTGAAGCAATGAGAGATCCACTTCCGTGTTGGAGTATTTTCACAGAAGGTCATATCAGTTTTGACGGAAAACTTTCCGCATGTTGTTTCGACCATGATGCCCGGTTTGATATGGGTAATCTGAATGAATTAAGTTTCATGGATGCCTGGAATTCACAGAAATTCCAAGACCTCCGTCAGGCACACCTAGCTAAGTGTGTAGATGGAACAATTTGTGAACAATGTGTAGCTTACACATAATCGATTAAGCCCAGCTAAAGGAAATTTTGGTAAACCTGGCTGTTTCAAACACAGTCGCTTCCCGGTTCGAGCCCGGGGCTGGGCACCAATTAAGCGCTGTTGAAGGGAATTCTGGTATACCTCCTAGGCTTAAAACTTAGGGTTTCTCGGTTCGAGGCCGAGGCGGCGCACCAATTATGCGGGCATAGCTCAATGGTAGAGTACCTCGTTGCCAACGAGGATGTTGTGAGGTTGATATCAAAATTTCTTATTCCAATTTACAGATTCAATATCTCCGTTGAACCCTTGTTCAACAGGAAATGGGAAATAAGTCGCGAGGCGCTCAATATCGCCGCTATGCATGGTAACATTAGGCATGTTAGTGATAGATTTCTTTTTAAACACAACGGAAATGTTGTATTCGTATTTTAACCCGCGTGCCTGGCTACAGTCAAATCCTGCAAGGATTAGGTGGTAGAGAAGCATACCCATATTCCACCATGTAACATGCCCAGAAACAATCTCTGGTTTATATGGCGGAACGGTTATGGCAACGATAGCATGTTCATTCAGATCCCGATGGATTTTCCTCAAAAAGAGGTTTGGGTTGGGCATATGCTCAAGAGTGTGGTTGCACCAAACTCCATCGTATTTCTTACCTAATTCAATCTCATTGTAATCACCTAGATGGGTTGGCTGGCGTTTAGCAGCCATATCAACTTCAGCGACGGTTAGCCCGTGGCTGCGCAGGATTGCTGAATGGTTTGACCCACCAGAGCCTATATCAAGGATATCTGTTTTGCTATGAAATAGACACATTCTAAGGAAAAGGTCTAAGGCCTCGTCGCCATGTGGGCCTATACGGGTTCCGTCTTTTGAATGATAGATGGAATATAGCTCTTTTTTTGATAAAATCATAATAAAACGCTTGACAATAAATGGTGGGTTTGCTATATTTATAATAGAGAAAACAATGCTTTGCACAGAAAAATTATTTTCACTCATCCCTTTAGCTGAGATTGAATACAGCGCGCAGGAGCAAATCTTCGCTGCGCTTAAGCTTGATTTCATGCTGAAGCTTGCTATCATGCCTGACATTCATATGGGCTATTCATTACCTATCGGCGGAGTAGCCTTGCTGGACAACGTTATTTCGCCTGCTTATGTAGGCTATGATATCGGCTGTGGGATGTGTTCGTTCAACACTGGCATCGCTGCTCGCGACCTAGACGAAAGTGAAAAAGTTAAGATTTTTTACGAAATTTATGACCGTGTGCCTGTTGGGTTTGACGGCCACACAGAATATGAGGACCGCCTTGTATTCGAATCAGCAAGCGGGTCAGCCGAGCTGAACGAAAAGGTCGGCCGGCGATTAAACTCTCAGCTTGGAACTTTGGGTTCAGGCAACCATTTCATTGAAATTGGTAAAAATCGTGATGGTGAAGTTGTAATCACCATCCATAGCGGATCGCGCAATATTGGTCATAGCATTGCCGGCCACTATATGAAAATCCAGGGCATCAATAAAACTGAAGCTGGGTTTCTATCTTTAGATAGCGTCGACGGCGCTAATTATTGGGCAGATATGAATTTCGCTCTTAATTATGCTCTCAAGAATCGTGTAGCAATGATGGAAGCTGTTTGTGATATCCTCGGCGTTCGGCTGTCGTTTGCTACCATGATCAACGAAAATCATAACCATGCTGAATTGACCAATGAAGGTGTCCTCCATCGCAAGGGGGCAACTCCTGCGGAAAATGGTCAGCTGGGTGTCATTCCCGGGAATATGCGCGATGGTGTTTATATCACTCGTGGTCTTGGAAATGAAACGTTCTTAAATTCAGCCTCACATGGCGCAGGCCGTAAGCTTGGCCGAAACAAAGCTAAGAAGTCTCTTGATGTTGAACGATTTATGGATCAGATGGAAAAAGCTGATATTATAGCAAAGGTAGGAACTTCAACTCTTGACGAAGCTCCTGACGCTTACAAGAATCTTGATAAGGTTATTTCGTATCAGGAAGGTATTGTTATTGACGTGGTTGACCGGGTAATTCCGTTGATCAATGTAAAGGGTTAATATTATGGAAGACCGTGATCTAAACGTACCGAAATTTCCTGTTGTCCGACTGGATGAAGGTAATTGGCAGAATGATGATTATCCGCTCACAGGATTTGACCGCGCCGGCGCTTATATGGTTATCGGTGAAGTTGCGTATGGTGAAGATAACAAAACCGGGTTTCAAGGCATCGATCATTATATTTTGATGAATTTTAACGGCAAAGTCATGCCTGGCATGTATCATGCCGATCGGTTTCGATTTGCAACAGATGAAGAATTTTAGCATCCTGTAGTGTAATTGGTTAACATGAGCTTATAAATATGTAACCATGATAATAGACAAAAGGAGAGAAATTATGTATACTAAAGCTTACAAAAGAGCATTGATTGCCAAGTATATCGCCGCCGGCGGTAAGGTTACCAAGGTCAAGGAAAACAAGGGCGGCAAGGTTAAGAAGATTGCCCATAAGTAGCGACAGTAAGAATTACAGGCGGAGCTTGTGTCCATATGTGTGTTAATTATTTGTGAGAATTAGTATGGCGGATGATGAATTTAAAGGCGAGTTTGATTTCGGTTTTAACCTTGTTGATGAAGATGAACTGGAGGTTGTCCAGCAATTGCAGACACAGACAGTTGATGTGACAGATGCGGCAAAGAATATAGAAAAAGACCTCCTTCAAACCGACGCAAAGTTGAATACACTCTATAATGCGATTCAACCACTCCTGAGGAACCTCACCGAGAACCCAGAGAAGGAATATGTCTATTGGCCTGACCGTGTTGAGAAAGTTCGAGCATTCAAAGAACATCTTGACAAAATTTATAAGGGTAATTAAATGACGCGTAATGTTTATAGACTGGTATACGGGCCTGGATATGATGAAACCGGGCGCGCCCTCTGGAACTGTTGGTTTGACAGAGAAATAGGAAAATGTATATACAATGGCCCGTTTACAGGATATAAACAAGAGAAAAGCTAATGCGGATAGCTGTATACCCACAGACATTCCTTAAGGAATTGCAACACGTAGTCGAAGCCATAACCAAAGGCTTCGGCGGCGAAGACGATTATATATCTGTCACTGATGATCCTAAAGCGACTTGTGACGTGGCTGTGATCAGCGGTGGATTAAAATATGGACTTGATGGCGGAACAAAAATTGTAGGGTCAGCTTCTCGTATCCGGCAACCGATCATAAAAAATCAGAAAAACATCATCTATATGGAAAGCGCTGTGTTCCGTGAGAATATTCCACATCCGTTCAAACACTATAGATTTGCATGGAATGGCTTCATGGCTGACGATGGTTATTTCTGTAATGAAAACAGTCCGCCTGACAGATTCCAGATGTTTCAGAAATATCAAGGAATAGTTGTACATCCTTGGCAGACATTACAAGCCAGAGAAAAAGACAACAAACATATTCTTATCACTCTCCAGAAAGAGGATGACTCATCGCTTCGTGGGCTGAACGTTAATAAATGGGCAGCCGAAACTGTAGCTAATATCAAACGAGAAACAGATCGAAAAATTATTGTTCGGCCACACCCTTTGAATAAGCGGCCGTATTGGCCACTAGCGAACGTAGAATGGTCGCAAAAAACAGATTTGATCGACGACCTTAAAAACTGCCATGCGGTGGTGACTTATTCATCATTATCTGGTATTGAGGCTATTACAAGAGGCATTCCTGTTTTTCCTCGGTCAGCTGCAAATTTTGCTTGGTCATTTGGCAATCATTTTTTGACTAGAATTGAAGATCCTCAATACTTCAAGCGAGAGCAGCGGCTATATAACCTTGGTTATACAAGTTGGGATACTGAAGAGGTCGGAGATGGTACTTTATGGAAACACTTAAACAAAAGGACAGTTAGCGTACGCTAACTGTCCTTTTCTACGCTTGACAATCCGGGCTCGATATCGTACCATTAGAATATGAAAACATATTCTTTAATTTCAGCTGATGGAAGTGTTATGTCATTTTTTAACGTGGAGGACGCCGTCCAGATGGTATATGTTAATGAAATGCCGGATGTGCATGATGAAAAATGGATCAAAAAAAATATGCCAATCCAAGAAGCCAGAGACTTATGGAATAAGCGGTTAAAAGAAGGCTTCGAACCAGCTGGGACCGGTCAGTGTATCGCCCGGGCGATACACTTTCGATTTCATGAAAGGAGAAGATGAATGAGAAAACTCATACTGATATCCATCGGTGTGATTGCACTAACTACTGGATGCAATATGGGACACAACCAACAGATGGGTTCTCTGACAGGTGCAGTTGTGGGTGGTCTGTTAGGAAATACCATCGGTAAGGGGAATGGTCGCATCGCATCTACCGCAATCGGGACATATCTTGGAACGATAGTGGGTAGTGAAGTCGGGAAATCGATGGATGGACCTAGAACGGTTATCTATCGAACTTCATCAAATGCACAGAACGCATACGGTGTTTGTTCAGGGATTACCAATGAAGGTGCGAAATCGTCCTGTAAGAGAGGTGTCGCAGACAGATTGCGGCAGGAACAACGCAGATTGGAGAGAAACGCATACAATCGAGGGTATGGACGGTAGAATCTGAATGGAGTTCATCGGTCTTGTCATATTGGGATGGTGTATCTGGATGTTTTTCCGTCACCCTCTCAAATCTATATCCTTCCTGTTCAAGATTGGATTTCTACTGCTTTTGGGATTTGGTGCGTTTCTCGCACTCTATGGGGGATTTCTCTATCTCATCTCAGGATGAAGACTCCCACCCCCAAAATCTGAAGAGGAGTCTTTTAGCGATATGTGGCGACACCGGTGATTATCCGCCTAAGAACGGCTTGACACATCCACACATGGCAAACTTATACGCAAAACGCAACGGAGCTATGGAAAAACTTGATGAGCTTATTGCAACCGAGGAAGAAAAATATGGCCGATGAACAACCGAATCTAGGCACAAAATTTAACCGGTTATTCAATGCCGGCCTGATTCAATGGGAAAGCAAAGATGATGGCGCGCGCATCAACAGCCGATGGAAACTTTCCGAAACTGTTAAACAGCTGACCGTAGCTGAAGCCCACCAAAAACGAATGGAAAACTAAACATGGAAATCGGAGACTGGACCTTAACGACTAAAGGAAACCAAGTTGAATGTCGGAAGACATTTTCTGGGGCCGCCATTCTCAGACGGTGGCCAAATCAAAAATATAATGAACACGCTCAAATGTTATTGATTGTTTCTCTTGATGGCTGGAAAGCTAAGAACGTGAGTGGGAAGCAACAAATCAGATTGTCAATGAATGGCGCGGCTGTTATGGAAGTTTCGGATATTCTAGAAATCAACTCTGTCATTATAAAAGCTCTCAATCTATTAAAGAAAGAAAGAATTAACTGGTACCAAGGAAGAAAAAACTAATGCCTCATAGGTATATTTGTGATGTTCTTAATGAAATGAGAACAGCTGATGAAACTAAGAATTTTTCATATATGAAAGGCTTGATTGAAGAAGCTCAGGTTTTGGCCAATCGTATGGAAACAGCTCTTTGGAGTCAAAAAGACTATCGGCAACACCTACCCGACCAAATCCGCACAGTCAAAACCGCAATTAAGGACCTTGAAAAGAAAAAAGAACGCCTTGACCGTACTGTAGCTCGGCTTGAAGAAAAAGTGAAAGATGCCGAAGAGAAAACAAACCAGGCCTGACGGACTACCAGTCGGGTTTACCGGATATCAGGCTAAAAGACTCAAAGAAATTTCTTTGAGTCTTGGTCAGGTTTATGATGAATGGTGGATCCGGGATGGCCATGATTTTGATGAATATTATCCTCACCTTAAGATCAAAGAACATATTTTTATCAGCGGCGGCTGTCTAGCCTCTCTATGGCATGGCGAAAATATCCATGATTATGATTTTTTTGTAAGTGGATATGACCATGCCAATGTCCCGCGGGATCACTACATCAACGCATTAACCCTTTTCTATCAAAATAAAGGGATTCAACAATTTTCTTCCCCTGAATATATGGATTTCATCAATGGCGGAATCACAAAAAACAATTCAATCAACTTGCCGTATGGTAATATCCAAATTATCACCATGTGGTCTGAATCATGCCGGTCAATTCAAGACATAATCAAAACCTTTGATTATAAACATCCCGGTTGGTGGTGGGAGCCTGTCAACAGAAAACTCTGGATTGATCCGATCGTTCTTGGGCTTAATATTAATAAACTTTTAGTCATAAATAACAGCGATCATTTTCACACTGATCGCGAAGAAAAATTTATTGACCGCGGTTGGACACCAGGGCCGACAGATTATTTCGGCCACAAGAGCGACCGAATAAAAAGGCTGCTTAACAGGTAAATTATAAACCATGACAAAAATAATTTTATTAATGCGACCTCATTTGGATGTGAATTTCAAAGCTGATGCCGGCCATGATATAAATCGGAAGCCTAACGAATCAAAAGCTAAATGGCCCCGGAACTTCTACCTAAGCTTGTATGAAAATCTTGAGGAATGGCTTATCAACGAAGAATACGCTGTCGCGAGAGCCCATTTTCCTATGTGCCATTTAACACCTAAGCTAGCTAGATCGATTCCTGCATATGCAACTATTATGATGCACCGGCAAGACTTCGAATTCGATCACCATCCAAACACAATCTACCTCAAAGATACACCATTTCCTGACTGGTTCTCATTCGACACAAAAGGATGGGGCGGGACAGCGAGTTTCTATCCGTTTGATATCACAAACGGTGATCCCAAGTCTGGTATGTTTGAAATGTGTCAAGAAAAATACATCAAAAATAACTGGTCCAAATTTAAACAACCAGCTCAAGTTGGCCGTACTGATTTACCGGACGATTTCATTTTCTGGCCTTGCCAACTGCCTCATGACCAAACTCTCAAATACCATGCCCGGTTGAATGTTCATAGAGTTTTAACAGATTTAGTTGTCTGGTGCCACAGAAATAAAAAACACCTTGTTGTGAAACGGCATCCAGTACCTAAACCTGGTCATGAAAGTATGCGAGGATATCAAGAAATTGTCGAAGCTATTGCTTCTCCATACGTTCATTGGATCGAAAATATCTCAGTCCATGAATGCCTTCATCAATGCAGCTCTGTATATCTGTTCAACAGTGGAACAGGTTTTGAAGCGCTTCTCCATGAGAAGCCTGTAGTTACCTTCGGCGATGCTGAATATGATTGTATTTCGGTTGCCGGCGAGATTTTATATCCGCGTTTCAATAAAATATATGACAATCTTGATTTTGATATGGATAAGACAAAAGCATTTTTTGATGCATGGTTTAAGGTTTGCATCAAAGCTGACGACCAAAAAACTTTCGGAAAACTGAAAAAAACGCTTGACAACATGCCTAGCCTCTGATACCTTTATAATAGAGATAGAAACGAGAGAGAAATTATGGCTTACGCATATGTTGTTAGGGGTAGTGAAGACGGTAATATCGGCGTGTTTGGTAGCCGAGGCCGAGCTGAGAAAGTAGCTGTTGATTATGTTTCCATGGCTGTTGACGGCGCCACGGAGGTTCATCATGTACGTGTCACCAAAAGTAAATTTGTGACTTATGTTGAGAGTGATTTGACCCGGGTGATGGCTGAAGTCGAAAAGCATTATTTAGGTTAATTTTGAGAGAGAAGAAATTATGGCAAAAATTAAATATACAACCCTTGAAGTGACGGT
>CEPX01190606.1_pt1 | contig 11677 bp, 21 predicted proteins | sample 361361 | NCBI WGS metagenome assembly CEPX01 (sample SAMEA2619974, study PRJEB7988) | marine metagenome | biome: marine biome (ENVO:00000447); feature: mesopelagic zone (ENVO:00000213) & marine oxygen minimum zone (ENVO:01000065); material: "saline water (ENVO:00002010), including plankton...
CGAAGGGAGTGTAACTGTCCGAAGGACTAGGGGGTTCCGTTCCATTTAGTTTGGATTTATGCTATGTGTTGAAGTAATACTTTAATTCCAATACCTATTAACACTAATCCCCCAGTAATTTCCAAATAACTTAACTTAAATTCTTTTAATCTTTTTCCAAAAGAGAGTCCAATCAAACTTAAAATTAAGGAAAATAAACCGATTATCAGGGCTTTCATCATTATAGCACCATTAATAATGCTAAAAGTAACTCCAATTGCAAGAGCATCGATACTTGTTGCTATTGAGAGTAATATTATTGTTGGGTAAGTTAATGTATTAATTTTCTTATCTTTCTTAAACGATTCAACAATCATCTTGATACCGACGAAAAATAATAATCCAAAAGCAATCCAATGGTCAACATTCTGGATAATTTTTAGAGATGATAAGCCAAGATAAAATCCTATCAAGGTCATCCCTCCTTGAAATAATGCAAAATGTAAGGGTATTTTCAAGTTAATTTTATTACCTAAATTTGATACAGAACTAATACAAATTGATACTATAAAGCAATCAATAGCTAAACTTAAAGCAATTAAATAAATTGTTATATCTACCATTTGTAATAATTAAATGTGAATAATATATAAATTTATTTATAAATTAATTCTTGAGAATTAAATAAATTACTCCTGTATAAATCTATTTCTACAAAGTAGACTAAATGTCTGAAGGACTAGGAACCCCTTATTTTCTTTTTAGGAACTCAAATTTTATTGAACTTAACATCTTTTAAACGCATGTTTTTGTTTAAAAGATGTTATTCTGACCAGTGGTGTCCAGTGGGAACTTATGAGTAAATGGGCTGTAATGCTAAAATTCTTAAGAATTGCTTACCCGCTGGTCACTGGACACCTCCCCCCGTGAGATTTATATACTAGAAGTTCTGGAACTGTTTCTGAAGAGAGGTTTTGAGAATGTTTTTCCGCTACTTTAAACGAAAAAAGGGCCCAACAATAAAAAAGATTTCAAGGCAAAAGTTCAGTAAATTTGTAGATGAACTTAAGCTGAGAGGTCTCAGTGAGAAAACCATTGATGTATATACATATTATAATAACAAGTTCCTTGATTTCATTAAGAAAGAGCAGAGAAGCATAACATCTGATGATATTAAATCTTATCTGAATTCTCTTATTAATAAAAACATTCAGCCAATGACTGTCCGGATGGCATTGAATTCTCTGAAGGCTTATTACGAAGGTTATTTAGGAAAGAAATTATTTAAGAACATTAAAAGCCCAAAAGTTTCAAAAGATTTGCCTCAGGTTTTGTCCAAAAATGAAATAAAAACAATGATTAATAACACAGATTCACTTAAACATAGATTGTTGATTGAGCTGTTATATTCTTCTGGAATGAGATTTGGAGAATGTGTTAAGATTGAAGTTGATAATATCTACTTTGATGATAAGATTGTATTTATTAAAAATGGCAAAGGCAAAAAGGACAGGTTCACTATAACCTCACAAATATTTATTGGAGACTTGAATACTTATCTCAATCAAAGAAAAGAGCAAAAGAAATATCTCTTTGATGATGGGTACAGCAGTCATTTATCTGTCAGAACAGCAGAAGAAATAGTTAAACTTGCAGCAAAGAGAGCAGACATCAGAAGAAGAGTTTATCCTCACTTACTAAGGGCAAGCTTTGCAACACACTTAATAGAAAATGGAACACCTATTGAAAAGATACAAAAACTTCTTGGACATTCAAATATCGATACTACTATGGGATATATAAGGACAAGAACTGATGACCTTAAGATGATTAAGAATCCTTTGGATAATTTATGAGCAAAACCTCTTTCCTCACGAAACTTTTAAATATAGCGTTTATTACTCATTCTCATAACCGGGTCCGTAGCTCAGTCCGGAGCGAGATGCGTTCCATTCGCAAACTCTTGGACAATTGGAGCACCGGTCTTATATGGCCACCGTTGGTACAGAACTAAGACAGCCGGCGGTCCAGGGTTCAAACATCTCTGAGTGATATCTCAGGATTTGAAAGTCCCTGCGGACCCATTTACCTTAAACAGGGTATCGAGGGGGAAATAAGGCTATAATTCCGATACCTTTATAAACCCATTTTAATTCCTTATTTATTAATATTTATCAGCACCTATAGAGGGAAACCAAATGAAAAATGCTAATAATTATTCACAGAATTACTCTATGGGAATTAACTTAAGATGCCTACAACAAGAAGCCCAAGAAAAGGAAGTTTGCAATTTTGGCCAAGGAAAAAGGCCAAAAGACAGTATGCCAGAGTTAGATGCTGGGCTAAGCTTGATGAAAAAAGCGTACTAGGTTTTGCAGGCTACAAAGCAGGCATGACCCATATAGGCTTTATCGACAACAGACCGAACTCATTAACAAAAGGGGAAGAGGTGAGCTGCCCGGTGACAATTGTCGAATGCCCTCCCCAAAAAACTGCTTCTATCCGTTTTTACAAACAAACTCCATATGGCTCAAAACTTTGTTCTGAAATTTTTGCTGAAAAGCTTGACAAAGAGCTGAAAAAGAAACTTATTATGCCAAAGAAAAAAGGCTCCGAAGAAGTTAAAGATTATGATGATATAAGATTATTAGTCTATACCCAGCCAAAGCTCACAGGCATAGGAAAGAAAAAGCCTGAAGTATTTGAGATGGGCTTATCAGGCTCAAAAGAAGACAAGCTTGCCCTCGCTAAAGAATTATTAGGCAAAGAGATTGACATAGCAAGCGTATTCAAAGAAAGCCAGCTTGTTGATATTCATGCTGTAACCAAAGGCAAAGGTTTCCAGGGTCCTGTCAGAAGATGTGGAGTTTCTATCAGGGGCAGGAAATCAGAAAAAACCAAAAGAGGGCCAGCTAACTTAGGCCCATGGACTGGCGCGAGGACGTGGAGGGTAGCCCAGGCAGGACAGACAGGCTATCATACAAGAACAGAATACAACAAACTGCTGTTAAAGATATCCACCAAGCCTGAGGAAATAAACCCTAAAGGAGGCTTTCCCCATTACGGGCTTGTCAAAAACACTTATATATTACTCAAAGGCTCTCTGCCAGGGCCGGCCAAGCGGTTAATAAGGTTTAACCATCCTATCAGAGCCAACAAAAAGCTTGTCTCAGAAAAGCTTGATATAAAACATATCAGCATGGAATCAAAGCAATAAAATGGAATTAAGTATATTATCATCAACAAAAACTGAAATAGGCAAAATAAAACTGCCAACCCAGTTCGAAGAAGAAATAAGGCCTGACCTTATCAAAAGAGCAGTCTTATCTATCCAAAGCCATAAAAGGCAGCCCTATGGCGCAGATAAATTAGCTGGAAAAAGGGCATCCGCAACAATATCAAAAAGAAGAAGGAATTACAGGGGCTGTTATGGGATAGGCATATCAAGAACTCCCAGGAAAATCATGAGCAGAAGAGGAACAAGGATGAACTGGGTGGGAGCGTTCGTCTCCGGAACAGTTGGCGGCATGAAAGCGCACCCTCCAAAGGCAGAAAAAAAATGGGAGCAGAAGCTCAATAAAAAAGAAAGAAGAAAAGCTATAAGGTCAGCAATTGCAGCTACCCTTAACAAGCAATATGTTAAAAACAGGGGGCATATCCTTCCTGATGATTACCCTTTTATATTAGAATCAAAGATAGAATCCACCAACAAAACCAACCAGGCCAAAGAGCTCTTAGAAAAGCTGGGATTTAAAGAAGAGCTTGAAAGAACAGGCAAAAAGAAGATCAGGGCTGGCAAAGGAAAGCTGAGGGGAAGGAAATACAAAACAAAAAGAGGCCCCTTGCTGGTAGTCTCAGAGGACTGCAGACTATCCAAGGCAGCAGCTAACATACCCTCTGTAGAGGTTTGCAATGTTAAGAACCTTAACGCAGAAACCTTAGCCCCCGGCGCCGTGCCTGGAAGGCTGACAATATTCACAGACAAATCAATACAAATACTTGAAAAGGAGAGGCTATTCAGCCAATAAGATTAAAAATGGAACCATATGCAATAATAAAATATCCATTATCAACAGAAAAATCGCTTAGGCTAATGGAACAGGAGAACAAGCTGATATTTGCAGTAGACAAGAAAGCGAACAGGAACGAGATAAGGAAAGCGATTGAAGATTTGTTCAAGGTAAAAGTGGTTAAGGTAAACACACTTATCACTTCCGCCGGACAAAAAAGGGCATATGTTAAATTCAGCAGCGAAACTCCTGCTATTGATGTGGCAACAAGCATGAATATTATGTAAAATGGGAAAGAGATTAATTCAGCAGAGGAGAGGAAGAGGAACGCCTACTTATAAGTCTCTAAAGCACAGGTCCAAAGGCAAGGCTGGTAATGCCAGGCTAACCAATGAAACAGCCAAAGCTGAAATAATAGATATAGTTGACTGCCCAAACCACTCAGCCCCTTTGCTGAAATTGAAACATGAAAACGGAGAAAAAAGGTTAAACATAGCCCCGGAAGGAGTAAAAGTAGGAGATTATATTGAATCAGGAGAAAATATCGCAATAAAGCCTGGTAATCTGCTATCTTTAAGGCAGATACCTGAAGGCACATTGATCTATAACATTGAAAAGCTCCCAGGAGATGGGGGCAGGTTTGTAAGATCATCAGGAGCATTTGCTAAGGTTGCATCAAAATTAAAGAATAAAGCTATTGTCCTTATGCCATCAAAAAAGCAAAAAGAGTTTGGACTAAACTGCAGAGCGAACATAGGCACAGTAGCCGGAGGGGGAAGAACAGAAAAGCCTTTCCTGAAAGCCGGCAGTAAATATTATGCTATGAAAGCCAAGAATAAGCTATACCCTCATGTCAGCGGCGTATCAATGAACGCTGTTGACCATCCATTTGGAGGAACAAGCTCTTCGCATAAAGGAATACCTACCCAGTCTGGAAGAAATGATCCTCCTGGAAGAAAAGTTGGAATGCTTTCACCAAAAAGAAGCGGCAGGAAGAAACGATGAAAAAAGAATTCACTTACAGAGGAAAAACATTGTCCGAGATAAATCAGTTGGGCACGAAAGAATTAGCCAGCCTGCTGCCCGCAAGGCAGAGAAGGTCATTGTTAAGGGGATTCACAGAACCTCAAAAAAGGCTGCTGGCAAAAATAAAGAAACAAAAAGAAGGCAAATACCAAAAAACAATCAAGACCCATTGCAGAGAGATGATCATACTGCCTGACATGATTGGGATGAACATACTTGTTTACAGCGGCAAGGTCTTCAACCCTGTTAACATACAGGAAAACATGATAGGCCATCTGCTGGGGGAATTTGTCCTGACAAGGAAAAAAGGAGAGCACTCAGCTCCGGGAGTTGGGGCAACCAGGTCAAGCGCAAGCGTATCAGTAAAATAAAATGCAAAAATACTCATTCAATTATAACAAAGAAAGCATGGCAAAAGCTCTCGGCAGTTCTTTGCCTATCTCAACGAAGCACAGCGCAGAGATATGCAAACTAATCAGGGGAATGAGCCTGACCAAAGCCAAAGAGCTGCTGGTAAAGGCAATCAGCAAACAGAAAGCCATACCTTTTAACAGGTTCAACATGGATTTGGGGCATAGAGCGGGCATGGGGCCCGGCAGGTATCCTGTCAAAGCTTCCAAAGAGATATTGAATATATTAGAATCAGTGGAAAGCAATGCGCTCTCAAACGACATGAACAAAGAGAAGCTTATAATAGCCCATATTAATGCCCAAAAGGCATCATCTCCCTGGCACTTTGGAAGGCAGAGGAGAAGAAAGATGAAAAGAACTCATATAGAGGTAATTGTGAAAGAAAAATGATTGAAAGAAAGTTTGTTGCGCAAAAGACAAAGGAATTCCTTGTTCAGGAGTATATAGAAGAAAACCTAAAAAGAGTGGGCCATAGCCATACAAAGATTGTAAAAACCCCTCTGGGCGTAAAAGTTATTATCTATGCATCAAGGCCAGGCTTAATAGTGGGCAAAAAGGGCCAAAACATCAAAAAGCTGACAAATGCCATAAAGAAAAAATTTGACCTTGAAAACCCTCAGATAGAAATCAATGAAGTGGAAAACATAGGGTTAGACGCCCAGATTATAGCTGAAATGATAGCCAACTCACTAGAAAGATACGGCACATCCAAGTTTAAGGGAATAGGCCATAAAACAATGGCCAATGTCCTGGAAGCCGGCGCTTTAGGAGTGGAAATACTAATCTCAGGAAAGATTCCAAGCTCAAGAGCAAAAAGATGGAGATTTTACCAGGGATACCTGAAAAAGAGCGGGGATATAAGCCAGGAAGGTATAAAGAAAGCAACCACCTCCGCCCAGCTTAAATCAGGCACAGTAGGCATACAGGTTAAGATAATGCCCCCTGACATACAACTGCCTGATGAGGTTAAGCTAAAGGAAGAAATAACTGAAGAAGAGGAAGGCAGCGAAGAAGAAAAAGAGAAAAAGGAAGATGCCAAAGAATCTGGAGAAGAAAAGCCTGAAAAAGAGACTAAGAAAGAAACCAAAGAGAAAACTGAGAAAAAGGCAAAATCTAAGGAAACTAAGAAAGAAACTAAACAGGATAAGAAAAATGGCAATGCTAAAAAATAAGGAACTAAGATCAATCAATCCAGGGGAATTAAAAACCAAATTAGATGAATTAAGGAAAGATTTAATCAAGCTCAATGTCCAGAAAAGTACTGGAACATCAGCTAAAAATCCTATGCAGATAAAAGAAATAAGGAAAACAATAGCAAGGATACTTACCTTGCTTCATAAGAAAGAAAAAAATGGAGGAGGACTTAAAAAATAAACAATGGGTGAAGTATGCGATACGTGTGGCTTACCAAAAGAGATCTGCGCATGCGAGAGCATTGCAAAAGAAAACCAGCAAATAATTGTAAAGACTGAGAAGAGAAAATTTGGAAAAGTAAACACATTGATTGGAGGAATTGACGGAAAAGAGATCGGCATGAAAGAGCTGACAAAGAAACTAAAAAGCCAGCTTGCTTGCGGAGGCACTATTAAGGAAGGAATAATTGAACTCCAGGGCGACCACAGGCAAAAGGCAAAAGAGATATTGATTCAGTCAGGATTTGCGCAGGAAACAATCATAATAAGGTAAGACATTAAGATGAGTTTAACATCAAGGCTCAGGAAACAGGAGCTAATAGGCTTAAGAATAGTGCTCAAAGGCAAGCTCTTTACAAAGAGGCCTGAAGACAAAATCAAGGACTAAAATGACAAAAAAGAAAACAACACTGAAAATCAAAGCGCCTGATAAGGACTGCAAAGACAGCAAATGCCCTTTCCATGGCAGCTTAAAAACCCGGGGAAGGGTCTTTGTAGGGGTAGTTACATCAAAAGATACGCACAGGACAGCTACTGTTGTATTTGAAAGGAAGGTTTATGTTCCTAAATATGAAAGATATCTCAAAAAGAGATCAAAAATACATGTGCACAACCCGTCCTGCATTGATGCAAAGCCAGGAGATTTTGTCAAGATTGTTGAATGCAGGCCGCTAAGCAAAACCAAGAAATTTGTAGCAATTGAAATGCTGGGCAAGGATATACTCTTCAAGCAGAAAGAAGAGGCATTGGAAAGCGCAAAGATAAAAGAGAAAAAGGAAGAAGACACACAGAAAGAAAAAGAAACTGAATCAAAAGAAGGAAAGAAACTTTCGAACGAAGGTGAGAAAGGTTTGGAAAAGGCGAAGACTTTTCAAAAAGAAAAGCCTGAAGAGAAAAAAGAGCAAGAAACTCAGAAGGAGAACAAAGAATGAAATCCCTAAGTTTTAGGATCACAAAAGCCCTTCCGATGGGTACAGTAATCAAAACCTGCGATAACTCAGGTGCCAGGCTGATAAGGATATTTTCAGTGGTGGGCGCAAAAACAGTCAAAGGCAGAATACCTGCAGCAGGTGTAAGCGACCTTGTGTTCGCATCTGTCAAAAGAGGCAGCCCTGAGATGAAAAAACAAAAGGTTTACGCAGTCATAGTCAGGCAAAGAAAAGAATACAAACGGCCTGACGGCACAAGGCTAAAATTTGAAGACAACTCAGCGGTTGTGCTGAAAGATGAAAAAAGCGGCAGCCCAAAAGGCACAATAATCAAAGGTCCTGTGGCAAAAGAAGTATGCGACAGATGGCCTGGAATAGCTAAGATAGCTAACATAGTTGTATAATCAAAGGAGTAAAAATTGAAAAATAAATGGTCAGCAAACTGGAAATCCAGCAAACAGCCAAGAAAGCAAAGGAAATATAGAATTAACGCTCCTCTCCATATAAAACAGAAGTTTGTAAATGCCCACCTATCCAAAGAGTTAAAGAAAAAACACAGCAGAAGGGCCTTGGCCCTCAGAAAAGGGGATAAAATAAAAATTGCAAGGGGGCAGTTCAAAGGCAAAACAGGAAAAGTTGACAAAATAAACCTGAGCAATTACAGGGTTTATGTAACCGACATAATGGTCGCAAAAAAGGATGGCACAAAGGCATTCTTCCCTTTGCATCCCTCTAACCTCATAATCACAGAACTCATACTGGAGGACAAGAAAAGGCAGAAAATACTTGACAGAAAAAACAAATAAAATGGTAAAAAGACATCTGAAAAGGACAACGGTATCAAGGTCATGGAGAATTCTGAAAAAGGAGAACAAGTTTATTGTCAGGCCAATGCCCGGAGCGCATGGCTTCTCTCTAGGGATCCCTATAGGCATTGTGCTAAGGGACATGCTAAAGCTGGCCAACACCATGAGAGAAGTGAAATACCTACTGAACAACCAGAAAATTCTGGTGGATAACATAAGAAGAAAAGAACCACATTTCATTATAGGCTTTATGGACACATTATTAATGCCCTTAACAAAAAAATCCTTCAGGATGCTTATCAACAAAAAAGGAGAACTATGCCTTAAACCTATACAGGAATCAGAAGCGGGCATCAAGCCATGCAGGATTATCGGCAAAACCATGCTCAAAAACAAGAAGGTTCAGATCAACCTGGGAGACAGCAGGAATATCATTGTTGATAAGGCTGAATATAAAACCGGCGACTCATTAATAATAGAGCTTCCTTCGCAAAAGGTCAAGGAGCATATAAAGCTGGACAAAGGCTGTGTTATCTTCTTAACAGGCGGGAAGCATGTTGGCGAGACAGGGAAAGTCGTTGATGTAAAGGAAAACAAGGTTGTCTACAAGCTAAAATCAGATGAACAATATGAATCATTCAAACACTATGTATTTGCCATAGGCAAAGATAAGCCGGGCATAACATTAGAATAATAGGAAATTAAAATGACAGAACAGCAAACCAAAGAAAACAAGGCAAACCCCATGAGGAAACTGAAAATAGACAAGGTCACGCTGAACATAGGCGCAGGGAAAGACCAGGCTGTTCTAGACAAAGGGCTCAAACTAATTGAACACATAACAGGCACTAAAGCTGTGCAGACAGTAACCCAAAAAAGAATACCTGACTGGGGAATCAGGCCAGGCCTTCCAATTGGGTGCAAGCTTACTCTCCGGGGAAAAAAGGCTATTGAACTATTAAACATCCTCTTAGGAGGCATAGAGCACAGGATGAATGAAAAACAGTTTGACGATAAAGGCAACGTATCCTTTGGCATTAAAGAATATATTGACATACCAGACGTAAAATACAGCCCGGACATACCTTTAATGGGTTTGAGCGTATGTATATCACTAAAAAGGGCAGGGTTCAGAATCAAGGAAAGAAGAATCACTAAAAGAAAAATAGGAAAAAAGCATATGATAACAAAAGAAGAAGCAATAAGCTTCATCAAGAGCAAATTTAATGTTAAAATGGGTGAGGATGAATGACTGCAAGCGACCATAGGAAGATGATAAAGCAGCTGAAGGTTAAGCCAGTTATACTGCAGAAATATCTGAAGTTTAACGCGCCAAAAAAGAGGAGCTGCGGCTTTAGCCTAAAAAGATGCAGAAGATGCGGAAGAACCAAAGCCCATATAGGCAAATATAACCTGCACTTCTGTAGGCAATGCTTCAGGGAAATAGCCCAAAAGATTGGGTTCAAAAAATACAGCTGAGTGATAAAAATGTCAATGAACGATCCATTAGCAAACGTGTTGTCAAAAATAATGAACGCTGAGAACAGGGAAAGGAGCGAATGCATAATCAAACCAGTCTCAAAACTAATCAAAAAGGTTCTGGAAATACTAAGCGATGAAGGCTATATAGGAGAGGTTAAGGAAATTGAAGACAATAAAGGAAACATGCTCCAGGTAGCTCTACTTGGGAAAATCAACAAGCTCAATGTTATAAAGCCAAGGTTCTTTGTTAAAAAGGATGGCTATGAAAAATTTGAGAAAAGATACCTTCCCTCCAATGACTTTGGAGTTTTGATTGTATCAACCCCTTCAGGCTTAAAAACCAATAAGGAAGCTGAGAAGAAAGAAACAGGGGGAAGACTGATAGCTTATGTATATTGATGCTCTTAATGTAAAATGAGACCTGAAAACATAGAAGAAAAGATAGAAATTCCAAAAGGGATAAATGCTGCCTTAGATAGAAATACCCTTATACTAAAGGCTGACAAAGGCGAGCTAAAACGGAAACTGCTCAGCAAGACAGTCAACTTTTCCATAGAAAGCAACGCAGTAAAATTAGCAGCAAACAAGCCTTCAAAGAGAGAAAAGAAGATTATAGGCACTTTCAAGGTGCACATAAAAAATATGATAAAAGGCTTAACAGAAGGGCATGTGTACAAGCTAAAAGTGTGCTCAAGCCATTTTCCTATGACGGTCTCGGTAAGCAATAACGAGTTTATTATCAAAAACTTTTTTGGGGAAACCAGCCCAAGAAAACTCAAAATTACAGAAGGGGTTGAAGTAAAAGTTGAAGGAGAGATAATCACAGTAAACTCCATCAACAAAGAGCATGCTGCCCAGACAGCAGGATCCATTGAAAACCTGACAAGAAGGGTTAATTTTGACAGAAGGGTCTATATGGACGGGATATATATAACAGAAAAAGACGGAAAAGAGATAAAACTATGAAAGACGCCAAAGAGATGCTAAAGCATAGAAAGATGCTAAAGATAAAAAAGCCTTCCTTTATCAGGCAGAACACCCTAAAAAAAAGGTTAGACATAAAATGGAGAAAGCCCAAAGGCCTGCACTCTAAGATGAGGCGCAGCCTTAAAGGCCATAAAAGGATTGTCAGAGAAGGCTACAAATCGCCTGTCTTAGTGAAATCCCTTGACAGGACAGGCCTGAAAATAGTTTTCGTGGGCAATATAAAAGAATTAGGCAGGGTTGATAAAGATACTGAATCAGTAGTTATCAGAAAAACAGTGGGGCTAAGAAAAAAGATTGAACTGCTAAAGAAGGCTAAAGAGTTATCCCTTATAATCTCAAACATAAAAAATATTCCCTTTTTCCTTGCAGAAGCTGAAAAACGGTTAAAAGAAAGAAAAGAAAACAAAGAGAAAAAGCTAAAGCAACAGAAAGAGAAAGAAAAGGAGAAAGAAAAGAAAGGCGAGAAAAAGGAAAAAGGCAAAGAAGCGGAAAAGAAAAAAGAAGAATCAGACACTGAGCTTGCTGAAAGAATAGAGAAAGAAGAATCCGAGCAAAAAAAAGAGAAAGATAAAGTATTAACAAAGAAACAATAAAATGAACCTCCCCGCACTAAAGTGCGGGGTATCATATTAAGC
>CEPX01415049.1_pt1 | contig 11671 bp, 10 predicted proteins | sample 361361 | NCBI WGS metagenome assembly CEPX01 (sample SAMEA2619974, study PRJEB7988) | marine metagenome | biome: marine biome (ENVO:00000447); feature: mesopelagic zone (ENVO:00000213) & marine oxygen minimum zone (ENVO:01000065); material: "saline water (ENVO:00002010), including plankton...
TGATAATTACTCCAGATTGATTCCTGGTGCGATAAAAAACATTTTCGAGGACAATCCTCCAATAATCAAGGGCGCAGGCGAAAGCAAAATAGACCTTGTTTACATTGAAGACGTTGTCGACGGTTTAATCCTATTAGGCGAGAAAACTATTTCAAAAAGAATGAATGCTGATGCATACAACTTTGGTTCAGGTGAAAGCCACTCGGTAAAAGAAGCAATCGAAATGGTTGCAAAAGCCGTTGGAAAGGATATGGAACCAGAATTCGCAGGCGAGGAAAACGTCTGTACTGAGTGTTTGTGCATTGAAAAGGCCGAAAAAGACCTTGGTTGGAAGCCAAAACACAGTTTGAAGCAGGGTTTGGAGAAAACCGTTGCAGATTTCGAAAAAGCCCTCAAATAAGGGCTTCGATTATTGCACCAAATCCTATATATAAATTTTTTGAACTAAATCATTAGATTCCAAAGGAGCTATAGTGGTGGGAACTAAATGAAGATTCTAATAACAGGTGGAGCAGGATTTATCGGCTCAAACTATGTTCGAATGCACTTAGAGCAAAATCCTAGCGACCAAATTGTAAACCTGGATAAACTAACTTACGCAGGCAGAAAAGAAAGCCTAGTGGACATTGAAGGGAATGAGAATTACGAGTTTATTCAAGGCGACATTTGTGACGCAGAAGCTGTTGAAAAAGCAATGAAGGACTGTGACACAGTAATCAACTTTGCAGCTGAGAGTCATGTTGATCGCTCCCTGGAAGACAGCAGGCATTTTGCAGAGAGCAACTTTTTTGGAGTAAGAGTGCTGTGCGAGCAAGCAAAAAAACAGGGCATTGAAAAGTTTGTGCAAATTTCTACAGACGAAGTCTATGGGCAAATAAAAGAAGGAAGTTTTACAGAACAAAGTGTTGCTCGCCCAAGAAACCCTTACAGCGCAGCAAAAGCTGCCGGGGAACTACTTGCAATGTCATACTTTGAAACATTTGAACTCCCAGTAGTTGTAACAAGAAGCAGCAACAACTATGGACCATACCAGTTCCCGGAAAAAGTGATGCCTCTTTTCATCACCAACTTAATGCAGGGCAAAAAGGTTCCACTGTACGGAGAAGGTTTGCAAATTAGAGACTGGCTTTATGTTGGAGACAACTGTGAGGGAATAAAAACAGTTTTTGAAAAAGGAAAACTTGGGGAAATTTATAATATTGGCGGAGGCAATGAGATTAGAAACATTGACCTCACCAAAATGATCTTAGAAGCAATGGATAAGGGAGAAGAAATGATTGAAAAGGTCCCAGATAGAATTGGACACGATTTTAGATACAGCCTTGACTGCAGCAAAATCGAGAAAGAACTTGGCTGGAAACCAAAGAAAAGCTTTGAGGAAGGACTAAAAGAAACAGTCGACTGGTATAAGAACAATGAACAATGGTGGAAGCCGTTGGTTAAATGAAAGAGGAGATGGTTTAATGGTTTTAAGAGGAGTCATTTTAGCTGGAGGAACAGGAAGCAGATTATTGCCGCTTACAAAGGCAACTAACAAACACTTGCTCCCAATTTACAACAAGCCAATGATTTATTACCCAATAGAAATGCTAAAGTCAGCTGGGATAAAAGATATTCTGATTATTACCGGAACATATCATGCGGGAGATATTTTCTCACACCTTGGTTCTGGAAAAGACTTTGGAGTAAAGTTTACTTACAGAGTACAAGATGAGGCTGGCGGAATTCCAAGCGCAATCGTACTCGCAGAAGACTTTGTTGGAGACGACAAGTTCATTTCAATTAACGGAGACAACATTATTTTCGAAAGCTTGAAAGGCTTTGCAGAAGAGTTTGAGAAAAACTCGCACGAAATGCAGATTTTACTTTACAAGGGAACAGAAGACGAGGCAAAGAAATCTGGAGTTGCTGTTTGCGATGGAAACGTTGTAAAAGAAGTTGTTGAAAAGCCTCCGCAGCCACCATCAAACAACATTATTATTGGAGTTTATTTCCTGAGCCCAAGCTGCTTTGAAGTAATAAGAAATGTGAAGCCATCAAAGCGCGGGGAAACAGAAATTACTGATGTGCAAAGACACTACTTGGAGAAAGACTCTCTTAGAGCAGAATTTCTCAAAGACAAATGGTTGGATGCAGGAGACTTTGATGACTTGCTGCACGCAAACAACGAAACCAAGAAGTTGGAGGGCCAAAAGTGAATGTTGAATCAGCCAACAAGGCCCTGAAAGACTACGAAGAACATGTTTCTTTGGATGATGACGGTTGGGCAAGAAAGAGAGCGCAAGAAGCACTCAAATTTGTGGGCGAGCAAAGTCTTCGCGTTCTTAATGCAGGATGCGGTCCAGGCTTTGACTCTGACGAGTTCAAGAAAGCCGGGCATTATGTTGTTGGAATAGACTTTGACAAAAAACTTGTTGACTTTGCAACAAAAAACGGTTTCCATGACGAGGGAAAAGTTGCAGATCTGTTACAGAAGCTTCCACTCAAAGATAACGATTTTGATGTAGTTCTTTGTAGTGAAGTGGTGGAGCACTTACCATTGATTGAGCCTTTTTTGAAAGAGTGCCACAGGGTATTGAAGAAAGGCGGACTATTACTATTGACTACAGACAATCCTACTTACATTAAGAATAGAATAAAGTTCTTGCTTGGAAAAGCAGACTTCCTGGTTCATCAACCGCACGTTCACTTATACACTCCCGCAAAACTAAAAGAGTTCTTGGAGAAAAACGGTTTCCATGTTCTGCACAAAAAGAATATTGGACACTTCATCCGCGCCGAGTGGGGCGACGTATATCTCATGGTAGCAAAAAAGGAGAACTAAGAAATGACACCGTTTAGGAAAGGTAAAAAAGTACCCAGAAGACCTCAACTAGGAGTAAAGATGTCACAAATGCACTTACAAAAAATGACTGCCGCGGTCCAGAGATTCGAAGGACATCTTAGTATGAAACTAAGAGGGCACACTGTTGAGCCGCAGATTCTAAAGTCTACTTTTGAAGAGGTTATAAACGGAAGAGAACGTATGCTTTCACCTGCCCAACAACATGCAGCAGAAGTGATAAGAAACACAATAAAAAAACCTGATGTTACTATTCAAGAAATACAGGATATTCTTAACGGGCGCACCTGCATTTTTAAAGTGCACCCAGATAAAATACCGAGATGATACTTAATGAAAATCCTGCTAGTCAACCCCCCGTTTTTGCCAAAGTTCAGTAGAAGTAGCAGAAGCCCTGCTGTACCAAAAGGTGGAACTCTCTATTATCCATTGTGGCTTGCATATGCAACAGGGGTATTGGAAAAAGAAGGGCATGACTGTAAACTTGTTGATGCTCCAGCACAGGGCTTGAGTAGAAAAGACATTCTAAAAGTTGTGAAAAAGTTTAAGCCCGAAGTTGTTGTCTTGGATACTAGTACTCCGAGTATTTACAACGATGTGGAAGTATTGGAAGAGATTAAGGCAAAGCATGATTGTTTTGCAGTTTTGGTTGGAACACATGTTAGTGCTCTCCCTTTGAAAACAATGAAGCTTAGTGATAAGATTGACGCAATTGCAATCAAAGAATATGATTACACTTTAAGGGAGCTGGCGAAAGAGTTGGGTAAAAAGAAGCCTGTGCTCAAAAAAGTGAAGGGTCTGGTTTTCAAGAGCGGCAAAAAGATTGTGAACACAGGTGTTAGAAAGCCAATAGAGAATTTGGATGATATTCCATTCGCAAGCAAAGTTTACAAGAAACATTTGAATCACAAAAATTATTTTTACAGTGCAAACCTTTGGCCGGAAATAACAATTGTTACAGGTAGAGGTTGCCCGTTCAACTGCTTGTTCTGCAACTGGGTGCAAAACCTTAACCCTGGAAAGTACAGGACGAGAAGCATTACTAATGTGATAGAAGAATTCAAATATATTGAAAAAGAATTCCCTGAAGTAAAAGAAGTTTTCCTAGAAGATGACACTTTCACAGCAGACTTTAGAAGGGTAAAAGAATTCTGTAAGAAAAAGATTGACGCAGGAATAAAGGTTAAGTGGAGTTGTAATGCTAGAGCAGATGTTCCACTAGACGTTCTAAAGCTAATGAAGAGAGCGGGCTGTAGGCTACTTTGTGTTGGATTTGAGTCCGGTAGCCAGGCAATTTTGAACAAAGCGAGGAAAGGAACAATTATTCCTAGAATTGAGAAGTTCATGCAGGATGCAAAGAAAGCAGGAGTACTTGTTCACGGCTGCTTCATGGTTGGGAATATTGGGGAAACAACTGACACTGCAAGGCAAACAGTAGAGTTTGCGAAAAGACTGAATCCTGATTCGGCACAGTTCTTCCCAATAATGGTTTATCCTGGAACTGGAAGTTATGAGTACTTCAAAAAACAAGGCTGGCTTATAACCGAGGATTACAGCAAATGGCTGGATAGTGAGGGTTCACACAATTGTATGGTTTCAACACCACAGTTAAGCAACAACGAGCTTGTTAGACTTTGTGATGAAGGAAGAAGAGCATTCTATCTTCGACCAAATTATATGACGGGGAAGGCATTGCAGATTGTTAAGACTCCAGAGGAAGCAAGGAGAATTCTCAAAAGCGCTTTTACACTAGCAAAATACTTGCTGCGAGGGAGCAAGGGAGTGAAGAAATGAAAGCAAGTGTGATAATTCCCGCTTACAATGCAGAGAGAAGCATTGGAGCATGCCTAGCAAGTTTGCAGGAACAAAGTTTCAAAGATTTTGAGACAATTGTTGTTGATGATGGAAGCAAGGACAGGACTGCAGAAGTAGTGAAGAGTTTTAAGGGAGTAAAGCTTTTTGTTCAAGCAAATACAGGGCCTGCTGCCGCTAGAAACCTTGGAGCAGAGAAATCAAGTGGGAAAATAATCATTTTTTTAGATAGCGATTGTGTTACAACTATGGATTGGTTAAAAGAAATGCTTGCGCCCTTTGCCGAGAGTGAAGTTGCAGGAGTGCAAGGCAGGTACAAGACAGAGCAAAATAAGATTGTGGCTCGCTTTGTGCAACTTGAGATTGAAGAGCGTTATGAGAAGATGGCAAGGCACAAGTACATTGATTTTATTGGGAGCTATGCTGCAGCATATAGGAAAAATGTCTTTGACAAAATGAATGGTTTTGACACAAGCTTTCCAATGGCAAGTGGGGAAGATACAGATTTGAGTTTTAGGATTAGCAAGGCTGGTTACAAAATGGTTTTTAACCAGAAGGCAATTGTTTTTCACACGCACCCCGAATCACTTGCAAAGTATTTGAAAGTAAAGTTTTTCCGTGCACTATGGAGAATGAAGATTTACAAGAAACACAAGAGAAAAATGATCAAGGATGCTTACACTTCCCAAACAATTAAGCTACAGGCTTTACTTTTTTACTTAATCTTTGGTGCACTGTTGTTAGTGCCATTTTTCAGTGAAGCACTTTACTACACAGGAATACTATTTGGATTATTAGTTTTGACAACGCTTCCTTTCTCACTGTGGGCACTTACAAAGGACTTTGCGGTAGGGCTTGTTAGTCCAGTCATAATTGTGCTTAGAACTGCGATGTTTGGATTTGGGATGATGGGGAGCATACTCAATCATTTGAGGAGATTAATTTGAAAGTTGCACAAGTAGTAAATCATTTTCACCCCTGCATTGGCGGGAAAGAGAGTATTGTAAAGGAACTTTCCCTTGGATTAAAGCAGTCAGGGCACAAGGTTTCTGTTTTTTGTTTGGATAAGTGTGCTGAAGCTGGTAAAAAGTTAAAGCCAAGGGAGCAGTGGAATGGAATTGAGATTAACAGGTTTCCTTTCTTGGATTTACGCTTTTTGAAAGTCGGTTTTCCGAATTTGGGAGAATTGACAAAAGCGGATCTTGTGCATGCGCATGGCCTTTGCTTCCTAACAGACTTTCTTGCGCTAACAAAATTCTTGTACAATAAGCCGTTAGTGCTTTCAACTCATGGCGGAATATTTCACACAAAAACAATCTCGACATTAAAGAGATTATACTTTTACGGTTGGCTCAAACTTATTGGAGGTAGCTTTGACAAGATTATTGCAGTTAGCAAAAACGATTTTGAATTATTCTCAGAAATCTTCCCGGAAGAAAAGATGGAACTAATTGAGAACGCGATTAATGTTGAAAAGTTTGGAACAGTTAAAAGACAGGCAAGACCAAACAGTTTCCTATTTGTGGGCAGGCTTAGTAGGAACAAGCAAGTTGACAAATTACTAGAGGCTTTTGCAATTGTTTTAAGGGAGAAGCCAAATGCAGTTCTCTCGATTGTGGGAAAGGATTTTGATGGAATACTCCCAGAGTTAAGGAAGAAGGCAAAAGAACTCAGTATTGATAAGAATGTGTGGTTTAAGGGAGCAGTAAGTGACCAAAAACTATTAGAGTTATACTCAGAGAACGTATTCTTTGTTTTAGCTTCAAGCTATGAGGGATTTGGAGTAAGTGCAATAGAAGCAATGGCCGCAGGCCTAGTTCCGATACTAAATACACTCCCTTCATTCAAAAGCTTTGTAAAAGAAGGGAGCAATGGTTTCATAGTTGACTTTGAGAATTCTGAGAGTGCGGCAAGAAAAATGGCGGATGCATGCTCCCTTGGAACAAAACTAAGAACTATTAGTGCGAATGCAAAGCAGTCTGTTCAAAAGTTCTCTTGGAAAGAAAAGCTCAAAGAATTCGAAAAAGTCTACAACAAAACTATCTTCTAAGAATTGAGCGCACATTTCTGAATAGCATTAAGAGCTTGTGCTCTATTGGGAAAGCAAAGAACCTATGCTTCCACCTGAACAAAGCTGTCTTGTGAAAAATCCAGTGAATTGGTTTTAGGCCCTTTGCATGTCTCTGCAAATACTTGTTGCAAGAGTAAGGGAAAATAAAATCCATTAGCTGTTGAACCTTCCCATAAAGCTCGTCAGAAATCCAGGGAAGATTCTGCTGCTCGATGTCAAAGAAAGCCCACTCTTCAAGCTTTTTTGGGGGCTTGAAGCCAAGGTCTATGCTCTTTTGGAACAAAGGATTTCCAGGATAAGGAGTAAAGACAAACAACAAGACTTCAAAGTAATCTTTTGTTGGATAGGCTTGGTCAAGCATGTCAAGAATTGCGTTCAACTCTTTCTCGGTTATTGCGTTTCGCTCTGCCTCGCTCTTGGCCTGCTTGTAGGATGGAAAAGGTAAACCAACCATTAGAGAAGGAGTAATCTCAATGTCATACTCCCTTGCAAGTTCGATAAGTTTTACTGTGTCCTCAATCGAAGTCATCTTATTAATTAAATCAAGGCCTTCCTGCATTCCTGACTCTGCACCCACCAAGATATCGGCACAGCCACTTTTCCTCATTAGCTCCCAGGTTTCTTTCTTCATGTTTATGAGCTGTCTTGTCCTACCATTAACTCTGCCCCACTTTATGTTCAAATTGCGCTTGATTATTTCTTTGCATATTTCCTGTACTCTCTTTTCACTTACAAAGAAATTGTCATCACTAAAAGTAACAAAGCCAACATCATGTTTCTTCACAAGCTTTTGTAAGTCTTCGCCAACACGCTTTGCACTCAGACCCTTCCACATTCTCTTGAAGACAAGCGGTTCTGCGCAGAAGCCGCAGTCAAATGGACAGCCCTGGGAAGTAATGTAAACTAGTTCACGAAGTTCATCCCTGTCATCAATAAAATCTTCAACATTAATCAAGTCAACAGGCAAGGGTGGGAAGTTATTTGGATCTTCAAACGGCCTTGGCTTGTTGAAAACAATTTTTTTGTTTTGATCCTTGTAGGCAATTCCCTGCAGGCCACGCAAAGATTTTCCTGATGCAAGTCTCTCTGTAAGCTCTGCAAAAGTTCTTTCTCCCTGTCCAATTACAACAATGTCAGCATACTTGCTCTCCAAAGTTTGTTGAGGGAGAATTGATGCGTGCCAGCCACCCCAAATAATCGGTAACTTCGGGTTAGCCTTTCTAACTTTTTGTATCATGTCAATTGCATTCTGAATCTGATAACCCGTAAGACAGCTAACTGAAAAACAAACAGCGTCCTTTGCGTGCTTCAAAAGCCTGGACTCAAAGTCATAGCGATCTGTAGCCGAGAAAACCTGCACATCAAACTTACTCCTATCAATAAGAGAAGTAGTGCTAAGAACCGACAGTGGCATTGCATGGTGATAATCATGTTTATGCGGTTTGGGTAAGAACACTACTACTTTCTTCTTTTCAACCAATAGAAATCACGCCTTAGAAAGTTGGGGCTTTAAATGTTTTAAAAAGCTATTTGAAGCTGGTTTTTGATTATTGTACCATAGCCCATATATAAAGCTTTTCTGATAATTTTAGATACTGATTCAGTCGTTAAAGACTTGTTTTGGAGTGTTATAATATGGTCAAACTAATTGCTATTGGAGTCGATGGTGGAACGCTAAGTATAATCAAAGACTTAGCGAATAAAGGAGAACTACCTGCATTCAAGAAAATCATGCAAAACGGTTCATATGGCAAGCTTAGAAGCCTAAATCCCCCTGTAACCTGCCCACTCTGGAAGAGTTATAGTACTGGAAAAAACTATGCAAAACTTGGTTCTTACGGTTGGATTGACGTTGACCTAGAAGAAAAAAGAATGAGAGTCAATACTAGCAAGCACTTTAGAAAGTACACAGAGATCTGGGATTATGCAGGGGATGCTGGTTTAAAGTCTGGTGTAATAAACATGTCTCTTAGCTTTCCTCCGCAAAAAATTGATGGTTTTTTTATCTCAGGGAATGCTCCAAGTGACGAAGCCTCCTATACTTATCCAAAAAGTTTGAAAGAAGAGATTACAAAAAAACATAATTACAAGGTTTCAAAGTCAAAGCTCAAGATGTGGATTGAAACCCCTGAACTCGTGAAAGAAACAATGGAGGTAATAAAGTCCAGGTTTGATGTTGCAAAGGCAAAGGTAAATGATGTTGATTTCATGCAAATAATTGCTTATAGGACAGATGCAGTAATGCACTTCATGTGGCAAAGCGATTTCATGAGAGACGTTTACAAGTTAATCGACAAAGAAATCGGTGAGCTGATGGATGCAGCAGGAAAAGACTGCGACTTTGTGATAATGTCAGACCATGGTTTTAGAACACTTGACTGGATCTTTTACTCCAACAACTGGTTGAGGGAGCGCGGTTATTTGGTTGAGAAAAAAAATGCGGGAGATATTTTCAATAGGCTTGGGATCTCCAGAGATTTGCTCTTCAAAATTACTAATGCACTGCACCTCACAAAAATTTTCAAGAAACTGGTTCCAAAGTCCACGTTAAAAAGTATCAAAAGTTGGCATGGAGAGATTGGTGGAGCTGACACCATGTATATAATTGACTGGGATAAGAGTAAGATAATTGGACAGTCTGCAGGAGCATTTTACATCAACCGTGAGGGTAAGGAAAAGCAAGAGCTGATTGACCAGTTGGTTAAAGAACTTCGCGAGCTCAAGAATCCTGCGACAGGAGAAAAAGTAATTGGGGACATTGTTTTCAAAAAAGATATTTACAATGGAGAATTTATTTCAACGGCACCTGACCTTATTGGAGAGCCAAGGGATAAAGTAGAGATTAACGGTTCACTAGGACCAAAAGGATTATTCTCCAATGAACACCATTGGCAGGCAACACACGCACTGAATGGAATGTTCTTCCTTTACGGCCCAAGCTTCAAAAATGTTAAAGAAGAAGGCAAAGCTTCACTACTAGACATCATGCCAACAGTACTGCATGCAATGGGACAAGCTATTCCAACTGATGTTGACGGAAAAGTCTTGGAAGAATACTTTGTGAACAAGAAAAGCGTTGCTTTTAGAGATCCTCTCCCTGAAAAAGATGAGACCGTAACATCAACTGAAAAAGACAGCATTACCCCTGATTAAAAAAATAAGAATTGATACTATGCAAAGTCTTGCAATTGGTTTGGTTGAACAAAGTCCTGGTTGGGAACAACTACTATCTCAAGAAGGGCTTTACTGGAAGAAATGTGATTTGAGCAAACCTGTTTCTGTAAAACAGTTCGCAGTAATAGTTGTGAACAGAAAGCTATCTGAGAAAGAACAAGACAATCTAGATGTGTTTGGATCTACTGGAGGAGAAGTACTGCACAGTGTTGAAACCGAGAAAAAGATTGTGAGCGAGAAGATAGGGAGAAAGGGTTTCAGGGCGGCAGGAAAGTGTTTGCCGGAACAAGTTTCAAAAGTTGACAAGGGAACAGTTAGAAAAGAAGTTGCAAAAGAACTGCGAAGACTGTTGGCAAAAAGAAGACTTCCTTACGTTCAAAAATGGTTTTTTCCAAAGAAGAATGTTCTATCCTTTCACCTTGATGTAGACAATGATGATGTAGATGCCGTGCAACGTGTTTTGGAGAGTACAAAAGAGGCAAGATTAAAGCCAACTTGGTTTGTGAATGGAAAAGCTTGTAAAGAAAAACCAGTCATAGTTAGCTTGCTTGAACACCACAACCAAATAATTGGCTCGCATGGTTGGGAGCACTCAGTACACAAGTTGACTGCGCAGAACAGTGCAAGCATTAGAAAGAGCATTGATTTCTTGAAAAAGAATGGAGTGAAGAGTGTGAAAGGTTATTCTTCACCAGACGGACACTGGAATACAGGCCTTGAAAAAGCAATGGAGTCAAACAAAATAGATTACGCTGTTTGCTTCGCAAAATCTTTCCTGGATTTACCATTTGAAATAAACAAGACAATGATTCTGGGAAGTTATCCTATTTGTGTTGGAATCATGAAGACTCGTGATTTTAGCGAGAGAAAGATGAAGCAGTTTTTCAAAGAAGCAATCGATAATTGTTTGGATGCAGAAATTCCCTGCCTACTCTATGGACATCCAAGCAAGAGAATGGAGCGCTATCCAAAAATTATAAATTTTATCGCAGATTATGGAAGAAAAAAGGGTTTGGACATTGTTTCACTCGAAGAATACACTGCTTGGTGGAGAAAGCGTTCGGGAAAGAACTTCCAGGCGTTTGTTGACAAGGGAAATCTTGTTGTGAAAACAGGGAACAATGACAGCGACTTCAAGCTGCGCGTTGTAAGCGATGGAAAGCAAAGACTCATGCCGTTGAAGAGTGCGCGCGTTAGATTAAAAGGAAGTTCATGGAAAAAGTTTTCAGAAAAGAAAACCAAGTTTACATGCAAGGGATTCACAAGGCCCGGTGTAAGGCACATTGGAAAGAGACTTGCTGGAAGAATACTGGGGAAATGAAAATGGAAAGACTAGTTTCAATCGTAATCCTCAACTGGAATGGGAAAAAAGATGTAGAACAGTGCATTGACTCACTCTACAAGAACACTTCCTACAAAAACTTTGAAATAGTTCTCGTAGACAACGGGAGTAAAGATGGAAGCGTTGAAGTACTCAAAGAAATGAAAAAGAAAGGCCTCATACACCAACTAATTTTGAATGATGAGAACAAAGGATTTGGCGGTGGAAACAATCAAGGCATGGCAATCGCAAAGGGAGATTATATCTTCCTACTGAACAACGACACTTTTGTAACCAAGAACTGGTTGAAGAACATTGTTACTGTTGCAGAGGCGAAGGAGGATGTTGGAATTGTTGGCCCACACTTTCCTTTAGTGGATAATCCTGATTTCATCTTTGGTGGGGGATACATTGATGATGCTGGAAGAGCAATAAACATGTACAATAAAGA
>CEPX01197562.1_pt1 | contig 11665 bp, 14 predicted proteins | sample 361361 | NCBI WGS metagenome assembly CEPX01 (sample SAMEA2619974, study PRJEB7988) | marine metagenome | biome: marine biome (ENVO:00000447); feature: mesopelagic zone (ENVO:00000213) & marine oxygen minimum zone (ENVO:01000065); material: "saline water (ENVO:00002010), including plankton...
CGACGATCGTGGAGGGAAGCAGGGGGGGCCTGACGGAGGCAGTGGCAGTGAAACGCCTCGGAGGTCTCCCAAGACCATCCCTCTCAACGGAAACCAGACGCTGAACCGTACCCTCATAGCTTCGCATTGTGGCAATCGCGTACACGTGCTTGCCAAGAGCGGTTGCAACGACAGGGGTATCAAGAGCGCCACCCTGGAAGCACTCTTGGGAGACGGAAGGGTGCGGCTGCAGAGTCACTTCCTTGCACGCCACTTCACTCGTCCGATGAGCGACGTCGTCGCCATCAAGGTCTAGAGGGGGAAGTCAATGTCATACGGGGCCCGTCATCTTTCGATGACGGGCCCTTAAACTATCTACCACATAATAGATTGACAAGTACAATGAAATATGATATAAAGTCAATATATGAATAAGGGAATTTTAATAACAATTTTAATAATCTTTGCAACTTTTACAGCGGGATCTCTTCCGGGTGTGGTTTATGCGCAGTACATACCTGGCCCTGTTACGGAAACAGTTGATGCGGTCATCATAAATAATTCATCACAAGTACTTCTTAAGGGGGAAGTGCGGACAGACGGAAATGTTCCTGCGATTGGATACTTTGAATATGGAAGATCAAGAAATCTCGGTAATCGAACCCCTATCCAGCAATTAGGATCTGCGCGTGTTGCGACCTTCTCATACCTTTTAAACGATCTTCGTGAAGGAACCCTGTATTATTACCGAGCAGTTGCGGAAAATACGGCCGGAGCAACGGGCGGTGCAATATTAACATTTCGAACAGGAAGTGATGACCTTCCTCCGCCAGTTACTTCAGTTCTAGACTCAAGTGGTGCGATTCAACCGACACAACCCGTGTCTTCTGATGGAAGTCTAATCACATATATACCTCAATACATGGTATATCGTGACGGAGCACGTGTTACATTTATTGGCTTTGCAGATCTGCGTGATACGACAGTTTCTTCTGCTGTTACGTGGTTTGAATGGGGAAGTTCGCCTAGCTTAGGAAATGGTACATCTCCAAAAACATTTCGTGGAAGGGATGGAGAGGGAACATTTAAATCGGATCGCGTATCTGGATTTGATGTATATCAAACATATTATGTCCGCGCACGCGCTCAAGATAAGTTCGGTACATATTATGGAAATATTGTTTCATTTACTTTAAGTGATCCTGCGGGTGTTGTGCAATATCCTGTGCCTCCCGTTCAATCTCAAACGGGTACACAGAGTGGCACACAAGGAGGTATATTTAATTTTTTTAATGCAGACGGAACGCAGACTGAGCGTGCTCCAGAAGAAGCAGAGGGGGCAATAGGTGAGGATACATCACTTGGTAATATTCCTACCGATCAGATTGCAATAGCTGCGGTTTCGTCAGGAGGAAATGGAGTACTTCCAGAGAGTCTTTTTGGATGGGTAGTGCTTTCTATTGCTCTATTTGTATTTATGGGCCTCATCATTCACATTGGCGAGCTTTATAAAAAGCTCAAGACTTCTGAGAAGCAAAATGGCAATGGAGGTGGCCCTGGTCCTGTTGTGCCTCCACAAGATAATGGTCCTATAGAGTTTTGGCCAAATAATACCTAGACCTATTGACATAAGCTGTCCATTTTATACAATTATTATTAATAATAAGCCTAAAGGGGCTTTTTATTTACACGGTCGACCGGTTATAAAATCTATAACGAAACCGATCAATATGATTTTTGACGAAGCAACAACTGACGAAGGAGCAACTCCAGCAGAAGGTGAAGCTCCCGCAGCAGCAGAAGGAGCAGCTCCAGAAGCAGCTCCAGCAGAAGGAGGAGAATCTACACCAGTGTAATTTTCCTACTAAAACCCCCGCTTTTGGCGGGGGTTTTAGTTTGCCCTACTTTTTGCTATATTGATATGCACCAATCGCGGGTGTAGTTTAGTGGATGAAAGATGTGGGGCATCTTTCATCCGAGCGGAGCAAGGAGGGTGAATATCTGCCTGTTCTTCAAAAATGTAATTACTTGTTTATGTGCTCTGTGCGGGTGTAGTTTAGTGGTAGAATATCTGCCTTCCAAGCAGAGGACGGGAGTTCGATTCTCCCCACCCGCACAGAGCTCGTAATAAAAATAGTAATTACATTTTGAAGGCCAAGCAGGTGAAAATGTGTTTATACACACTTTCACGGAGTTCGATTCTCCCCACCCGCACAGAAAAGAAAGGAAAGCTCTAATAACAAAAAATGCCCACGCGTGTGGGCATTTTTTGTGTAGTGATTAAAGGGCTTATCGTACCGCTTCCTTTAATGCTTTTGCTGGTCGGAATTTTGGCACTTTCATTGCGGGAACCTGCATAGATTCTCCTGTTCGAGGGTTTCGTGCAGTGCGAGCTGCGCGTTCTCGAACACTAAAAATACCTAGACCTGCGATTGATACTTCTTCTCCGCCTCGTAGGCTTCCGACGATTGCTCCGATGACAGTGTCCACTGCTTCTTCGGCTGCAACTTTAGTTGTGCCAAGTTTTTCGTGTACTGCATCGACAATAGCTGCTTTATTCATAAGTTTTTAATGAGGATTTTATAATAGCGACCACAGAATCATTATATATGAGAGCACTTTTAACGCAAGGAAGCCACATTTTCATGGGGATAAGGGAAAATTTGACAGAGTAATGTAAGATTTTTAATTTTTATTCTAATTTAGTAATGTGATATACTCGTAGCCGGAGGATTTCAAGATGAAAGAAACAACGGCTCTGCCTCATTTTATTGTGTGTATTATCGGGCGTATTGTATGACCCTAGATTCTCGTATAACAACAACTTTGATTTCACCGGGATATTTTAATTCTTGTTCCACGCGTTGTGCAATGTCACGTGCAAGGTTTACAGACTCGATATCACTAATTTCGTCTGGTGTAACGAAAACACGGATTTCACGGCCGGCTGAAATGGCAAATACTTTTTCTACGCCAGAGAAAGATGCCGCAAGAGCTTCTAGATCGCCTAATCGTTTCAAGTAATTTTCAACGGAGTCGCGGCGTGCACCCGGTCTTCCACCAGAAATCGAATCTGCGGTCTGTACGATGATAGATTCAATTGTTTCATACGGATATTCTTCGTGGTGTGCTTGCATGGCAAGCATAATTCTCTCATCAGCACCAAATTTCTGTAAGATCCTTCGTCCAATCTCAACGTGAGTTCCTTGTATTTCATGATCAACTGCCTTTCCGATATCGTGCAAAAGTGCACCTGCGCGTGCTATATGAGTATCTGCACCTAATTCTTCGGCAAGCATTCCCGCAAGGTGCGCCATCTCAATTGAATGTTGCAGAACATTTTGTCCATAGCTTGTACGGAAGTGTAGACGGCCAAGAATAGCGATAATTCGTGGGTCAAGGTTTAATACACCCGACTCATAAGCGGCCTGTTCTCCGCGTTCTTTGATAATTTTTCCAATATTTTCTTTTGCATCCTCAACCGATTCCTCAATTTTTGCAGGTTGAATTCTTCCATCAGAAATAAGTTTTTCGAGAGCTACTTTCGCAATTGCACGTCGCACAGGATCAAACGCTGAAAGTGTAATAGTGCCTGGAGTGTCGTCAACAATAATTTCAACACCTGTTGCACGCTCAAATGCACGAATATTTCGCCCCTCTTTTCCGATAATTTTTCCTTTTAAGTCATCACTTGGAAGATCGACTTGTGTGCTCATTACTTCAGACGCAGTGCTCATTGCAAGGCGCTGAATAATATTTGTCATAATGTCTTTTGCTTTTCGTTCAAGACGTTCCTCGCCTTCTTTTTCTAGTTTTTGAACGCGCCCCAAGAAGTCTTCCTCATATTCTTTCTCAATTTGAGAAAATAAATGTTCTTTTGCTGCGTCTTGCGATAGTCCTGCAATAGACTCCAGCTTTGTAAGCTCTTCTTGCTTTAAATTCTCGATATTTTCCTTAATATCTTTTACCTCACGTATTTTTTGTTGGATAGCCTCAAATTCTTTGTCGGTATCCATCTGCCTTTTATCCAGCAATTCATCTTTCTTAAGGAGTCTGTCCTCAAGCTTTTTTAATTGCTCTTCTTTGCTATCGATTTTCGATTGTGCTCCTGCTAAAATTTTGTCGGCTTCTTTGTCTGCCTCTTCTAATTTTGCTTGAGCCTTCTCTTTTGCATCAAGGAGAGTTTCTTGAATTTTTAATTCAATAGATCCCTTTTTCCCGAGGGAAATTAGCCAGCGAAGTATATAACCTAAAACCGTTCCGCCTATTCCTGCGGTTGCAATGAGAAGAAGTGTCATTCCTAGGCTCATAATATATGGGCCGCCAAATCCAAAACTAAAGCCCTCTATGATATGGGTTTATCCGTTTAGGTCAAATATGTGTCAATTACATACATATGTCTAATAGATGTAACAGGGCTTTAAAGTAAAATTAAGCGGTTATAGTTAATTTTCTAAATATTCAACACGCTAGAACTGTATAGTACCAATAATTTTCCATATTGTCTAATTTTATATTTTATATGAGACGACCCCCAGACTGCATGCAGTCTGGGGGTCGGAGTTTGTTTTGGCGCACAAAACTAGAGCAGGTGAACGAAAAGTTCGTCCTCGTTCTCGAGTATGACCACTTCTCCCGTCCATTCTGTGGTACCGCTGTCGTCTTTGCTTGCTTCGCGGACCTGTCTTTCCGAATATCTCCCATAGGACTTCTTAAAAGCTATGGGAAGTTCTCTTGTTGGGCCGCCATGATGATCTTCCGGCCTTTCGAAGAATAGAAAGAGTGTCACACCGTCAATCGGCACATCCGAAAGCCGTTTGACGTGACTTGAGAGACTTTTTTCATTGCACATTGGGCACCTCCAGACAAGACATTACAATAGAAGATAGTCTTGGTCAATGAAGAAATATCTTGCATAGAAATACTTCTATAGTATAGTTAGTTGATTATTATTCTTTCTAAAACACTAAAACACTATGGACGAAAAGCAAAAAGGAGCTACTGAAGCAAACCCATATCTTATACCAGTTGCTATTATTATTGCAGGTGCATTTATTGCAGGCGGTATATTTTTATCTGGCAATACTGAACAAACAGGGTCACAAGTTGGTACAAACGAAGATGGACACCCCGCTGGATCTGCTCCACAAGTGTCAATTCGAGAAGTTTCGGCATCGGAAGATCATATTCGTGGAAATAAGAATGCAGAGGTTATGATTGTAGAGTTTTCTGATTTTGAATGCCCATTTTGTCAAAGATTTCATGGAACTATGCAGCAAGTCTTGGATGAATATGGTGACGATGTTGCATGGATATATAGACATTTTCCATTGACACAGATTCATCGAGAAGCACAACCTTCCGCAATTGCATCAGAGTGTGTAGCGTCGCTTTCTGGCAATGATGCATTTTGGAGCTTTGCTGACAGTTTATTTGAGAACCAAAATTCTTTAGGCGCAGGTTTATACTCTCAATTGGCTGGAGAACTTGGAATCTCTAGTGGTGAATTTGAAAGTTGCATCTTGTCTTCTGAAATATCAGGTGAGATCGGTAAAGATGTACAAGAGGCACTAGAGTCTGGTGCGCGTGGAACTCCATTCTCAGTAATTCTTAATGAAGATGGTGTTGTTGGAACGATTCCCGGTGCATTACCTTTTGAAAATGTGAAACCACTTATTGATCAGGCACTTGATAGGTAAAAAACAAAGCATAAAGGTAGACAGTGCGTGTAATAGAAAATCCTGACTATTTAGTCAGGATTTTCTATTATTTGCTGCATTATTTATTTAATATCATCTTTAGTGGCATCAACTGTTATTTTTTCACCCTTTTTTATATCGGATAGCGCAGTGTCACATTTTTTCTTTAAGTCTTGATAGATATTTCCTTTAAAAGAATGATTTACATAACGCTCTGGTATTCCATATAGGTTTATTTGACCCATGTGTGTATGTGTAAATATTTTTTCACTACTAGGTAGATTTTTATATTCATCTTTTGTTAGTGGCTCGAGATGATATTTAATAACTATTTCTCCTTTCTTAAAATTCCTGGTTGCACAAACTCCCTTGCCAGCAAGATTTCCTTTGCCGATAGTAACATTTTTGGACCAACTCTTTTTCACTTTTATTTACTAGTTTTCAAGACGTCATCGATAATACCATACTTTTTTGCATCTTCGGGATACATAAAGAAGTCGCGCTCAACATCTTTTTCAATTTTTGCTAATTGCTGACCTGTTGCTTTTGCCAAAATTTTATTTAACCTGTCGCGAAGGTTCAATATATGCTTTGCGGTTATGTCTATGTCGGTTGCTTGTCCTTCTGCACCACCAAGAGGCTGATGAATCATCACTTCTGAATTTGGCAATGCAAAACGCTTACCTTTTTCACCGGAGGCAAGAAGAAGTGCTCCTCCGCTTGCTGCCATACCGACACAAATTGTCGATACTTTTGGCTTGATATAGTTCATGGTGTCGATGATGGCAAGTGTAGATGACGCAGATCCTCCTGGGGAATTTATATAAAAATTAATATCTTTCTTAGGATCTTGTGCCTCTAAGAAAAGAAGTTGTGCAATAGTGATATTAGCAACGGTGTCGTTGATTGGGCCACCTAAGAATACAACTCTATCTTTTAGTAGACGAGAATAAATATCATATGCTCGTTCTCCGAATTGTGTTTTTTCTATGACTGTTGGTATAAGTATACTCATAATAATTATTTTTCGTTCTCTAATAATTCATATGTCTTTTGGTATGTGAGAAGTCCCTCAACGTAGTGACGTGCTCTCTCCTCGTCTGCTTCTGGGTAGGATTCTTTAATATGTTTTACTTCTTCGTCGATTGCATTTTTATCTACTTCAATTTTCTCTTCTTTTGCGATTTTCTGCAATACGAGATTGATCCTTACGCGTTTTTCTGCGTCTTTTTTCCATTCGGATCGTAAATCTTCTTTGGTTTTTTTAATATGTTCTAAATATTTATCAAACGGTATGCCGCTCCCGGCGACTCTTCCATCAAGATCTGCGATCATCTTATCGAGTTCATTTTCTACAAGCAAATCCGGCGTTTCAATTTTGATTTTCTCGAGTATTGCATCAATAATCTTAAGACGTCGTGAGTCTTTTTGCTTCATATTTTTTTCCTCTAATAGATTATCTTTGATTTTTGCGCGAAGATCAGAAAGATCTTTGAAGTCACCAATTGATTTTGCAAAATTATCATCAATAGTGATGGTTTCTTTTTTCTCATCCTCTTTTTTACCTTGATTTACCATCATTTCTCTATTCTTCTGTATTTCCGTAATTACTTTCTCAACCTCACTATCCTCTACTTTCATGGTGTCCAGTTTTTCCTTATTTATATTGCAAGCAATTTTTTTGAAATCCGGGAGTGTAAATGTAGGGAGCACAGTTACAGTCGCTTTTACTTCAAGTGGATTACCGTCTGCAATTTTTGTAATAACAATTTCCGGACGTCCAATTGCTTCCACTTTTTCTTTTGCGACTATTTCTGGATAGTATTTTTTTAGTGCTTCTTCAGCAGTCTTTTGCATAATATTATCCATCCCAATATGTTCCACAACTAAATTCTGTGGAGCTTTTCCTTTGCGAAATCCAGGAAGATCTAAATCTTTTGCAGATGTTATTATTACGGAATTTTTTATAGGAGAAAGTTCCTCAAAGCTAATTGAAATTGTAAGTTCAATCTGTGAATTTTTTAATTCCTTTTTATTTACTGTTGGCATAAGTAACGAATGATAATTATATCTAAAAAATGTATATATGTGAATTTTACTAAGTAAACCTCATAGTATTTATTTGAATAATACTATGAGGAGTGGGTGAGTCGACGCCGGGGGCACCAGAACTGGGTTCTGGCGAGAGGGTCCCCCGACGCCGACCAGTGACATTATTGTCAAGCATACTACATTTATATTATTTGTCAATCGTTTATTGAGACTTATACCAAAAAACCACGTATATGCGTGGTTTTTTGGTATCTATTTAATATGAATCTAGAAACCTTCAGCTTGGAGTTCTTGATCTATTGCATCAAGTTCTGTGTCTATGTCGTCGAGATTTGTATTAGTTAAGTCTTCTTCAATAGCACTAATTTCATCAGAGGAGCTTTGTGTGGTAAGTGCGTCAAGTGTTTCATCAGGAAGTGCTTCAATTTCACTTGCAGATTCTAGTGTTGTATCAGCAATATTGTCTTGCTCTGATCGGTCAACAAAAACAAATACCGCTGCAACAATAAGTAAAATAACAACGATAATTGCTCCAATGAGCGCACCCTTTGATCCTCCTTGTGTTTGAGAGGGACCATCTTGCTGTTGGGGTGGTGTGCTCTCCTCTTGAGGTGTTATTGGTTGATTCATTTGGTCTTCCATAAATTGATTTGTTTATTTAATAACTTATTGATTCGAATTTTCGTCTATTGAACCTTCGTCATCATCATCTGAGTCATCGTCAGTACCATCTGATGAAGTATCAGAATCGGAATCAGTTTCACTAGTGTCACTATCGTCTGTATTTGTATCAACCTGAGCTTTAATACTTCTCACTGCATTTTTAATATTTTCACGTGCTGAATGTAATTCGCCAATTGCAGCTCGAATAAGTTTCTTAGCTTCTTCGTATTTTGTGCGTGGGTTAGTGTCTTCAGTCTCACTCTCATCTGTTACTACATCATCTGCAAGCGCTTTTACTTGAGCAAGAAAATCCTTTCCTTCACGCAAATCTTCCTTTGCAAGCGCAAGAAACTTCTTTGCTTCATCAGTCTGGATATTTTTGTTTACTTCCTCAAGTTTTGCGATCCTAGATTCAATTCTTTCAATAAGCTCGGCAAGACGGTTAAACGCGGCGTCGATCCTGCGTACGAGTCTTGCAAAAAAGCCTTTTATTCTTTCCTTTGCTCTATCTTTAAGTTTAGCTTTTCTTTCTTGTGCCTTTTCTCTCAATTCATCCTTTTTTTGATCTGTAGTACTTGCAAGGTCAGCTCGTTTATCTTGCATTTTATTCTGTAATTCAATTCTCTTATCTTTTACTTGTCCCACTGCATCTATTCGTTTTTGGACAGCGTCAGTTCTTTTTTGCTCTAAAATTTGTACAGGGTGAGGTTTTTTAGATGTCGGAGATAAGCTAGTTTCCGGTGATGTTGTGCTTGTATCATCCACTGAAGCAGTGTCTTCTTCTCCAAATACGGCAACAGGTGCGACCAACAACGAGAATATAAGGCTAAAAATAATTAAATGTTTCATAATTGCTTTGTGTCTAATATTATTATTAATTGCAAGGCTATCCTAATTGTAGAATATCGGGATAGAACATGCGTTATTTATACCATAAAAATGTGGAAAAGGGCATAAAACGTTACATTTTCGGATGTGCTATGCTTTCGTTATGAAAGACGAAGATGTAAAACTAGGAGAATATAGACACTTCAAGGGAGATATGGTTGAGGTAATTGGCATTGCCAAGCACTCGGAGACTTTCGAGGAATGTGTAGTGTATAAGCATGAGACAAAGGAGGGTAAACTCTGGGTACGGCCAAAAGAAATGTTCTTAGAAGATGTAGACAAACCAGAAATTGGGTATAAGGGGCCGCGTTTTGTATATATTGAAGGGAATAAATAATGGAAAAGCCGCACCGGGAAGCCGGCGCGGCTAGGGTTTCAGGGCACGCCCTGAAACTAGATGAGCTGCAGGTGGAGGACAGGGCCTTCTGTCCGCACATCGAGCCCATTCCACTCTTTGAGCAAACGGATCCTGGTCACTTGCGCTGAACCGGGCGAACCCATCCGGATTCGCATGTGCCCACTCTTCCTTTCGTTTAATCGTTCGATGATCTTGGGCCAGTTTCGGTTTCGGGTTGTCATTGAGATGGTCCTCCTGTGAGATATGAGAGTAGAGAGCAAATTTCATGTATTTTTAACATTTAAAGAATCTTTTGTCAAGGTATTATATACGCAGCAACAAAAACCCCGCTAGCTAGCAGGGTTTGCATATGTATTACTTTCCGTATTTTTCTTTATAGAGTTTGATAGATCGTTCAAATGCAGATTGTGCCTGCCTTGCGCCTTTGAATCCACGAGTCTCCACTTCCTTATTTTGAATTTTTTTGTAAGTAGAGAAGAAATGTTCAATTTCTTTAAGTGTATGTTTATTTATGTCGCCAACGTCTTTTGTGTCATCCCAGCGAGGATCTGCAGTTGGTACCGCAATTATCTTGTCGTCAGATTCACCACCATCGATCATTTCCATAATTGCGACTGGCCGTGCATGTACGAGAATTCCAGGGGTAAGCGGATATGATGTAAGTAGAAGCACATCAAGAGCGTCATCATCATCCCAAAGAGTTTGTGGAACGAAGCCATAATCGAATGGATAGTTTTGAGCGGTATGCATAGCTCGGTCGAGTGCAATCAGGCCTGTCTCTTTATCAATTTCATATTTATTATGTGAACCTCGGTTGATCTCGACGATGACGTTCATTGCGTCTTTAGTTCCCGGAGTAATATCATGCAATAAATTCATATTTGGATTTTTATTAGTTAATAATTATTGTTTCTCTTCAACTTCCTTTTCTTTAGGAGTGTCATTCTCAGATTCTTCAGCTGCATCTTCTTGCTCAGTCTTAGTGTCAGAGTCTTCATCTTCCGACTTAGCCGCGTCTGCCTCGGGCTGATTTTCTTCAGGGACTTTGCCTTCAGCGGCATCTTCTATATCTCCGTCTGGGGTGAGACTCATTTGTTCTCCTGTTGGAGAAGAAATATCAATTTTCCAACCAGTAAGTTTTGCAGCTAATCGAACATTTTGCCCTCCTTTACCGATTGCAAGAGAGAATTGATCGCCGTCAACAAACACTTTTACTTCCTTATTTTCCGTATCCATTTCAAGAGATAAAACTTTTGCAGGAGAAAGCGCTTGTGTAATAAATTCCTCTACATCGTCTGACCATTCAATAATATCTATTTTTTCACCACCTAATTCATTGATCACAGTATTTACTCGTATACCACGCTGGCCGACTAAAGACCCAACGGGGTCTATATTGTCATCGTGCGATACCACGGCAATTTTTGATCGAGAACCTGCTTCACGCGCAATGGACTCTATTGTCACAGTATCGTTTGCAACTTCCGGAGACTCAATTGCGAAAAGTTTTACTATGAAATCCGGATTTGCACGTGACAGACGAAGGTCTACACCACGAGGAGTTTCTGAGACTGACAATAAAATTGCTTTAATTCTTTCTCCTCGGCCATAATATTCGCCAGGAATTTGTTCTTCTTTTGGTAAGATTGCAGTAATACGTCCAAGATCTACAAAAACATTTCCGCGTTCAATCCTCTGAACTGTACCCGCTATGATTTCACCTTCTTTATCTATATATTCTTCAAGCACTGATACTCGTTCTGCCTCTCGAAGCCTTTGGACAATTACTTGTTTTGCGGTTTGCGCTGCGATGCGTCCATAGTCATCTTTTGTCTCAAGTGGAAATACCATCTCATCTGAGAGTTTTGCATCTCCCTTTATTTTTTGTGCATCAGAGAGCATTATGTGATGTTCTTCGTTAAAGTGTACTTTTTTGTCTTCTTCGCTTTCTGTATTAGATTCATCTGGCATCTCTTCATCTTCGTCGTATAGCATAGATTCATCAACGACAATCTTTACACGATAA
>CEPX01198140.1_pt1 | contig 11656 bp, 13 predicted proteins | sample 361361 | NCBI WGS metagenome assembly CEPX01 (sample SAMEA2619974, study PRJEB7988) | marine metagenome | biome: marine biome (ENVO:00000447); feature: mesopelagic zone (ENVO:00000213) & marine oxygen minimum zone (ENVO:01000065); material: "saline water (ENVO:00002010), including plankton...
TATGCTAGTGCGTTTAGGAACATTAGGCTGAAGATGAAACATGTTATGAAGGCTATTAGGAGGTTTAGGGAGAAATAGGCGTTTCCGATTTCTAGGATTGTTGCTCCGATAGATAATGGAATGAATAAGAGGAATGAGAATTTTGTTGCTTTGTCTTTTGGGATTCCTGCGAATAATCCTGCGGAGATTGTCATTCCGCTTCGGGAAACTCCAGGGAAGAGTGCGATGATTTGGAAGAGTCCGATGATTATGGAATTTTTTGTGTTGAGCATTTGATTTCTGTGTGCAAATTTTGTTAGGAAAAGAATTGTTCCTGTGAATATGAAAGCTATTCCGATTATGAGTAGTGAGGAAAGTGTTTGTTCTATTAGATCTTTGAAGAAGAGTCCGAAGGTTGCTGCTGGCAGGGTTGCGATGATTATGTAGAGCCATAGTTTTTTTGCATAGGGTTTGAATGTTATGAGGTCGTAGATTTCTCTTCTTGTGAAGATTAATACGGCTAGTAGGGAAGCTAGATGTAATGTTGTTATTAGGAAGAGGTTGGGGGTGTCTAGGATGTTTGCTAGGAGTGCGAGGTGTCCTGAGCTAGAGATTGGGAGAAATTCTGTTGCGGCTTGGATTATTGCGTAGAGGATTTCGTTTGTCATTTGAGATTTAGAGAGGGGAGGTTTTTATAATTAATTGAGGTAAAGAGCGCGCTCCACTTCGTTCCGCTTGAGAATCGACAATCTTACGATTGTCTATGCGCTACAAATCTGGCTTCGCTCAGATTTTCCGCTCATTTTTACTGTAATGGCTGAAAATTGATACGTTTGGCAATTCGTTAGTTTAGTTTTGTTGAGCGTTATAATTTTTGGCGATTACTAAGGTTTGGGCGGAGTCTCGTGCTGAAAGCTGAGACGGAGCTATGATTTTGCGAAGCAAGTATCTACGCGATCTTTGATCGCGTCTATGATAAGATTTAACCAAGAATTAAGGTAAAAGTTCGGGTAGGAACTTTTAAAAACCAAAATTTACTGAGATAATTATGGTATTTAAGATAAATATTTCGGACAAGGGTAAGACTTACAAAGTCGAGACTGAGAACGAGAGTTTGGTTGGTAAGAAGATAGGAGATATTATTAGTGGTAATGATGTTTCTGGAGAGTTGGCCGGGTATGAATTGAAGATTACTGGGACGAGTGATAAGGCGGGATTTGCTGGGCTTAGTTCTGAGAGTGGGCCGAACTTGAGGAAGGTTATGTTTACTCGAGGGGATTTTTATAAAAAGGTGAAGAATAAGGGTGTTCGTGTAAAGAAGAATGTTCGTGGTGGTGAGATTTCGCTTGATACTGTTCAGATTAATACTGTTGTTTCTAAGGTTGGCGGGAAGAAGCTTGAGGAGGCTTTTGCGCCTAAAGAGGAGAAGAAGGAAGAGGTTGCTCCTTAATTTATTAAACCTAAATATTTAAAAACCAATTTTAGTTTGTTTTTTTATGGACGAACAAATTTTACAAAGATTTACTTTGGCGTATCCTGAAAATTTCAAAAAAGGAGGTAGCCTTGAAGAAACTTTTCCAATAGATGGTTATGAAAAGATTAGGGAAGAAATAGGAATGGATTTTAAAGTAAGAGGATATTCTACAATATTTTCTCGTGAATTGGTTAAGGTAGGAGTTCCCAAGGATATTTTAGTTTTTGGAAATTCGGAGAATATGTTTCGTGTTTTTGATGATGTTGTTCTTAGTAGAGGTATACTTTATGGTCCAGAAGAATCGTATGCAATAGATTCTGGAACTGAGGATCCTGAGACTGGAGCAGGTATTGTTGCTTTAGTTAGAAAATAGTGATACCAAAACCTTTTTTAACAAACTTTTTCTTTGAATCTCATGGCTGAAGACATATCGAAATTACCTGTGTTGAATGTGGGGATAGTTGGGCATATTGATCATGGGAAGACTACGTTACTTCATGCATTGACTGGTCGGTTTGCGGATGTGCATAGTGAGGAGTTGAAGAGAGGGATTACTATTAAGCTTGGTTATGCTGATGCGATTTTGCGAAAGGAGGGTGAGGGATATAATGTTAAAGAAGGTGAGGCTGTTCGGTATTTGACTTTTGTGGATGTTCCGGGGCACGAGATGTTGATGGCGACGATGTTGTCGGGAGCGGCGATTATTGACGCTGCGGTTTTAGTTATTGCGGCGAATGAAGGGATTAAACCTCAGACTCGAGAGCATCTTGTTGCGCTTGCGGCTAAGGGGATTAAGAAGGTTATTATTGTTCAGAATAAGATTGATCTTGTTAGTAAAGAGGTTGCGATGAAGAATTTTGAGATTATTAAGGATTTTGTTAAGGGGACTGTTGCTGAGGATGCTCCGGTGATTCCGGTTAGTGCGCAGCAAGGGATTAATGTTGATATGTTATTGAAGGAGCTTGCGGAGATGGAAGTTCCTTCGCGGGATATTGAAGGGAAGCCGTTGTTTGTTGTTGCGCGGAGTTTTGATATTAATCGGCCTGGGACTAAGATTGATAAGTTAAGTGGAGGGGTTCTTGGTGGGGCTTTGAAGCGAGGGAAGTTGAAGGTTGGGGATGAGATCGAGATTAAGCCGGGGCTTTCTTTTAAGGATAAGGGAGTTATGAAGTATGAGACTGTTCGGACTAAGATTCTTTCTATTCGTCGTGGGACTTATGAAGTTGAGGAGGCTGGGCCTGGAGGAAGTTTAGCTATTGAAACTAGTCTTGATATGTTTTTGACAAAGACGGATAATCTTTCTGGTTGTGTTGCTGGGTTAGTTGGAGAATTGCCAGAGATTGTTAATCGTTTGAAGATTAAGGCTTCTCATTTTTCTGAAGTTGAGGGGACAGAGACGCATGAGAAGATTGATGATTTTCGGATTAATGATTTGTTGATGTTGAGTGTTAATACTTCAATTAGTGTTGGGAAAGTTGTCAATGCGAAGGATGAAGAAGTGGAGCTTGATTTGAATATTCCGGTTGTTTCTTTTAAGGGAGATAGTGTTGGGATTGCGCGGAATGTTGGTGGGCATTGGAGGCTTGTTGGTGTTGGGGAAGTAGTATAATAATTTTTATAAAGATAGGAATATTAAATTTATGATGGAACGTAGTGATTTTGAAGATTTGCCTGTTGTTGATGATACTTTTGTCAAGAAATATGAAGACGATGATACTATTCAACATTCTTCTTTAGATGTTCCAATTGTTATTATTGATAGGAAGTTGAGAAATATAGAAAGAACAGATATAGAACTTTTTGAACGTTCATCTATGTTTGTTTTTGGAATGGATATTGAAAGGGAACATATTTATGCTTGTAAGTCTCTTGAATTTGGATCTAGGGGGAACTTTTGGTCAGAGCAATATACAGATACAAGAGTTTACAAAATACCAATTGATCGAATTAGAGATTACATTCCTCTTGAGACCCCTACTGTAATTTCAGAATAGTTTTATTGAGAGTAGTTTAATTAAATTGTTATTATAATTTATGTTTGAAGAGGTTTCTGCATTTGATTATATGGATTGTTCCTGCATTTGATTAGTTATTTTTCGATATAGGATAATTTATAAATAAGTTTTTTCTTTTGTATGTAGGAGGTTATAATGAGAGATAAAAAATTTATGATTGCAATGTTGGTTATTGTTGGATTGGCTTTGGCTTTGGTGTACATAACTGTTGTGAGTCCGAAGATTCAAGGTTATGTTGTTGGCAAGCAGGCTCAGGCTCAGGAGAATGTTGTTAACGCGATTTTAGAAATTGTTGATCAACAAGGTTATGTTGCTATCGGAGATGGCGAGGACTCGGTTGTTCTTGTGAAGTACAATCCTGAAGGTGGCGTACAGCAAGCAGATACTTCGGGTTCGAGTGAAGTAACTGAAATGAGTTGATTGAACTTAAAGTTCGAAAAGAGAGATGAAGAGAGAGGTATTACTTTTAGTTTTGGTAGGTTTGTTTATTTTTACAGCTGGGGTTTTGGCTCAGGAGACTGGTGTTGTTGATTCTGTTAAGGAAGAGTTTATCGAAGAGTTTGTGGAGGATAGTGATTTTGTTCGTGAGGGTGAGGTTGATTCTGTTTCGCAAGTTAATCAGAGTGAGTTGCCAGAGGATATTCAGATTCAGGATATTGAGGAGAATAATGTTGGAATTTTTGAGGTGAATTTTACAGAGAGTGAGAGTGGTGAGGAGAAGAAGGTTTTTGTGGTTACTTATGCTACTAATGATTTCAGGAAGAAAGAGGTAAGTGTTACGAAGAATATTCAGAGTTTGTTTTTTGGTATGAGTGATGAACAAGTTGTTTCCTCTTATTTAGAAACTGCGAATGGTGTTTTGACCGAGGGTTCTGGTTATGTGATGATGCGTGAAGGAAGTGTTACTGGGATTTCTACGTCGTTGGAAATTAGTGGGAGAGGGAAATTATTTATTCGAGTTTACAAGAATGGCGAGGATACAGGGTTTCATAATTTGATTACAACGAATGAGGGGAAGATTGATTTTGATTTGCAGTCAGAGGATATTGTGAAATATGGTTCTGGAGATGTTATTTCAGTTTATGTTCAGCAGAGTGGGAGTGTTTCTTGGGGTGATGTTATAACGATGGTGGAGACGACAAGTTAAATGGAAAGTAAGAAAGTTATTGTGAATGCGCATAATGGGAAGCCTTCTTTGAAAGCGGAGGCTATTTTGGTTTCTTTTGTTTTTGTGATTATTGGTGTTGGGATGTTTCTTTCTTTTAGTATGGGGATTACTGGAAATGTTTCTCTTAGTGTTGAGACAAGTTATGATCCTAATTCTACTCTTGATGGGACTTTGAAACTTGCTTTGAAACCAGGGGAGTTGATTCCTAAGGATAGTGTTATTGCTGTTTCAATGGGAAATGATTCTTATGATTTTGTTTTGAGTGATTTGGTTGATGTTGATGTTATTAGTGGAGAGTTTTATTCTGAAGGTGGTTTGTTAGTTGGAAGTGGGGAAGGATATGGAATTATTGGTAGTAAGGATATTTTTTCAGATGTTGAATTTAGTATGAGAGTTTTTGATGAGGGTTCTGGTTCCTCCAGTAGTGGTTCTGGGAAGGATAAGAATCAGGGAAAAGGAAATGGTGGTGGTTCTGGAAGTTCTGGAAGTGATAGTGAGGAGGAAGTTGAGGTGGAAGAAGAGGTAGATGAGGAAGTTGAAGAAGTTATTGATGATTCTGAGGAGGAGATTGTTGAAGAAATCGAAGTGGAAGAAGTGGAAGAAGATCAAGAGGTTGAAGAGACGGAAGAATCTGAAGAGGAGGAATTAATTGAAGAGGAAGAGCTTGAAGAGGAAGAAGCTGTTGAGGAAGAAGAAAGTGGAGAGGAAGAGGTTGAGGAAGAAGAAATTGAAGAAGTTGAAGAGGAAGAGTCTGAGAGTTCTGTGATTACTGGTGAGGTTGTTGCGTCTTTTGAAAAGATTGTTGAGGGTGTTGTTCGAGGGGATGGAGAGTATACTTATGAGTTGGGAGATGGGCAGGCTGCAGAGATTGTTTCTTCTTCGCAGGAAGTTTCTTTGAGTGTTGAGGGGAATTTAGTTACAGTTACGACTAGTTATTCTGAGGGTGAGGAGGGATTTGGTGTTGAGTATTTGGGCGAGGAGTTTGAGTATGAGGTTGAAATTGATTTGACTGCTTTGGAGTTGGAGGTTGTCGAAGGTGAGTTGACGGTTTCTTTGAATTATGAAGATAGTGAGATTGTTTCTACTTCGGTTATTTTGGATGTTGAGGATCCTAATCAGGTTTCTTCGACTTTGACAACTTTGCCTTTGGAATCAGAAAACATAGAGGATTTTAGTTTGGATGAAAGGGAAGTGTTTGCTTTGAAGGCGGGAAGTGGTGTGAGTGTTGCGGAGATTACGAAAGCTGAGGAGGTTAATAATAGGTTGTTGATTAGATTTGAGGCTGGGAAGTATTGGCTTGAGAACTCTTATGATTTGGATGAAGAGGATTTGAAGTATCAGGTTGAGTTAGATAGGGTTAAATTTATGAAACGGTTGTCTCGGTCTTTTTTGGTTGAGGAGGATGAGTCTAAAGAGGTTGAAGGTTTTGTCGGAGTGGAGAGTTTGATTGCGCCTTTGGATGAAGTGGAAGAAGTTGTTGAAGAAGTCGAGGAAGAAGTCGTTGAAGAATCTGAGGAGATTGTGGAGGAAGAAGTTGTTGAAGAAGTTGTTGTTGAAGAAGTGGTTGAAGATGATTCTGAGGTAAGTATTGAGGATATTCAGCAGGCGTTTGAAGAGGCTACTTCTTAGTTTTGTTTTATTTTTAGAAATGTTTAAATACTGCTTTTCTCATAGTTACTTAAAGTAACTATGGGTAACTTGAGAGATGGTTGATAAGCCTGTGAAGATAGATGGGGAATTGAAGAGGCGTATTGAGAAATTTATTTCTGAAGGGGAGAATCGGTTTGATTATCCTTCTGTTAAGAATTTTATTGATAAGGCTGTGATTAAATTGTTGAAGGAGGGGGGAAATGAAGAGTAAGGTTATTATTTTAATGATTGTAAGTTTGTTATTGTTTGTAGGATTTGTTTCAGGGTTTCAGGGAAGTTCTGCTAGTTATTCTAGTGATAATCGGGCGGATTCTTTTTCGGAGAAGGATGCGACTTCGGATAGTTTTACTCAGAGATTGATTGGGGGGATTCAAGTTGTTGGAGAATATGTTACAGATACTTTTGGAGGGAGATTTGGAATTTTGTCTTTGAGTCAGAATCTTGTGATAAATATTACTTCTCCTTTGGATCTTGGTGAGGTAATAAGAGGGAATGATGCTGCGGCGGGTGAGGATGACAAGGGTTATGTTAGTGATGATGTTAATGTTACCGCGAGGGTTTTTGTGGAGGATACGACGACTGCGTTTGCTAATGCTCATTGTTATTTTTATGATGAGGGGAGTTTTTTTGGGAATGCTTCCACTAATGCTTCTGGGGATTGTTTTGTGAATTGGACGAAGGATTCTTTTGATGCAGGGTTTAGGAATTTATCTGTTAACTATTCGGTTACGACGAGTGATACGATTTCTGTTCTTACGTCTGAGGTTAATGTTTCTTTGATTCGGTATGTGAGTACACTTGTTCAGGGGAATTTGAGGAGTAGTGGTTGTGCTTCGGGTGTTTCGAGTTGTTATCATGATGGAGATAATGCGACCTTGTCTATGAGTATTGCTAAGATCGATTCTTCGGGAACGGATTCTTATGATCCTCAGAACATTAGTGCTAATGCGACGAATGCGGCGGAGAGTGTTTATGCTGAGGGGGATTTCTTTTATCCGGGGAATACTACGAGGAATATTACGCGGACAGATGTTGGAGAGTATGAAGTGAATATTACTGTAGATCAGAGTTTTGGTTCTCAGATTCGTTGGGATGTTTTGGTTAGTGATAATGACTTTGTGGATTTTATTAGTACTGCGGTTCATGCTGATGCGGCGATTTGTGCTGGGGACTTCGGTCCTTGGAGTGTTTGGGGAGATTGTAATGGTGTTGTTGAGACGAGGTCTAGGACAGATAGTAGTGATTGTACAGAGGTTGATACACCTCGAAGTTGTACTACTACTGATAGTTGTTTTCCTGCAGGGACTAAGATTTTAATGGGAGATAAAAGTTATAAAAATATAGAAGATGTTCGAGTTGGAGAGGAAGTTAAATCTTATGATTTGGATACTGGTGAAATTACTATTGCTAAGGTTTTGGAATTAGAGGCACCTATGAGGGAAGGGTTTTATTCAATAAATAATGAGATTAATGTAACAGATGAGCATCCTTTTTATGTTTTGAAGGAGAATGGCGAGGTGGGTTGGGGGGCGATTGCGAAGGAAAAAACTGAAGAGGATATTGGGAAATCTGAGATTGATGGATTAGAGATTTATGATATTGAGATTGGAGATAAGTTTTTTACGAGCGAGGGGGTTTGGGAGAGTGTAGAAACTATTGAGTATTATCCTGGAGATGTTCAGACATATAATTTGAAATCAGTTGATGAGTATAATGTGTTTTTTGCGAATAATTTTTTGGTTCACAATAAGGGGGAAGCTTGTACCCCTAGTTGGGGAGATTGGAGTGTTTGTGGGGAAGATGATTTAATTCGGACCCGTAGTGATGGATGTGGAAAGACTGAAGAACTTGATTGTTGTATCCCTACGATAATTTGTGATGATTGGTCTCAGTGTACTCCTGGGTTTAATGAATTGGATTTTGAGGAGAGTGTTGATAGTAATAGTGGTTTAACTGGGAATGTGATTAATGAAAAGGATAACTCTGTGTTTGTTCCACTTGCGAATGGTGGGGCAGGAGGGGTTCAAACTAAAACTTGTAGGGATTTGAATAAATGTGAGAGTGATGAATCTTGGGAGGTGACTAATGAATGTATTATTGGGGATGAAGATGGTTTTATTGAGTTTACTCCTGTAAGGAGAAAGTTAAATATTGGGAATAATACTCGGTTGAATTTTGAGGGAGATATAAAACAGGGTTCTGATGATGTGATTAGTATTAATTGGTATTTGAATAATGAGTTTCAGAGGGGGGAATCTTTGTCTGGGGAATTGACGAGTTCGTTTAGTCGGGTTTTTTCTGGTGATGCTGTGGTTAAAGCTGAGCTTTCTATAGGTTCTGAGACTCAGATTGAGATATGGGAAATTAAGATTAATCTTGATGCGGTTGAGGATTGTAAGGAAAAGTGGAGTTGTGATTATGAACCTTGTGATGGATTTTATAAGTACCGTATTGATGAAACTTGTGGAGATAGTAATGCTTGTGGGACGAATTTATTGTTTCCTGAGTCTCGGAGAACTTGTGATTGTGTTCCGGATTATGATTGTGGTGATTGGGGGGAATGTAATGTTGATTATGATTTGACAGATATTCTTAGGGGGGAGCCCACTTTTGGGGGGATTCAAGAGAGACAGTGTGAAGAGGTTGTTGGTTGTGTTGAGGAAGATAAATTTATTACTAAAGAACAAGAGTGTAGTTTGGCAGTGGATGTTAGGGTTGAAAAAACTGAGTGGTGTTTTGAGGAGTATATAGAGATTTATGATATTGCTACTGATAATTTAGTTAGTCGAGTTAAGGAGAGAAATGTTGAGAATATTAAGCGAGTGGATATTGGTTTTTTGACTACAGAGTTTGGAAGTGTTTGTGGTTATTGTTTTGACCATGTTGAGAATTATGATGAAAGAGGGACTGATTGTGGAGGGCAAGTTTGTCAAGAGTGTGTAGAGGCTGGGTTATTCTTCGATTATTTGTATTTTGGTAAGTCTTCTCTTTGGTTTTTGTTGTTGTTGGCGTTAGCGTATAGCGCTTACAAATATAGGCATGAGATTGTTGGTGTTCCTAAAGAGAGTGCTTGGAAATTGAGAGTTCCTAAAGTTTGTAGGGTTTCTTTGTTGTCTAAGTTTAGGTTGCTTCGCTTGCGTAAGTTTAGGTTGCCTCACTTACCTAGATTTAGAATTCCACGAGTTCGTGTTGATATGGGTAGGAAGAGGAAGGTTGAGAGAAGGGTTGAGAGGAAGAAGAAATGGTTTGCATGGCCTAAGACTCATGTTCCGAGGGCGCCTAAGCCTTACGCTGGACTTCGAAGTAAGTTGCGCGCTTGGAAAAAGAAAGGATATTATGAGACTACGGCTCTTGAGCATAGTTTAGCTAGGAGTGCTAGCGATGTACAGAGAAGTACACGCCTTGATAAAGAACGTCGAGCATTTGAAAGAGATGAGATACGACGTGAGAGACATTTAACAAGGGAAAGAAAAATTGCTGAGAGAGAACGTAGGAGAGATGAACGTGAAAGGGTGAGAGCAGAGAAGAGAAGAGGACGAAAGAGATTCTTCTCTTCTTTGTTTGCTGGAATGAAAGGAAGGTCTGAAGAGAGAGCTAGGAAGAAACATAGGAAAGATTTGGAGAGGAAACATTTGAAGGAAGAGCGTCGTAGGGATAAAGAGAGGAAGATTAGGGAGAAAGAAGAGAGACGTCGAGATGGAGAGAGGAAGAGAGAGGAGAAACGTCGGGATAAGGAGAGGAGGAAAGAGGAGAAACGTCGGGATAAGGAAAGGAGAAAGGCTGAGAGGTTGAGAGATAGAGAGAGTAAGAAGGTTAGGAAAGTTCATAGGAAAGGGAAAGGATTTTTTGCAGGAGTGGTTGCGAATTTGAAGAGAGGGAAGGTGAAGAGAGTTCATAGGAAGGAAGAGAACAGTAGAGAGGGTGAGAGGAAACGAAGAGCTAAGGAACATGCTAAAGAGGGAAGATGTAGAGATAAGGAGAGGAAGAAAACTGAGAAGCGTCGGGATAAGGAAAGGAGAAAATCTGAGAAGCTTCGGAATAATGAAAGGAAGAAAGCTGAGAAGGCGAGGTTGAAAGAGTTGAAGACTAGGGAAAGAGTTTCTCGGAGGGCTAAGCATAAGAGTTTTTTCAGAGCTTTTTTTGCGAGGAGGAAACATAAGAAGGCTCGGAAGAAAGTTGAGAAGCATGAGCGTAAGGTGAGGAAGAAAACTGAGAAGAAAAGGCGTAAGTCTTTATTTTATTTTGCGAAGCATGAGAAGAAGAGGGCGAAGAAGGAGATGGGGCATTATCATCGTAAGTTGAAGCGGAAGGAGATGTCTTCTTCGGAGGCTTCGGATTTGAGAAGGAAGTTGAGAGAGTGGAGGAAGAAGGGTTATAGTTATGGAACTACTCGGCTTCAGAAGAAGTTGGATAAGTTTGAGGGGAAGGATGTTTTGGAGTAGGGCTTGAATTTGGACAATGCTTCGCATTGTCGAGTATAGGAAATTTCCTCTCATTGTTCGGGGAAATTTTTCAAGGCAGTTTTGGAATTTTGGAATTCGGTTTGTAATTTGTTGAGGTTTTCAAGCTGTAGAAATGTTTTTATAGTGTTTAATTTTGATAAAATTGAAAATGGAATATGAAAGATTAACAAACCAAGAAATGGTAGATTTGTTAAAGGTATATGAAAAACAATCTCCGGATAATTATGATTCAATGAGATTAAATGCCTATAATATTGGAGAAGTATTAGAACACTTTTGTCCTTCACTTGGATTGGGTAAACCAGAAACAGTATGCCTTAAAATCCACCTGAAGTCATTGGCAAATGTTTTAGACGAAGGATTGGATAAAGGAGAAGGTTGTAATCCAGCGAAGATACAACTCTTGCACGAATATGTTTTAGAGGATATTCAAAGAGCAAAGGTTGAATTGAGTTAAAACGAGTGTTTGAAGAGTTAATTTGGGGTTAGAAAAATATTGGGCAACTTCGTTGCCGAGTATCAAAAATTTCTCCTTATTGTTCTAAGAATGTTAGTTGATTGGATTAAAGGGTTAATTTTATAAACAAATCTAACTTGATTATAATAGAAAGATGGCGAAAAAAAAGGTGAAGAAGAAAGTTTCTAAAGGAAAGTCTGTTAAGAAGTCTGTTAGCAGGGTTGACAGCGAGAAGAAACTTCGAGGCAAATTTTATTCTTTTCAGAAAAAGGTTAATCGGTTGGAGGAATTGAAACATGAATTGAGTTCTTTGCAAAATGCAGGTTATACAAAAGGATTTGAGAAAGAGGTTGCGATTATTCGTTCGCGTTTGAAAGATACGACGGCAATTCCTGAAGTTGAGAAACGGATTCGGGCTTTGAGAGCTGCGATTCGAAAAAAGAAAGAACC
>CEPX01114596.1_pt1 | contig 11654 bp, 9 predicted proteins | sample 361361 | NCBI WGS metagenome assembly CEPX01 (sample SAMEA2619974, study PRJEB7988) | marine metagenome | biome: marine biome (ENVO:00000447); feature: mesopelagic zone (ENVO:00000213) & marine oxygen minimum zone (ENVO:01000065); material: "saline water (ENVO:00002010), including plankton...
AGCAGTTCAAACTAATATTTTAGGTTCTCAGAATGTTATTAATGCAAGTTTAGAAGAAAATGTTGAAATCTGCGTTTGCATTGGAACCGACAAGGCTGTTGCACCACTTAACACATATGGCGCTACAAAATTATTAATGGAAAAATTGTTTGTAACTGCGAGTAATTATTTAAATCCAACAAGACACAAAACAAAATTTATTGCTGTTAGATACGGAAATGTTCTTGGAAGTAATGGTTCAGTAGTTCCAAAAATTGTTGAACAGATTAAAGCAGGGGAAAAAATTACTATTACGGATCTAAATATGACTAGATTTAACATAACAATGAACCAGGCACTTGATTTGATAGAACGAGCTGTTACTACTGGAAAAGGAGGTGAGGTGTTTATACCAAAACTACTTGCATACCGTGTTGGTGATCTGAAAGATGTGCTTTTAGATTTATTTGAAAGTAAGAATTCTACTGAAATAATTTCTGTTAGAGCTGGAGAAAAACTTCACGAGTCATTACTTACTATTGATGAATTACGCAATACATACGAGTCTAAACATGATTATTTATTAATTGAAAAAAGTGATTTCCATACAGCTCCTGCCCATGATTATGAAAAAACTTCTTTAAATGAACAATATTCCTCAAATAAGGTTAAATTATTAACAAAGGATGAATTAAAAGATATTTTATTAAAAGAAGATCTCATTTGATGGAATTGTTATGTGTTTCAATTCTGTATATTAATAATTCAATTTCATATTAGATCTTATTAACTATCAAAAATTGTTTTGATTATGAAGCCAAAGTTAATTTTTTGGATTGATTCGAATTTTTACTATTTTGGTTTGGCAAAATCTTTACAGGAGATGCTTGACTGTGAGTTATATTCTGTAATTGAAATCACAGATAAACCAAAAAAATTTTTTAAGGAACAACAAATTGTTAATTTTAAAAAAATTTGGTTTTATCATGATTATATTAAAAATATTAACAAAAAACTGGATTTGAAATATTTACAATTAATAGAAAAAAAATATGGAATTAACCTATGGTTAATTGCATTTAATGATAGAATGTTTAATGATGTAAATGAATACTATAAATTTTCAGCAAATGAGATTTTATTAATATTAGAACAAGAATGTAAATTATATGAAAAAATTCTAGATGAAATTAAGCCAGATTTTTTATTAATGCCTCCAACTCATCAGCAACACAATCACATTTTTTATGAGATTTGTAAGGCTCGTGGGATACATGTGTTGATAGGTGCACAAACACGTTTAGGATTCCGTTTGTTAATTTCAGATAAAATGGATAAAATGGAACCATTACCTCCATTATCAGATTTTAAAGGTGAAAATTGTGACATTGATCCTGAGAAATACGTTGAGAGCTACGATGGAGGTAGTAATAAAATTTTTCGTGATAAGTTTGTAACAGGAAAGAAAAAACTTGCAAAGGCTGCATCTAGTTATCTCTTTTCAGATAATAGTAACATCAAAACTCATTATTCATACTATGGCAGAACTAAAACTAAAGTTTTGCTTAAAACAATTTCTTATCGTCTCAAATATAGAATACGAGAATATTTTATGAATAGAAATTTAAATACGTCAGTAAAAACTAAATCGCCTTTTATTTATTATCCTTTAACTCAGGAAATAGAGAGAGCGTTATTTCTTGGTGCACCTTTTTATTTGGATCAATTTACGCTAATAAAAAATGTGGCAAAATCTCTTCCTATAGGCTATAAATTAGTTGTAAAGGATCATCCACAAATGAGACATAGAGGTTGGAGAAGTATAAATGAAATGAAAAAAATTATGGATGTTCCATGTGTGGAACTTGTGCATCCTTTATCTAACTCAGTTGAATTAATTAAAAAAAGTAGTCTCGTCTTCACTATTAACGGTAGTACAAGTATAGAAGCTGCAATTTATCAGAAACCGTCTATCATATTGGAAGATACTGGTCAATTTGAATTGCCATCAATGTATAAAGTAAATTCTTTAAAGGAATTACCGACAGCTATTAGAACCTGTTTAGATAAGAAAGTAAATACGATTGATGTGATTAGATATATAAAATCTATAGAAAAAAACTCGTTTATATTTAAAGATCAGGAAATTCTTTTAAGATATCTAAATTTATTTCATGATGGTGGCTATTTAGCTAATAAGGAATTACCCATAGAGAAGGTCAAATCTTTTCTAGAAGAGTATAAATCAGATTTCAATAATTTAGCGGCATTCTATATTAAAGCAATAAATAAACATCTGAAAGATAATGAATTTTCAACTTCTATAGCTATTAAATAATACAGTATTATATGAAAAAATCAAAAATTAATGAATATAACAGAATATAAAAAACAATTTAGGAAACTAATTTTTCTTACAACCGTGTTTCTACACATGGAAGAATGATTGTTTAATCTTGCTCTTCAAATTTAAAGTCAGTTTGTGAATAATTGAAGCTTACATCATTTCTGATCCGTTTAATCTTTTTGGGATCAAGTCGTGGTCTTGTTGATTTGTTACCAAGACTTGCGGCGTTTGTTTCTTGCGCCACTTCAAGTTTTTTATTTACCCTTTGGCCTTTGTATCCTTTTGATTTAATGAACGTCTCCTCAGTCAAGCCTATATCTAACATTTTGTTTAGTTTTCTTGCTCCATTTTTAATTTCGTTCATTATTTCTTCATCTGACATTTTAGTCATATTAAGACACATATCTTGTCGTTCTGTAATGGATTCTAAATAACGATCCTCATCTGGTATGAAACCATTCGCTTTTGCGTAGTCATACATTACAGTATATGGTAATGGTAAAAGAAATCCAATGCTTGGATACAAACCACATTTTAAGCATTGATCAAATGTTTCCTTGATAGACTCTTTAGTTTCTATAGGATAGCCAAAAACAACACTTGTTTGAACAATAATTCGTGCTTTCCTCAAGGTATAAACTGTTTTATAAAATGCATCAACTTCAATTTCTTTATTCATCATCTTCATAATTTCTTTATTTCCTGATTCTATTGCAAATGCAGCTGAATAACAACCACACTGCCTCATTTTTTTGGCAACTCTCATTGCATCTTCGTCGGATAATCTAGCTCTAGAAAATAAATCAACACGTATAGTTGCAACCCACTTGAATTTTAGACCACTTTCAATTACAGCATCACAGAATTTTTCAACTTGAGTTGCAGAAGCAAAGCTAAGATCATCCCAAAAGTGTATATAATTAACATTGTATTGCTCCATTCTATGTTTTACTTCAGTTAGAATTGATTTTGGTGATCTATTTCTATATGGATCATTCCAAAATACATAATGACAAAATGTGCACTTGAACGCACAACCCCTTGCAGTTACAACTGGCATAGAACGCATCTCTTCGGGCGAATCTTCCTTATCAGGCATATTTTCAGCTTTGTTTATGTAACCTTCAACATCAAATGGACTCCAATCAATTTCAGGAAGTTCGTCTATGTTTTCCGCCTTTCTAGCAGGATTAATAACAACTTTTCCTTGATTATCCCTAAATGAAATTCCCTCAACAGTCAGAAGATCTTTACCTAAACGAACAGCTTCAACTGCATGATATGCAGAAACTTCACCTTCTCCAGTTACTACAATATCACCCCTTATATTATTCAGAAAAACTTCTGGAATTGAACCCGCTACAGAATTACCTGTAATTACACAGGTATCAGGTTGATGTCTTTTCACCATGTTTACAAACCATTTAATCCATTTGTAATGTGTAACAAGAGTGCCACAAAGAACAAAATCAAATTTGTTTGCCTTTATATAATTTTCAACATATGCATCATCATATTCATTGATATCAATATCTAATAGTGTAAAATCATATCCTTTAGTTTTAAAATATGTCATAACTGATGCTAAGCCAACTGGAAGGAATTTGGTATAACCACCTGGTCTTAAGCAAATGTTTACAAAAAGTAATTTTGAATCTTTTTTACTTTTTTCCATGAGCCAGAATTAATTTATTAACTATATAAAATAATAATATACCTATTCATTTCTTTTAATACCATATACCATCAATTTGATTTTTTAATCAATTCTTCCTTATTTTCAATGATTTTTTGAATCGCAGCTACAATGTCTTGCATATCTTTTAGTGTTGCAGGATAACGGCAGATATCTAATAAAACTAATTCCTTTTCATGTAAAATTTCAGAAATTGGACAAATACCTTTTTCATATTTCACATTGCCTAAGTAATGTCTGTATGCAAATGCTCGTTTTTCCAAATAAAGTGGGTTAAGATACAAGGGTTTTACGTAGCCTCCTGAACATGGTATTCCTTCTGCACTCAAAGCTTCACAGAACAAATTCCTTGATATTCCAATTTTCACCTCATCAAATGAAAAAGCAAATACGTAGTAAACATGTTTTACACAGTCATACTTGATGTGTTTTAAACCATCTATCTTGTTAATTTCTTGAGCCATAAAATTAGCAAGCTTTATTCTCTCTTCATTTAGGAAATCTAATTTGGAAATTTGAGCTATTCCTAACGCCGCTTCCAACTCAGTCATACGATAATTCCAACCTAAGATTTCTGATTTGTAAGTACGTTTTTTATTTGAAGTTATCATCTCACCATGATTTCTAACCAATTGTGCTGCGTTAGCAATATCTTCATCATTAGTAACTAACATACCTCCCTCTCCCGTCATGATGTTCTTTGATTCTTGAAAAGAAAACACTCCACAATCCCCAACTGTGCCAAGATTTTTGTTTTTATACTGTCCACCCGGAGATTGAGCGCAATCCTCTATTACTCTTAAATTATTTTTTTTTGCAAAAGTCATAATTTCATCCATATCAGAAGCATGTCCAAAAAGATGTACTGGAATTATAGCCTTTGATAAATCGCTATGAACATTTTCTAATTTAGAGGGATCAATACAGAAAATATCTCGTTTTACATCACTAAAAACTGGAATAGCGTTGTGCATTAACGAAGAAGTTGCCGTTGAAGTGAACGTATATGGAGGTACAATAACTTCTTCCCCTGGTTGCACTCCAACCGCAACAACAGCCGCATGAAGAGCTGCGGTTGCTGAATTAAATGTAATTGCATATTTTGTTCCAATTTTATTGGAAAATTCTTCTTCGAACTCTTTGATTTTTTTCCCACCAAGGAAATTCTCTCCTCTAGATGCCACAAATGTAGAAATATTTCCACTTTTCAAAACTTCCATAATTTGTTTCGTTTCTTCTTTACCAATAACTGGGTGTGCTGGAAATGAATTTTTTCGTGTCTTTGGGCCACCAGAGAGTGCGAGTTTTTTCAATATTTTTAAAGTTACATAACGACATTTCTAGATTTCTACTTTATGCTGTGACTGCATAGAAAGATAAATTAGATTAACAGCAGTTAATTCGCAATAATGAAATTAATTGATGATCTATGGTTTAAGAGAAGAGACATAATTTCTGATGGGTTTGATGAATCTTTGGAATACATTTCAAAAATTATACCCATGAAAATTCATCAATTTCGTACTGGAACAAAATGCTGGACATGGGAAATTCCAAAAAAATGGACAGTTATTGAGGGATGGATAAAGGACAGCAACGGTAAATTACTTTTGCACAGTAAAGATCACCCTTTACACATACCTACATATTCACAAGGTGTTGACAAAATTGTTACTCATGACGAATTAATGAGACATCTATCATATAATGAAAATCAACCAAATGCTATCCCATATCACGAACGGTTGATTTATGATAAGGCTTGGGGTTTTTGTGTAGAATATTCAAAATTAGAAAATTTCAAATCAAAAGAGTATCATGTATATATAGACACAAAATTTGAAGATGGATTTTTAAAAGTAGGTGAAGTTTTGCACCCGGGAAAAGTAGATGAATCTATAGTTGTTGTTGCACACTTAGATCATCCATGTATGGTTAATGATGATCTAACTGGGGTTGCAGGATTAGTAGAATTATCTAAGAAACTACTCAATAGACAAAACCATTACACATACAGATTGTTTTTACTTCCAGAAACTATTGGCAGTATAGCTTTGCTTAGTCAAAACGAAGATTTTATCGACAAAATAAAATGTGGAATATTTTTTGAGATGTTGGGAACCAAAGCCGAGCTAATTCTTCAACATAGCAAACAAAAGAATACAATAATAGATACGATATCATCTTCTGTTTTTAAAAACAACCTAGCAACCTACAAGGAACTCCCTTTTATTGGAGAAATGGCCAACGATGAACAAGTTTGGAATGGTCCGGGAGTAAACATTCCCATGATTTCAATTGGAAGAGGTCATTATTCTGAGTACCATACAAGTAACGACACACCCCAGATTGTCAGTTATTCTAATATAACACAATCCATAGAAATTGTTTCCAAAATTTTAGAAATATTAGATATAGAACACATTCCAGAACGACTTACAAAAGAGAAAACTGATGAAAAAGTAAGAGAACAGAAACAAAAAAAGCATGAGCAAATGATCGATGATTATATTCCAAAACGACTTTTCAAAGGTCCAGTTTTTTTATCAGGTTATGGACTATATCCAAATAAAAAATATAATTTGTATGATAACTTGTCAGATGATGCTTGCAAGGTAAGGTTACTTTTTAATTATTTTGAGGGAGATAAATCCATTTCTGAAATATCCAAGATTTTACGCTGGGATTTTAAAAAAACATTATCATGGACTGACAAATTTTTAGAAAAAGGTTTGATTAAGAAGATAGAAATAAAATAATTATAAAAAATTAATTTTTGTTTGCCAACAGTTTTTCAACATATTCAACTTTGTCCATAGGCATAGCAGGATGTTTTACTGCTAAAGAATGATCTTGTGGTGTTGGAGATAATGTTCCAGATTCAAGACCCATTAGCGATTTTATCATCAATTCTGCACATTTTCTCATAGCTTTTATTCTTACTTCAATTAATGATTTACAATCAGTATAATCTATGGTTTCTTGAAGAATTATTGGCCCAGAATCTATTCCAGGATCAATATAATGAACAGTAGCACCTACAGGATCATTATTTAATATTGACCAACCAACACAGTCAAGCCCTTGGTACATTGGTAAAATTGCAGGATGTGCGTTTAAAATTCCAAATTTGGCAGTTTTGATAACATGTTCCTTCAAGATTCTAGTACCTCCCAATACAATATAATCAGGCTCATATTTTTTTAGTAAATCAACCGTATCTTGTTCATTATGATGCTTTACATAATGAACATTAATCGACGTGTCTTTCACAATTTCGGAGAATGATTTAGGATTATAATGATCATTTTTTAAATAGTTACGAGTATTTTCTGCGAGCTTGGATTTATGTTCTATAATAACAGCAATTACTGGAAATTTTAAATCAAGCAAATTTGATAATATTTCTCTACCCTGAATATTTTCAACAGTCATCATCACGACTATTTTTCTTTTTGATGTTTGCATATAATTCAAGAATAATTTTAATAATTAAATCCTAGCATAATTTCAAATTTATTTTGAACTTAAAACATAATCTAATGATTGAAGTGGGAGACATACCTCTTTATTCCTCTTTGCAGACATTAGAGATGCTATCACAAGCTCTAATGACTTGTAACCTTGATTACCATCACAAGGTGATGGCTTACTTTTACTCATAGATTCGAGGAGATGTTTTAGACCACTAACAATCGGCTCATCAATTTTCTTTGTAGTCGGAAATTTTTTTGTTACTAGTTGCTTATAGACTAAAGGTTTTTTCTTCGAAATAGCATAATTATTGACTGTATGATTAACCATATCCATAATTAAGCGCCCAGACGTTCCAAAAATATCCATTTCAAGAACACCATAATTTGTTACGTCGATAGATCGAAGTGAACAAGTAATATTATTTTTAAAAATTATTTCAATATCTAAATTTGGATCATAAATATTATGAGAAGGGTTTGAGCTCTTTCTTGCATTAATCTTTTTGACATTTCCAAATAAAAAATAAAGCATATCAAAAATATGAGACCCAGTGTTAGCTATACCGCCACCATAGTAAACTGTCACATTTTGAATATTACCGAATTTATGGGTTGAAATCCATTTTTTTATCTTACTGTAAATTGGTATGAATCTTCTTTGATAATCAATTAATAACGCTATATTATTTTTTTGACACAAATTATTAATTTTTCTTGCATTACTTAATGAATTTGCAATAGGTTTTTCTAAAAAAATACCTATTACAGAATTTTTTATAGCCTCAGAAACTATGTTGTAGTGAGTATCTACTAAAGTGCATATAGAAATTAACTCGGGTTTCTCTTTCCTTAGCATTTCTTTATAATCCGTATAAATATTTGTAACATGATATTTTTTACCATATTTTAATAACTTACTTTTATCAATGTCGCATAATGCGTTCAATATTGTTTTTGAATTATTATAATATGCTCCCGCGTGTGTTCTAATTAATTTAGAATTATCATCAAAACCACATCCAATTCTACCACAGCCTATAACTGCGCATTTGTAAACCATTTTTTCTGTTGCTAATCTTATTATAAATAATTAAAGATTAATTTATTAACAAATGATTAACAAAAAAGAAATAGACATGACTATTCTATAAATTTATGATTCTGGGAATTATTCAAGCACGAATGCAATCAACAAGGCTTCCAGGCAAAGTTTTGCTTCCTTTAGAAGGCAAACCGGTTTTATGGCATATATTTTCCAGACTAACAAAATCAAAATTAATTGATGAGGTTTGCATTTCTACATCCACTAATCCCATAGATGACAAAATAGAAAAATTTGCCCATGAATATGGAATTAAAATTTTTCGAGGAAGTGAGAAAAATCTTGTTAAAAGACACTTAGATGCTGGAAAAAAATTTAATGCGGATGTTATTGTGAGGATAACTGGAGATTGTCCATTAGTAGATCCTAAGATAGTTGACAAAGTCATTAAGGCTTATCTTGAAGATAAAAAATTAGATTTTGTAAGTAATTCAAAGACTAAGACTTATCCAATAGGACTAGACGTAGAAGTTTTTCCTGTAAAAACATTGGAAAAGATTTTTCCAATCAGTGAAGATTCTGTATTTTATGAATATTTTATTAGTAATTATATTTATGAAAACCCACCAATTTTCAAATCAAAAGGAATTTCCCTAAATAAAGCAAACTTACTACGTTGGACTTTAGATTACCCCGAAGACTACATATTTTTTAAAAAAATATTTGGAGCGCTTTATCTAGATAACGAAATATTTCATATGGATGATGTTTTGAACTTTTTAAAAGAACATATCGAAATATCTAAAATTAATTCAATGTACTATAACGAATTTTCACATTTAAAATATCAAAGAGAAATAAGTAAAAAGAAATAAGATGTTGACTATTATTAACAAATTACTATGCCTAAGAAAATAAAATTATTTGATCCAGTTATAGGAAAAAAAGAAGAAAAAATTCTAATAAAAACACTCAAGAGTAAATATTGGGCTTCAGGCTCTGGTGTTGGTTATGTATCGAAATTTGAGGATTCTTTTAAAAAGTATGTTGGATCTGATGATTGTATAGCGGTAAACAGTGGTACATCTGCATTAAATCTAGCACTGTCTTTACTTGATCTCAGAAATAAGGATGTACTTTTACCTTCTTTGAGTTTTGTTTCAACTGCAAATGCAATAATCGAAAATGGCGGAAAACCAATATTTGTTGAGGTAGATCCCAATACATTATGTATTGATCCTTCTCAAATTTACAAATCAATTACCAAAAGAGCATCTGCCATCATTCCGGTCCATTTTGGAGGACTCGCATGTAATTTAAAAGAAATTCAAAGTATTGCAAAAAAATTCCGATTGACTGTGATTGAAGATGGTGCGCATGCTGCGGGTGCTAGCTATAATACAAAAAAAATTGGCAGCCATAGTACTGCTATCTGTTTTAGTTTTCATCCAGTAAAAAATCTGGCTATGCCTGCGGGTGGATTGATTTCAGTAAATAACAAGCAACATAAAAAATTTCGACAATTATTACTTGCTCGTAGATGGTGTGGAATTACGGATAGAAAAGAAACTAACTATGATGTTAAAGAATTGGGCTGGAATTATTATATGAATGAATTTTCAGCGGCAATTGGTTTAGAACAACTAAAAAAATTAGATAAACTAAATAACATTCGTAAAAAAATTGCAAAAAGATACTCACGGGAACTAAAAATAGAAACAAAGATGCCATATCAAACAGATTGTTCATATCATTTCTATTGGATTTTGGTAAAAAATAGAAATATGCTTAGAAAAAAGTTATCTAAGTATGGAATTGAAACTGGGACACATTACAAACCTATTCATACTTTTAGCTTATATAGATCAAAAATCAAATTGAAAATTACAGAGAATGTGGGTAAACAAATAGTGATTTTGCCTTGTCATCCTAATCTTAAAAAACATGAAATCGATAAAATTATTAAATTAACAAACAAATTTTCATAATTTTTTAAACTTTATTTTTTCGATAATTCTGATCTGAGAAATTAATTCTTTAAGTTGTTCTGTTGTTATAGATGTGGACGCATCAGGCCCCTTTGAGTTTTTTAATTTTACATGTTTTTCAATGATTATTTTTTTAACCCCTTGTTGTTTTTTGATTACAGTGAAGATTATTGGAGCTATTATACCTAAAGTATGATCAGAAAATCCGTCGAATTTTTTTGCTTCATTCCAATTTACTTCATTTAATGATGTTGGATATTTTGAAATACAATAACAGAATGTTTTCTTATTTTTTTTAAAAATCTCTTTAATTTTCTTTATATTTCCACCCATCCCCATGCTAATTATTACTGGTTTTTTGGTTCTAGCCTTTGCTAGTAATGTATCCACAGAATATGGATCTTTTAGCAGGCAAGTCCTTGAGGCTATTTTATATTTTTTTACTTTTAATAACTCCAAAAAGTTAACAGCTTCTGGATAAAACACGCTACAAAAAAATTCAATGCCAATTTGATCAGAGAATTTTTTTATTTTTTTTACTTGTTCAAATTTAAGTTCAGATTTTTTAATAGTACTCCATTTTGGATGTGTTTTTGAGTAAAGATCATGTGCTCGCCACATTTGAAATTTTACCGCATTTGCACCTGCTTTTTTTGACTCTAAAACCAATTTTTTTGCTTTTTGTACGTCACCTTCCCAATTGGAAGCAATCTCAGCAATCACTATAACCTGCATAAACTAATAAAATTTAGGGAAAATTTAATCGTTTAAAATATTAATAAAGATAAAATATCATTTAATTAAAACCTGACTTGTTAATTGCTATCATGTTTTATTTTAAAAAAATGACTCAACTGCTAGTTATTACTACAGATTACGAATAACGATTTTCAAAATTTGAAAGCCGGGGCTTTAAAAATTTTTTTGAAAAATGATCAATTTTATTGACTGGTAGAGCCAACTAAGAATTATGAGAAAGTCAAACTTTACAGTATTTTTTGGAATTTTCCTAGCAAGTATGCTTTTTGTTCCGCCATCGATGCCAGTAATAGAGGCACAAGAAGATTACAACATTCCTGCATGGATAAAAAATAACGCTGGATGGTGGGCGACGGACCAAATTGAT
>CEPX01198015.1_pt1 | contig 11652 bp, 11 predicted proteins | sample 361361 | NCBI WGS metagenome assembly CEPX01 (sample SAMEA2619974, study PRJEB7988) | marine metagenome | biome: marine biome (ENVO:00000447); feature: mesopelagic zone (ENVO:00000213) & marine oxygen minimum zone (ENVO:01000065); material: "saline water (ENVO:00002010), including plankton...
AACAGCAGATACAGTCCTGTCCCAACTGCAAAGGGTGATGCACGGTTCATGGCTCTTGATTACAGGGGTATCCCTGTGATTGCCATCCCCAAGTACAACAACGCAAGGATGGACTTTGTCAATGCTAATGACTTTGCACTTTACTATCTACCCCAGAAGTCTTACACTTCTGAAGGCAAACTCATTGAGGGTGCTTTTAAGGTAGAGGCAAAAGATGCATCAGGCAAAGATGAAATTGCCTTCACGGTCGTATGTTACATGGTTCTTGTTTGTAGAAATCCCTTCAAACAGGGTTGTGTCAACGCATTATCATAATCTAAACCAACAATTGAGGAGTTGAATCATGTGGATCAAATGTATTATTGAATGCATTACTCCTGATATTGAATCAGGAGGAAACATAGAATGGAAGGCAGGAGAGGTAAAGGAATTATCTGGGAAATTTGGGTCATGGTTACTAACATGCTATGACAGGAATTTTCAAGTGGTTCCCAAACCTAAAGCCAAAGCCAAGGCTAAAGCCAAGTCCAAAGCGAAAGCAAAGGGCAAAGGTAAGTAAATGGCACTGTCTAATCCCTTTGAATACATAACAATCTCTGACTCGGATGTCACAGACTATCTTCCAACAATCACATCCTTTCTGGCAGATGCAGAGGCAGGTGGTCTCACTCATGAGATCAATCAGGCTCTGTGCCAGTTGTTTGATGATCTGAAAAATCAGTATCGGAATGTAAAGACCGATGCAGAAATTGCAGAGTTGAGAGAGTTTGAATTGTCCAAGCCAATCCAGAGGAAAATCTGTTATCAAGTGATTGCAAATGTGATGTTTAATCACAATCATGCAGAACAGGCTCAACTGTATCAGTCAAAAGCAGATTCAATTCTGCTCACTGATCTTGCCTTTTCTGAAGATTCTACAATCACAGATTCTGAAAAGACAGGTGAGCCTCTGGTTCAAATAGGCTTTAGCAGGTGACATGGCATTCCCAAACATAGAATTTGGTGCAGATCATATTGAAACCAAATTGGATGCCAACTTGTCTGGGTTTAGCAGATTGAAAAAGTATCAGTGGATTGACAGTGGGAATTTTATGACAGGCACAATTGATCAGTCTTATTTCATCACATTTGTGAGTGGTTCTGTGGATGAGCACACCTATGAGGGCGTGAATATCTACGAGGCAATTTACAATGTGGCATTTGTGTTGAACACATCTGCAGGGAAAGAGATGACCAAGATCAATGATGTCACAAGGGGAATGGTGGACACACTCAATGCTCTGGATGCATCAACAGGTGAATCTGGGGCTGTGGATGCCAAGTTCTCTGGATGTGACCACATTCAGTCAATGACAAGTGAATTTGAGTTCTTGGACTCGGATGAGTTTGGAGGACTGGATGCAGGTCTGTTGAATTTCCCTTCTGTCACCCTGAAATTTGAAGGGTCAGCATGATCATCCTCTTAACCCATAAGGAGAAACACAATGGCAAACTTAAGTGTCAGTAAGGTCTTTGTTGGTAGGTTGGTGCAGGTTATTATAAATGACTCATCTGATACCGAAAAAATCAACTGGGAGAATCTCAAACCTGAATCAGTAACAGTTTCTGATGAACTTAAAGAATCAGTCACCGAAATTGAAGATGGGGCAGAGATTGTCACAGCATACGGTTTCAAATCTTCGTTGGAGATGACAGTCAGTCATCTTGATCCAACTGAATTTGATGATATTGATGACTGTGAGGACCTCGGCGAAGTTGTGATCAAAACCACCACTGGTGGAACAAATTCCACAGGAATGACATTCACCATGACGGATTGTGATCAAATCAGGGCTTTTGCAGACGGATTCAAAACTAAAATAGTTGCGAAAAAGTCCTCATCAAGTGCAACCAGACCTTGGACAATTGCTCATAATAGTGCGTAATTGATCCAACAGGACTAATAAAACAGACCTTGACCCACTTGGTCATTTGATCAGGTGGGTGCAGGGTCAAACCACAGGAGCCAACATGGCAAATAAGAAACCAGAACCAAAACCAGAACCAAAGGCAGAACCAAAACCAGAACAAAAACCTGCACAATTTGTTGATGCGGTCAGTAACTCTGGCAGGGTCATCAAGGTGGCAGAGGACAATCTTGACTATTGTGTTGATCTCAAAGCAAGAGGCAGAACCATCAAAGACCCACACGGTTTGTTGAAAAACCATCCCAGAAGAAACTACATCTTTGACAAGTAGGGAATATCATGGCAGACCCTACGGTCTATAATTATACACGACAAGATGATTTAAAGGTCATAACATCCTACACCCCAACTGTCACCATAAACAATACAAAGGGTGAGGCAACATTCAAGGTCAAGTGGAAATCCAATGGATATTTGAGCGGTGATGTGACCTGTACCTATCAACTGGATGGTGGCAATGAGACAGCCATGTCAATTGTTGGAGGCACAAGTGGGGTGGTAACACTCAATGGCAACCAAAGAGAAAGGCTTTCAACATTGGTCTGGGAGGCACACAAAGACATCCTGCCATTAAAGCACACAGGTGTCACTCTCAAACTACAATTTAATGATGGGACAAGAGACATTCCCATATCAGAGACAGCCACAAACTTCACAGATCAAACTCTTGATTTCCGAAAACAGATCACAAAATTTCAATTAGATAACTCAACCACCAAGGATGCCTTTGGCTATGCATCACAGCCACAGGCAATATTTTACACCCCAACATTTCACACTGCAGTCAATGCCAGACCAATTCTGGAAAAGTGCACAGCCACAGACTTTGATTCAGTGATAGCACAAACATCCTATCAATACTCTGATGATAATGGAGAGACATGGTCATCAAGCACAAGTGGTACAGTTGAGATGGAGGACCCATTGAAAATCAGGATGACAACAGCAGGAAATGTGGCAGATAATACAAAGGAATATTTCAGGGTGAGGATGCACCCAACATCAATAGCATAGGGTAAGAGACCATGAATCAAAAAAACGACCAAACAGGAGGTAATATGAGCCAAATAGAGGCAACACAGACTGACAAGCCAGTCCATGAGAAGTTCTACACAATACAGGGACAGAAATTCAGGCAGACTGAATTGAACATAGGAGAAGATATTGCACTGATTAAAACTTTCAAAAGTTCATTGGTGGGAGACGATCCTGACACGATGTTTGAGTCATTGCTTGACATAGAGAATCTGGAAAATTGGATCAGAATCATATTAAAAGGTGATCTTGATGCAATTGAAATCAAGAAGATCACAAACACGGAACTGCAGGAGGTATTAGCGGATTTTTTTTTATTAAACAGAAAAATGATCAACAACTTCATCTCCTTGGGAGTGTTCTTGAGCAATCCAAACATAATTACGAAAGCCAACGGTCAAGAGTCGAATATATAGGCGGTGATCCAGATGCAGAACTACTTGATCAATATGGAATCAACACAGTGGAGGATAAGCACATTGCAGGTCTGGAATCACTTGTGTACAGTGTGGCAGAGGGGAACATTCAGGACTATAGATGGGTCATGGCTAATATGAGCATAGCAAGTGTGGCAAAATTTATGATATTGAAAATCAGGATGAGACCAGATCATGGCTAATCCCAAAGTAACTTTTGATTTTAAGGCTGACATCAGCCAGATCAATCAGGCAATCCAGAAGATTGACCAGAGACTTGATAAATTTGGAGGCAAAGCCAAGCAACATACAGAGGGATTTGCAGGAGGGATGGCAAAGTTTGGTCTTGCTGTTAGCGGAGTTCAACAGGCTTTTGGAATACTGGACCAGACAATTGGAGCAGTAGCAAGAAAGGTCACAGAGTTAGGTGGGAACTTTGAGCACACCATGAACATGGTCAAGGCTGTATCTGGTGCATCTGGAGAGAATTTTGAAAGGTTGAGAGATAGTGCTCTTGAATTTGGATCAAGCACAGCCAAAAGTGCATCTGAAGTTGGCAAGTTGCAATTTGAACTGTCAAAACTGGGTTTCAAGACTGATGAAATCTTGGAGGGTACAGAGGGCATCCTCAACATGGCAATTGCTTTTGATGTTGATCTGGCAAGGAGTGCAGAGGTGGCAGGTGGTGTGTTGAGGCAGTTTGGTATTGATGCAAGTGAGGCAGGGAATGTGGCAGATATTATGGCAACAGCATTCTCATCCACAGCATTGGACACAGAAAAGTTTGCCAATGCAATGGTCTATGTTGGGCAGATTGCACCACAGGCAGGATTTGAGGTGCATGAAGTCACTGCTCTGCTTGGGGTGCTGTCAAATAAGATGGTGGACTCATCCATTGCAGGAACTGCATTGACCAAGATCATGGAGCAAATGGCAAATCCAGACAGTGATCTGGCAAAGGAGATAGGTCACACCGTTACAGGATATGAAGGATTTGTTGAGGTTATGCAACACATGAAAACATCTGGCAAGGACCTGACTGACTTTCTTGGCTTTGTATTACCAAGGACAGCAAAGACATTTGGGGTCTTGGTAGACTCTGCAGATGACATTGATAAACTGACCGAGTCACTGAAAGACGTGAAGGGTGCCTCAAAAGAAATGTCAGACATCATGCTTGATGATCTTCTTGGTGCAAATCTATTGATTGACTCTGCAATGGAGGGATTGTGGATCAGAATTTCAGAGCAGTTGACACCTGCTTTTATGGATTTGAAAAATGCACAGATTGAGTTCATTCAGGACATTGACACAGAGGAGATATATTCGTATGCATTAGGTTTCACTGCGGTTGGAATTGCTGTGGCATATTACAACAGAACAGCATTGAAAGCAGTGGCATCCACAAAAGCCGTCAAGGTTGCTCTTGCAACATCTGGGTGGGGATTAGCAATTGTTGCCATAGGTTCAGTGGTCGGTGCTCTTATAGATGCAACAAATGCATTTGAAAGTGACACAGAGGCAATTGATGAGAACACGGAGGCAATGGATAAAAACATTGCAAAGGCAGAGTTGCTCAATGCAGAAAGGTTGGAAATCACATCAATTTCAGATATTAAAACGCTTGAGGAATTAAAAAAGAAAAAAAGAGAGATGATGCAGGACTTAAAAGGTGAGTCAAAATTGGTCACACAAATGAGAAACAAAATGAAAACCCACTTGGAATATGTTGTGACACAGGAGAGAACCATCTTTAAATCACAGGAGGGATACTGGAAAATGAAAAAGAATGGGTGGGCAATTCTCCTGAATGATATGGACAAAAGCATCAAATATAACAAAGAGGGTATTGAAAAAATTAAACATTATGAAAAGATAGGACAGTCTATATATAAAACAGATGAAGCCAGACAGAAAGCAATTGACAAATTAACCAATAAAATAACACGCCAAATTGCACTCAAACAATTGATGATTGAATTGGAAGGCTTGTCTTATGATCAAGTCATGAAAAGACTAAATGGTTTGAGAGATGAACAAAGTACAACTAAAGAAACAGTTGAAATGATAGACTTGCAGATTGAAGCACTGGAAATGAAACTAAAGTTGGAAAAAGATTCAAATCAGGCTGTTGGGTTGACAACAGAAGAATATGAGAAACAATTAAACTCAATAGGCAAAATTGAATCACGTTTAAGAGAAAAATTGGAGAGACAGGCTGAAAAAATGGCTGACGATACTGCAACAATGGACAAAAACAAATATGAAAAAAAGAGATTTTATCTTGATAAAGAGGAATCAGAGGCAAAAGTCGAACATGCCATTTTCACCCAGATAATAAATGATAAGATGAGACTCATTGATGAGCAGACTGATAAGATGACCCAAGGAAAAGAAAAAGATGCAAAGATTGCAGAGTGGAAGGCACTCCAAGCGGAACTGTTAGTTCACAAAAATAAGATGACAGATATAAATGATTATTTCATTCTACAGAGACGGAAAATTGCGGAGGATGAAAAAGCGGAGGCGGAGGATTTAATGATGGAGCAACAGGCAAAAGCATTAGAGATGGGTTTTGTAATGGAGGGAATGTATGAGAGAGAATTTTCTGCTCACATTGAATTCCTTGATGATAAGATTCTTGCAGAGGAGGCTTACACTGAAAAATGGTTTGATCTCATGGAGCACAGGCAGTCTGCTTATGACACCCACATTGCTCACCAATTAGAGACTGGAAGGATGTCCACTGTTGAGCATTTGGCAATGATTCAAGAACAACATTCACAGGAGGACTTGTCAACAGAAAGAAAAATTGAACTGCAAGGACAGATGATTGAGGCATCAAAGGCATTCATGGAGGAGGGTGGAATGATCCACAAGTCATACCTGAAAAAGGAACTTGTTGAATTTATTACTGCACAGCAGGTGAAACTCCTTGGAAAATTGGCAGAGATAATGGCAACAGGTGCATCAACTCTTGGGGTTTCACTGGCAGTGCAGTTGCCTATATATGCAGGTGCAATTGCAGTTCTTGAGTCAGCCAAATCAAAGGTCATGGCATTTGAAAAAGGTGGACTCATAGACAAACCTACAATGGCACTCATGGGTGAGGCAGGACCAGAGATAGTGATCCCAGAACAAGGATTCAAAGACTATGTGAAAGAGCAGATCATACCATTTCAGGCACAGGCACTGGGAGTCCCACTGTCTGAATTTACAAATCAGAACTTCATTAGCAATTCAGTGAACATGTCAAAGCAGGAGCAGTTGACTCAAATCAATACTTCTGCTATTCAAAAAATGAGTGGTGAAATAGGGATGCTGACCAAGACCATGAATCAGCCACAGGGCGTGACCATCACAGACGGTTCAACCATCATCAATGCAGAAATGGAAAGAGGGAGATTGAACTGATGGACATGTCAATCAGGGTCTTGAGGAAAGCAGATGCATCAACAGGAGTGGGTGACAGTTCATTCATAGACATCACAAAGGCAGTCTCAAGAGAACAATTTCCAAAGGCATTCACAAAATCACTCAAGGGTGAGGCTTTTTTTGATTTCTCTGTCAAGGGATTCACGTTTAAAGTGATCAAGACCAAGTACAATGAAATGGTTTCAGGGGCTTATACTATAGAAACAAACACGGAAATGAAGATGGGCAGATATGATCTGGTCCTGATAATGAACAAGAGCAACAATGAGGTGGTGAGCAGGGGGTTTGTTGATACCATTGAGGACTGGCACAGTTCACAGCCCAAGATCAAATACATGCCAGATGCAGTGAGGTTAAAAGACATAAAAGCAGGTGTAATCACATCAGATGAAGATGATGAGGATGAGATATGGGAAATGGAAGTGGAGCAACCCACAGCAATTGATGAGATTGTTGTATCACTATTGGATCAGGCAAATACCACAATTGCAGATGGAGAACATAAACTGACAAAGCCTTTCTCTGCTGTTGGGACAATACCACAACCATCTGGGGACAATGGTCTGCAATCAGGAGCAAACAGATTTCTTGGGACTATCCTGCACAAGTTGAAGAAAACTGGCATGTCATTCAACCTTGCCAAAATGTTCATTGATGCATTTGATGGATCATATTTCAGGCACAAGGCAAACAGTGGTGAGCCTTCAGGATATGAGTGGCACTATGAGGTTGAGGATGCAGGAATCATCAAAAGGATATTGATCAACAAGGGTCAATGGCTGTCAATGAACAAGGGTCAATGGATGTCTTGGGAAATTAATATTCCAAACGGTATCCACCTGTCAACATTAGCATTTGGCATCCCATATCCAAACGGAGTGGGGATCACATACAACACATGGACAATCTTGGGATTCCGAGTGATGAACCCAACAACACTGTCTGTGGCACTTCAATGGACCTCATTCAATGTTAATCTTGGTAACGTAGTCCCTGCTCTGGAATATGCACAAACCACTTGGCACATACCAAGCAACTCCATCAACATCCCATCAAATCATGTTTATATCCCCTGCATTGGTGCATCTTATGATCTCTATTATTTGGCAGGTGGTGACATGACCCATGTTGAATCTTATGTCAAGAGTATATTCCCAATACCAGATGCAGATTTTCATGTGGCAGATACAGACGGAGATGAGGAGGGAGGGGACCAGACAATATCATCCCTCATCAGTGTCTATGGTGAAAGGTGGGACAACTCTGGTGCATCATCCAACATCACACAAGCAAAGATGGGAGCCTTTGTAAAAGATGAGGGATCAACAATCCTGCACTACAGGACAGCATTGGACTGGGATGAAAACAACACCTATGCAATACTGAAAACCAAAAAGGCATGGAATGATATTGGTGGATCAGAGTGGCTTGTTGCATTTGAAACGCCATTTGATTTCTACCAGAGAATACACTACAAAAATGAAACACCATCCAAGATATTGAGAGACCTTTGTGTTGTGACAAACAGGCTCCTGCATATTGACAAAGACAACAAGGTCTGGCTCATGGAAAGAAATGCAACAATGGGAGGTCAATATACATCATTGAATGTTGACAGAAAATGGTTTACATCCAGAAAAGTGAAAGTCAAAAGAGATCAGGAAACAGAGATCAGGCTTTCCAGATATAAAAAAGATTCAGAGGGTAAAGTTCAAAACTATGGCATTGTCTTGAGGGAGGCAGAGTGGGAATTTCTACAGTCATTTTATAAGGACCAGTTTTCAGGTGATATTGTCACAAATGAAGTGGAGATTTTGAAAATAGGTGATTTAAATGTGTCTGGCACACAGATTATGCCATCACTGTTGAACAAGGTAAACATGAATGACAATGGCACACTCACAAATCTTGGGATTGTAATCCGTGAGGATATTGGTCTTGAACATTCAAAATATAAGTATACAACACAATACATCTTTGAGGAACCTCAACAATAATGGCATACAGAGGCATATCAAATCCAATGATCAGGGTCATGTCCACAGATGGTCAGGATGAAATTCAAGCAATTGATTTACCAAATATTGTGAGAGATGGCAGGAATGAGGAGTGGGAAAACCTGACAGAATCCTATGAGAACATTGATGGTGAGATAATCACAGGATCACCAAAATTCAGATTTAAAGCAGAGTATCAATTTGGAATGATCCATGGATATGATTCAGCCACAGATGCACAGAGAGACAAAACAGATGTTGATGGAGGTTTCATTGACAAGATGAGTCAGTTCTACAACAACAGAACCCAGTTTAATCTGGTTCCTCACAGTGACACAAAGTTCATCAACTATGATGTGATCATTGAGGAGTTGGATTTGCATCCTTTTGAGGGACTGTCAAAATATGCATCTGCCAAGGTCACATTCCTTGGTGTAAAGTATACTAAAGCCATACCAACTATAGATAATATGCTTGGCTGTGTATTCTACAACAGGATTTTTGGAATAGATGATGTAAATTGAATGAAGATTTTAAATGATAAATAGGAGATGATGTAATGGCATCCAGATTCAGTTTTGGAATTTTTGGACAAGGTTCAGGTGACCTTCAGCCAGATTTATCCATTGAAATTAAAACAGCAGGGACAAGCACTGTCCTTGCCTCCACATCTGCAGGAACCATCATTGACAATGGTGATGGGACATATTATAGTGACTCCCTTTCCACAGGCAAGATTGATGTCTATGTTGCAGGAGCACTGCAGTCTGAAATGGAAGATCAAATGGTGGTTTCAGATGATATAAAGACCCACATGGATGACACCACAAAGCACAGGGTCATTGATGACTCTGCAGGTAATGGAGCAACTACAAAAACATGGTCTGCAAATAAAATTTATAACTACACAAACTCAACATTTGAGGATGCAGATTCAACTATCTTAAAAGAGGGAGAGGTTGATGACACAAGCCTTGAATTTGCCACCACACTGCACATAAAAGACGGAGGCGTAGTAGAGGGTAAGATTGGATCAGGTGCAGTCACTACAGGCAAATTAGGGGCTTTAGCGGTAACAAATACAAAGATGGCAATCAACTCTGTTGGGACCACAGAGTTGATTGATGGAAATGTGACCACTGCAAAGATTGCAGATGGAGATGTGACCACTGCAAAGATTGCAAATGATGCAATTGATGCAAGTAAAATTGATGCTCATACAGGATATGGGGTCATTGCATTTGGTAGTGATGGAACCCCTGCTTATGGTCCAATTGGTACAAGTCATCTGGATGATTCACTCATCACAACTGCCAAAATTGGTGATGACCAAGTCACACAGGATAAAATGGCAGATGATGCTATTGGAGCAGAACAGATCAAGGCTCATTCTGGATTTGGTGCTGTATTATTTAACACTTCAGGGACACCCTCATTTGGTGAGGTTGACACAGATCATCTTGCAGATGGAGCAGTCACATCAGACAAACTCAATGCAAATGTGGGGCTGACACCCACCGATGACACTGTTGACCCTGAACATATTAAGACTCCTGCATCAGGGACAGCAGGACATGAGGCACAATCAGGAACAGACGGAACAGACGGTGTTCTTGCATCAGTGCCATCATATATTGATGCAAACACATTTGGATGGATTGACATCAAAATGGATGGATTGAAAGTGACAGACAGTTCAGACTCCTCAACAAAGGCAAAAACCTTGAGCATTGATCAGTCATTCACGTCAGAGAATTACATATCATCAGACAAGTCCTTGAAACAAAACATGGACATCTTGGATCAGAGGCTTGGCTATCTCACCCAGTTCAGTGGCACAGAGGGACTATACACTGTCCTTGCCACATCAGACTATGATTCTATAAGAGACAACGGTGGCACTTATGAGGCAGACCCAGATATTAAAGAAGTAAGATTTACAGATGGTGGATCATACTCAAGTGGAACATTTTACACATTCAAAAAGGTCAATTTCTATAAAGTCCCAGACTACAGACAGATGGCTCTGTATGCAAGGGTCAGGGTGTCCAGTTCAGCAAATGATTTTTCAGGAAAATTTCAATTGACCATAGGTGGATATGGCACATCAAACCAGTCAGAGCCATCTGATGCAATCACAACAACAGACACAAGTGGGACAGTAGGTGCAATATATTTTGACCTCACCAATCATTCCAATTATGACCTATACACTGTGAATGTGCAGGGTATGTTTGACAATGATGGTAATTCAGGGACTAAACAGTTTGAAATCCTTGAATGGAGTTTGGTTGCCAAGAGGCAGATCACTGTTGTTGGTGGTCAGACATCACAATACAAAGAGCAACCAGTTCAATAATGGCTAACTATTACACACCCACAGGACAAGTAAACACAGGGAACCTGCTCCCAACACAGGATGCATCTGTGCAGGGGACTCCAATGTTTGTGGAGGACTATGATTCAGACAACAATCTCACGGTTGACAATTCTCAACTTGTTGGAGGCAGGACAGGTGATGAGTTATATCATGGCTCCAGAATTGTGGGAATATCTGTTGATGATTCAGGAATTGGTGACAATAAGATTCTGCGGTATGATTCAGGAACAGACCAATTTGTTTTTGCCACAGCAACAGGAGAATCAAATCTGGCTGACCTTGCAGATGTTGAGGATGGAGACCCTGATGAAAATGACTCCATAAAATGGACAGGATCAGAGTGGCAATTTGGTGGAGTTACCATGCTCATGATGGACCAACCACTTGGGTCAGGGTTCAAGGTTGGCACAGTTGACTCTGCA
>CEPX01019939.1_pt1 | contig 11646 bp, 19 predicted proteins | sample 361361 | NCBI WGS metagenome assembly CEPX01 (sample SAMEA2619974, study PRJEB7988) | marine metagenome | biome: marine biome (ENVO:00000447); feature: mesopelagic zone (ENVO:00000213) & marine oxygen minimum zone (ENVO:01000065); material: "saline water (ENVO:00002010), including plankton...
CCATTGCCAGTGTATCCATCAGTCTTGGCTGTCCAGGAGCCATAGCCTGTGCCATTCTTGATCTGCTCAGTAACCTGATAGATCCACTGGGTGGCATTCCCATTGGTGTCATTGGAGGCAGTCTGGGCTGCAGCACTGTCGATCTTGAACACACACAGGCCACCCCCCACACCACCAGCAATAATCTGCTGGTCTGAGACTGACCTGTTCCCAATGGTTGGCATCAGACAGCATTCTCAGTAATTTCAGCCCATGCATACATACCATGGGCACCGGTGATGGTTCCTGGCGTTGTGACTTCCACAATCAAACCGTCGTCAGCAGCAAGGGTTGTCACAGACAGTGTGCCATCCTGTACAGTGTTGTCAGTGATGTCAGTGTCGATTGCAACAACTGCACTCAGTGTCGTTGCCACCGTATCGGTTCCAGCATCCACCCATTTCAAATCAAAATCGAAATCATTGGTGTTGGCCTGTGTACCGGTATCCACCATCACACAATGAAATGCCCTGATGGTGCAGGCAGCCTGAGCCCAGAATACTTGGAATGAGTATGTGGTGGAAGTGGATGGAGCAGTGTCATACTCGATCCCAAAATTGCTGCCCACCTTGTAGAGGTGTTCCAGCTTGTCTGCATCAATGTTGGTGCCTGAACTGATCGCTGCATCAGTGATGCTGCCAGCTTTGTGGTGGACAGTGGCTGCAGAGGCCATGTCGAAAGTAACACCGCTTTTCATTGTCACAGGATCATTAAAAATCGTGGCCATTATGCACACTCCTAGGAGGATGTTTGCGTTACAAATTCCACGTCAAAGTCACGCTTGTCATGCCAGTCAGCATATTTTCTGCCTGGAGGGTTCCCCTCTGATGCCTCACCCTGGCTGACATCTGCAGGCACCCTGCCTGTAGTAGGATCACGCCACATCACCTCTGGCTGGTGCGGCTTACCTACAGGACTCACTTGGAACTCAAAATCAAAGATGTACTTATTGCCGCCCGACTTCTGCAACAATGGCAGCCACACAACATCTGTAATCAACACAGACTCAATATTCCAGCCCAGATACACCTTGCTGTTAATCTTGCCAATCCAGGCATCAACAATATTCCATGGACTGGTAGAACCCAGATCACCCACAATTTCCATCCTCCATCCTGCCTGTGGTGACAGTGCCGATATCTCACCCACTTGTGTCTTGGTCACACCATCCTGGACATATGCCACATTCAGCAGTGTCTGGCCATCCCCATCCTTGTTGGTGTTGACCTGGACCAGAGTATTGGATGGACGCACCAGAATAGGAGCATTGAATTTCTGATTAATGAACCTGTAGATGCAGGTGATCTCACACTTGTTGGTAGATATGACATTCACATCCCGCTGCGTGCAGATGAGATGATCGCCTGTGTTTGCCTGTGTGGAATCGAATTGATCCCCCGGCAATGGCAGTCCAGAGATATCCTGGGCCAGCAGCATTGCGACAATCTGGGTTGCATCAGTTGCAGAACCAAAATCGCCTGCAGCCCACTCCAGAACCACCGCTCTCACGGCAGACACTGGCAGACTGCCTCTCTCATTGACAGTCACCTGTCTGGATATGACATCAACATGGACAGTGGTTGCCATTAGTTTGTAAGCACCCTGGCACTACCTGATACTGCAGTATCACTTATAGAACCAGCAACCCCTGACCGTGGGATTGACTGGTCAAACAGGTCATCAATGCCCTCTGTCAGACTTTCCACTGTGGGTGCATTGGCATCAGCAGCACTGGACACAGCAGAACCAAACCTCTTGAACCCCTTAGATGCATCATATTTCTCGCCAGTAACAGCAGCATCAATGCCCAACAGGTTGGTGAAGATCCCAAGAAATGAACCAATCACCTTGAATCCCCTGGCCAGCCTGTCAACCACCACAATCACAACAGCAATGGCCTTGGCAATTTTTTTCATGATACCGACAATTGTTTCTCTGAGATTGCCAGCACTGCCCACAGTGTTTGTGAATTTCTCGGCAATCATTTCAATGGCTGGTGCCACCACAATAGCAACCTGATTGGCAATACCCTGGAATGTGGCAGCAAGCCTTGTGATGGCATCATTGGCCCCCTCAATCTGATTGGCCTCCACTCTGGATACCGTGATGCCCAGCCTGTCAGCCTCATCACCAAAGGCAGCAATTCCCTCCCTGCCAGTCATCAACAGGTTGATCAGTTCTTTGCCACCCCTACCAAACACCCTCTGTGAAATGGCTGCCCTCTCAAATGAGTTGTCCATTTTGGATATCTTGTCAGCTACCTCAGTGAATGCTTGGCCTGTGTCCAGTTTTATAAGATCCTCTGCACGCAGACCCATTTCCTCCAGTGCCTTTGTGGCCTCAGTGCTGATCCCTGTTGACACCTCGCCCAGAGTTTTGTTAAGAAACTGGAGTCCCTTATCGAGTTGTGATGATTCAGTGCCTGTGATTTTGGCAGCATGTCTCAGGGCAGCCAGTTGCTCTGTGCTGATATTCAGGGCATCGGACATCTTGCCCAGACTATCTATGGCCTTAAACGATTGCCGCACAAGCAAGGCAGCACCTGCCACTGCAGCAGCACCAAGAGCAGCACCAAACTTGACCACCCTGACACCAGCAGCATTCACTGATTTTCTGAATGCCTTGAACTGCTTGCCGGCAGACCTCATCCCCTTACTGAACTGGGCAGTGTTCAGGCTGAGTATCGCGGACAGTTTGCCGATGGTGGTTTTAGCCATTGACTATTTCTTGGGTTTCTTGCCCATCATCTTGTGTGCCGCTGTGAATGCCATGAGAGTCTGCTGCATCTGCTGGGAGGACTGTCTGCGTTTTTTGCCGAACTCAGGCATGAAATCCTTGGGCTTGAACTCCTTGCCCTTGCCACGTTTCCTGGCCACTGTTCTGATCAGAGCCTGGATTGCATTGCTGAATACACTTGCAACAATGCCGCTGCGGAGGTCTGCCCTTTCCTCTCCCCATGGATCTAGTTGGTAATAGGCAACCCAATCCCTGAACTCGCCTATCGGACACATGGATTTTGCCATCCACACAGGACAAGACCAAGCAAGAGCCAGTTGATGCCAGAACCTCTTTACTCGATCCCCCCGGATTTTCCCAACAGATCATCCTCCTCCATTGATAAGTTGTTGACCTCGTTGCAGGCATTGAGCAGTGGGAGGATTCTGCCGATGGGCAGGGCATTCAGCTTGGGCAAATCCTCGTCCTTGAATATCGGTTTTCCTTCTTGATCACAGGCTGTGGCAATGATCAGCCTGAGGCTCTGGTGCAGTTTGTTGGGCACCATGCTGATCTTGTCAAACTGCTGACAATCAAGCTCACTGATCCAAACCTGACCAAAACCCTCAATGTCCTTGGGTTCCAGCCTCTTGTTGGCCTTGAAAAATTCCTCAACATTGAACATATGTCCGCCCCTTATGGTTTGCCAGGCACAGTTGCTATCAGACCACAGTAATCTCGCCAGCCACTTTCAGTGTGACTGAAATAGTCATCCTGTCATCCAGTGGAACACTGACATCCACATTGGTGGCAAAACAGGTTGCAGCCCAAGTGGATGACTGTGCAGCAAAGTTGATGGTGGTGGTTGCCGCTGCTGCTGTTGGGAGCCAAGCAATGGCAACATCATCCAGGTTGCACTCGACAGTGATTTCCCCAGCATCATACAGGTCCGCTGCGATATAGGTCTTGGCATTAGTGGTTGAGCCAGTTGTACCCATGTGGCTGGTTTCAATGGCCTCTCTACTGATGCCAGACCATTCCAAACTCAGAATCTCGGCAAATGGATGGCCTGTGTAAGCAATGGTTGTGCCATAACCAGTATCGGTAGCTGTCAGTGCCATGGGTTAGCTCCTATCAAACTGCTGGGAATACAGGCACAGATTCCCTGTGCCAGATGTCATAGTCCTGGCTGATGGTAAAAATCCCCGGCTCACTTCCATCTGTGGCTGGAATAAAGTCATCCCGCTGGTCTGTCATTCCCACCCACCTAACATCCACATCTCTCATCGTGGTGTGTTTCAATCCATCCAGCCCACTTCTCAGTGCCTCACCAATCAATTCAGCAGTCCTGATGTTCAGGCTGAATATGTCAAACCGCCATGATGAACTTGTTAGACCTGTGGCTGAGTTCAGGTGATGATCAGGGCCCTGGCTGGTTCTCTCAAAAGTCACATAGGGAAACTCATCGGACAGCACCACCTCTGAATGCAAACGTGCACCAACCAGCCCACGGATGGATGGCAAGCCATACAGATACTGCCTCAATCCTGGCCGCAGATTCACGCTGACAACCTCCTGGCCTCTTTGCGAATACCTCTCCACAGGTTGGCTTTAATCAGCCTCAGTGCTGTGCCACTTTTTTTGTTGAATGCAGGAGTCATGAATGGTTGATCTCTTGATGCACCAACCAGTGCAGCCTTGGTGACAATTCCCGCAAACGATAGCACCCCACTACGATTGGCCCTGACCCAGTGCTGTGCTGTGCCGAACTCAACCAGATGAGCATACTTGGCAGGCTGGATTTCAATTTTGCTACCCTTGCCGCTGCCTGCCAGTTTTGTGTTTTTCTTGGTCTTAAATTTTGTCCTCACACCGATCACTGCCAGACTGGTTGTCTTAGAACCTCTGGGTCGATAGGCCTTGACACCAATAGCAATCCTGAGCAGTCCTGTCCTCTTGGGTGCTCCAGCCTTGGCCTCTTTCACCATCGGCTTGGCTGCTTTTCTGATAACTGGCACCAGCAGCTTTTTCCCCACTGCCTCTGGCAACTTGTCAAAAGCAGCAAGGAGTTTTTTCCCACCCTCCAGCTTCATGGATGTTGTTGGTGGCATCAGGCAGCCTCCAGACACATCAGGGAGAGGAGCCTGTGTTTCTCATCCACATCAACGGATGATGTGATATTGAATACCCTGTCAACCATCTTGAGCCTGTGGCTGGGAGTCACTTTTTCAGGAATCCACCTCATCATGATCCTGTGAGTGACCCTCTGTGTCATTTGATTAGCTTCAAAGAACTCATTGCCTGAAATCGGGTGAATGGCAATCCTGACTTTCCTGACAAACTTGTAGGCAGGCTCCACCTCGGCATTGGGCCTGCCTGTGGGCACAAGCTCCTCCAGGTCAGCCACATGCCTCATTGACCCAGCATCTGGTTCTGGTGCCCTGGCCATTGGTCAAATCACCTCAACCTTGTCTTGCCACAACAGATCCTGTGCAGCATTCATCAATGAGCCCATCCTTTGTGGATCAGGCCTGTCATAGTGGGCCTGCACATGCAACAGTATGGCCCCCTTGATGGTGTCTGGCACCGCTGTCTCATCTCCATACCCTGCCACAAACCTGATCACTACTGCATCAGCCTTGTCATACACTGTTGGCCAGGAGGCATCCCAGTCCAGTTCAATGGTTCCTGGGGCATCATCATAAGTCAGAAACTGATAATCCCCTGACGAGAAGGTCTGCTCTGCGTCATCAGTGTCCTGGTACTTGATTGAGGTGATTGACTGCAATGGTGCTCTTTGCAATTCAATGCACCTGCCTCCAGGAAAATCATTGTGCCACTGGTCATAGGTGACAGAGCAATACTGCCTGCCCTGGAACCTCTCGCCCCACCTCCTGGCACTCCTGATGAGTCTGCGAATTTCAGAATCATCCTCGTTGTGAGTGGTATTGAGGTGGTTCTTGGTTTCCTCCAAGGTCACAGGCTCTGCTGTGGCACCTGTCACAATTTTGATTTTTCCAAAATCCATGGCTTATGGTTCAGCAGTATTGCTCACTATAAGATTCACCAGGAGATTGTCTGTGGCTGTGGCCACACCCAACACAGTCACATAGTCACCAGTACCCAAGTCAGCCAGTGGGGCAATGCCGCCAGCTGTGGTGGATACCACATAAACAGCACCAAGAGTCAGTGTGCCTCCCACATCAACATTGCCTACCTGGATGTAGTCGATCGGCTGGCCATCAGATGCACCGTTCAGTGCAATGCCCGCAGCAGCAGAGGCTGCCAGGGTATCTGCATCAGCCAGATAAGCCTTATTGTCAGATGTGTTGATGTATACGGACTGTCCAGCAGTGATTGTGGCTCCTGCTGTTGCCGATCCAATAACAGCACTGACTGCCGCTGAAACATTGGCTGCTGTGACAGATACATCTGCCATGGATCATCACTCCTGTTCTGATACTACACCAGCATCACCAAGCTCAGTGACAAACTCCTCAGTTGCAGACACTTCCACCTCATCATCCGTAGATGATGCCTCCCCAGTAGGAGGGTCAGCCTCAGGCTGGGGCTTGGATTCCTTGACCCTGGGGTGTTTCTTGACACTGACCTCAATGGCATTGCCGAATTTTACATGCCGCCTCAGCAGATGGGCTGAATCCAGATCACCAACCTTTATCACTTGGCCCACCTTGAACCCATCGACTGCCTTGACAAATTCAACTGCTTGCATGGATCACCTCACTACTGCAGACCAAAAGAGTTTCAGAACACCATCCTTGGTGGCACCAGCATTGGACACCGTAATAGTCAGCACACTGTTCACCACAGGCCTCACAGGCTGTGCTGCTGGTGTGCCAGCATGATCCTTCTCAAAGAAATACACCTCCTCAGTAGTGGAGGTGTGCCTGTCAACCAGATCATCATCAGTATTGGTGAAGATGTTAAAACTATTGTCATCAGTCACCACAATGTCATAATCGGCTGTTGGTGCTGTTGCACCAGGATCTGTGATGGCCTTGACAATCTCGCCGCTGATTTTCTTGCTGGTGGCAGCAGCATCACCACTGCCATCACTGGTCCATGTGGCAATGATGGTATTGATCACACCCGCTGATTCATCATAAGTCAGTACCATTGCCATGAGTCATGCCCTCAATGGTTTCCAGTAGATTTCGCACACACCCTTTTTGGTGTCACCAGCCAGCCTGATATTCAGCTCAATCAACCCATTGACAACTGGGTGTGTGGGCTTGGCCAGGGGTGCACCATCATGATCCTTTTCAATGAAATACACCTCCTCTGTATTTGTGTCTGACCTGTCACCCAGTTTCTGGTCACAATCAGCCAGCAGGTTAATATCACCATCATCTGCATTGAACAGCCTCAAGTCATAGCTGTCAGTAGGAACATCAACCGAGTCAGGGATTGTGATGGCTTTGATGAGTTCACCACTGATTTTCTTGGTGTCTGCAACAGCATTGCCGCCACTGGTACTGGTCCATGTGCCAATGATGGTGTTGACTGGGCCACCCTCGTCATAGGTGATCACCATGGCCATTCAGGCACTGCACTCCTTTATGACAACGCGACAGGACTGAGAACGCCTGAGGTGTCATCAGTATTGTCTGAACCAAAGTTCTGCAGCTTGGTGCATGCACCACCATCAATGCCTGTAGGCGTTACATCATCAAGCGGGCTTCCACTCATATTGTTGACAATGATGCCTGTGCAGGCACTGACCAGTTCGATGGAATGGCTGGCCGCTGTGGTGTTGATCAGCAAGTTGTTGCTGATCCTCAGGTTGGTGAGCACCTTGCCAGTCACATTGTGAATGCATGCATCATCGTAGAGACCGAATGCATAGCAGCCATCAATAATCACATTGTCAGCAACCTCATCCAAACCGATTGCAGTGTCAGGGCCATCAGTGGATGCATCAAACAGGCAGTTGAGAACCCTGGCCCTGTCACAGGCGTTGGCACTGCCCCCATTGATGTCAATGGCAGTGACACCTGTTTCCATCAGAAAATCACAGCCCCTGATGGTGACATCGGCAGCATTGACATCCACAATGATTGTGGCTGCATCAGAGGTTGTGAACAGCAGATTTTCGATTGTGACGCTGGCACCAGCAATCTCAAATGTGGAGCCTGTTGCTGAGAGTGTGAATGTGGGCCTTGAGGCTCCATCACCCAGACCAATCACCCGGACTCCTGCCACATCAAGATCAATGGCAGCGGCAGTGGCAATGGTTTCAGCATGACCCTCCATGCACACAACCAGATCACCCTGGCTGGCTGTGGTCTTGTTGATCGCAGCATCAAGGCCGGCCAGGGCATCAGTGGGGCTGGTGCCGCTGTTGGTGGTGGCACCATTGACACTATCTACCCAGTAGATGTTGCCTGTGCCATGCTTCAGCAGATCGCTGAATACATTAATGCCACCAGGGATGTTTCTGCTGAATAAAGCAGTCTGTGGTGATCTGGCCATTGTCGGGATTCCTTTTTGTGAAAGTGACCTTTGTTAGCCAATGGCAGTGGACACAGGACACATAGTCCTTAAATCCACATATTGGGTTCTGAACACATCAGGCAATGATGTCTGCAGTCAGGGCATTGTAAGCCCATCTTGGGGCACCAAAGATGTAGATAACCACACCCTCATCTGTGCCTGTGGCGAATTCACAACTGGCACTGACATACCGCAATGCCACACTGTTGTCCTCACCCTCTTGGGCCAGTTCTGCAGCAGTGCACTCCAGCACAACCATGTCAGCAGCAGCATTAGGCTCTGATGCCACAGCATGTGTTTTGATGTTGACATCAGTGCCGCTGCCATCACTGGCAGCATTGCCCAGAATGGCAAACGTATCCAGTGCCGATGTGCCCACTGTCCTGACGAACACAACACCAAAAGTGCCAAAATCCCTCATGTCCTGCCATGACACATCCACTGCGTCAGTGCCATCAGGATCGAAGTCATAAGACTTGATCAGGACATTGGCAAACAACTTGTGTGAACCCTGTGGTGATGCCATTTGATTTGCTCCTTATGGCTCTGAAACACTCGATCCAAAACGGGTGGCGTCCTATCGGAGCACACACCCGCTTCCGGGGCGGAAGATCCCCACGCCCGTGGCTGAGACAAACTCAATCAGGCCCTGGTGGCAAGCCTGACAAATGGGCTCAACGTTGAGCCGTTCTTTGGAGTCAAGGCAGCCCTCCACCATGGAGAGCCTGCATTCCGCATAAAGAATTTGAATGTCCGCTCATGGTTCACAAAACGGACATGAATGGACTCGGCAGAACCCAGAGGCTGATAGGTGCCCTCCAGGAACTGTGACCAGTTGCCACAGATGAGGTCGCCAGCAGTGCCGATGGTGTTGGGGAACTCACTGAAAAAGATCGGCCTGCCCAGCAGCACATCTGGGTGATCCTCTCGTCCAGAGGGTTGCCACACAGGAATGCCACCAGTGCCCACCGACTGGTTCATCAGCATGAGTTGAGGAATGCAGTCATGGTTGGCCAGCCACACAGCCCTGTTGTATCCCCAGACCCTGGCTCGCATCTTGATCACGTTTTCATACACAATGGTGGTGGCAGCCTGGCCTGTTTCCTTGCTGACTGAGATAAGGCACCCGGCATTGTTAATGCCCAGAAACTCGCCGACACCAGTGCCATTCAATCGCTCATTCAGAATCACCGCTGCGAACTCATCCCTGAACCCCGCCTCCAGCATGGCTGCGAAAGATCGGGGTGAGTCCATCAGCAATTCCTCAGTGATGAACGACACACCAAAGAGCCCTGTGGCCTCCAGCTTGATCTTTTCAAATTCCTGCCTGCTGGAGCTGGAGGTGTCACCCTCGGCTCTGCGGTAGACCCTCAGCCCACCACTGACACTGTTGGTGTGGGTCTTGTCTACCCTTGCATTGATGTTCACTACAGGCGTGTCCATGGGCAGTGGCATGGTTCTGCCGGCCAACGGATCACCCTCAAAGGCAGTGGACAGCAGTTCCGGGCTCATGCCCTCTGGAACCAGGAACCCACCATATGGGTCTGAGAATGTGGACTGCTCATCACTGCCAACAGCAGCCTTGAATGTGGCATCAGGATTGTCTGAAGTGATGCTGGATCGCAGTGGATCGAGCCGCTTGTCAGTGATGCCCCTGGTTTCACTGTTGATGATGGATGTGAGGAAATCACCAGGAGAGTCAAACCCCCTCATCTTGGGGTCTGATCTGCGAACCCTGGCAGGCACCAGATCAGCATCCTCATCCTCCACAGGAATCTCAGCCTCATGACTCTCGATCCCTGGCTTGGTCCGCCTGACCAGCACATCCTCCTGCATGGCCTGAACCTTGAGCCTCCGCTGCTCGTTGGCTTCCAGTTTGGCCAGAGAACCCTTGGCTGCCTCATAGTCGGCAACATACTTGTCAACCTCATCTGCCTGCTCATCAGACAGAACACCCTCGTTGTCTTTGTCGGCAACAGCATTGATAGCCTCTGCGCCAGTCCTGGCAGCAGCCATCTCTTGCTGCAGTTCGCTTTTTGATTTTGGCATTGCATGCTCCACAGGCTGGGAGTCCTGCCTGCATGCCTGAAAAACAGGGGCGGATCACCAGCCAGCAGTTGATTCTGCTGTTTAGTAATCCGCCCCTGAATCTAGGCCAGGAGCATATCACTGTCTCACTTGCTGGTTCTGGGCATCTAGGCACCCGTGATCCAGCTTGTGGTCAGGCTGAATTGTCTAACAGGGCATCATAGGTTCTTTGAGCCCAATGTCAATGCTGTTGTCCCTGGCCGGCTTGACGCCCTTGTCATTCCGGGGAGTCATATCCCACACATGACCACACCAGGGGCACTTGTGATACCTACACATAAAAATACTCCAGAATGTCTGACCACACTTGCATGGCAAAGCAATGGGATAGGGGTACTTTTGGCTCATCAATAAAAAAACCAGGGCTGCCCTACACAGAGCAGATCACCCTGGCTTATCAAGAGAGCGGATTCATCTTTAGGCATTTCTTACCAAAGTAGGTAAGAAACTTCGGAGTTCCCATTCGCACCACTAAGCCATTGATTTACTGCAACTTACGTCAATATTACTAGCAAAATCGGCCATTCGCTTCGCACCGCAACCACGATTCACAGTGCTGCCACAGCCATCTTGGCCTTGGCACTCTTGGTGGATCGGGCAGGCCTGGCCTCAACCCTGAGCTTGTTCATGGCCACATCAAATGACTCGACGCCATCAATCAGGCCCAGACCCTGGGCCTCCTCGGCCAGCCACACCCTGCCGTCATTGACCTTGGCAACCTGAGACATGGTCATGCTCCTGCCCTTGGCAACAGCATTAGCAAACAGGTCATTGATGCTGTCAGCCATCCTCTGAATCTCATCCAGCTCCTCTTGAGTGACTTCAGCACCCTCGGCACCAGCTCCCTTGAACTTCCCGGACTTGATAATGTGGGTCTTAATGCCCCTCTCGGCGTACATCGCAGACCAATCCTCCACCACTGCATATACCCCTATGGAACCAATCTGGGCTGCTGGACTGGCTGTGAGCCTGGTTGCTTGCGAACCTACCCAATACGCTGCCGAGGCCAGGGAATCCTCAGCATGGACATGGACAGGCTTGACGCGACTCACTGCCCTCACCTCCCCAGCCAAGTCAGGCACACCTGACACATTGCCCCCTGGAGAATCCATGGCCAACATGATCCCCCTCACTGACTCGTCCGCCGAGGCCTGCCTCAGGTTTCTGCGGGTCTGCAGTGTCCCTGGCATACTGGATAACGATGACCCATACTTGGTCATGGCTCCATGCAGATGCATCTTGGCCACACCACCAGCCTCCATCACAAATGGTGGTGTGTCATAAGTGCCA
>CEPX01187119.1_pt1 | contig 11643 bp, 9 predicted proteins | sample 361361 | NCBI WGS metagenome assembly CEPX01 (sample SAMEA2619974, study PRJEB7988) | marine metagenome | biome: marine biome (ENVO:00000447); feature: mesopelagic zone (ENVO:00000213) & marine oxygen minimum zone (ENVO:01000065); material: "saline water (ENVO:00002010), including plankton...
ACGGTGCGGGCGCGGGCGTTCGGCAACCCGGATGTGCTGGCGGCGCTGGTGGAACATATCGACGGGGTTGCGCGGGGGCTTAGCCCTGCGGCAGTCGTGCCGGAAGTGCCGATTGCTGGCGCACCCGACCTCGGCCGCGGCCCTGCTGGGTTCACACCAGAAGAGTTGGCTGCGGGGGGAATCACCCCAGAGGATGTTGCAAGGCGGGCCGAGGAACTTGGGACCACCAGCGAAGCATTGCTGCGGGATGTCCGACCACCGGATGATGTGATGGGGCTGACGTATTTGGTGGATAACCCCGGAGTGGGTCCACGGCCAGCGGGCTACGCGCAATGGGAAACGGAGTTCACCGATTTACTAGAGCGCACCGCTCTGGCTGAGAAGACGCCCGGCCGGATATTGTCTGAAGCCGAGCGCGTCTTGGAGCGCGACGACTGGCGGGCATTTTCACGATCTCGCGGGTACACGGAAGCTGAGATTGCTGAATTTGCAGCGATGCGCACCAAATGGGATGAAGGGGTCAGGCGCTTCGGGGGCTTTGGTGCGGAGGCTATGCCGGGTGGACCGCCCGGCGCCGGACTCGACGACTTGCGGGCGGCGTACATGGGCGCGGCGATCCTGCACGATCAGACGTACCGGCGGATTCAAGCCGTGGTCAACATCGAACGCGACGCGCTGCGTGAGCAAAGGCGCATGGGGTTGATCGAGGCGTTGGACTTCGACGAAGACGACGCTTTGGAAGCGTTGGGCGTCAGTTTTAAGAGGTTGACCGAAATTGGTGAGGCCAACCCCGGATTGAGACAACACGCCACGCTCGGCAAGACGCTCGATGATCTATTCCGCAAGTACCGGACGCAGATCGAAACCGAAGTCCGCCCGCTCTACAAGAGGGCCCGCGATGCCTCCGGTAAGGAAAAATCAAGGGCATGGGAAGATGCGTTCACGGCCCGGCAACGGATATGGGCCGAGCATGACCGGCTCGCCGACGAGGCGATCGAAGCCGCGTTCCCGGCGCTGAAGGAAGTCAAGCAACAGGTGGTCGATGTCATTCAGGCCGGGGCGACGGCCCCCGAGGGCAGTATTGCCCGGCAAGGCGCCGACGCCTATCAGAATTACGAAGACGTGTTCCGCGGCGACAACTACGCCAAGATCACCGACCTTATGGACGACATTCGCGGCAACGCGAGTACGAAGGCGACGGCGGACACGCAGGCCGCGTTGGCCGAACTCTTTGACGACGTTGCCCGGCTGGTACCGGCCCCCGAGGGCTCGCGTGAGGCGCTAGACGCCGTGGCCAGTAGGGTCCGCGAGGAATACGATTCGACGTTCCTTCAGTACCCCGGCAACAGCCTCGACGCGGCGATGCGATTCGTTGATCCCTACTGGCTGTATCAGAGTCGCCGCCTCGGCCGGATCACGAAGGAAGCGATCAAGCACCCCGGCATGGTGCGGCTGTACGAAGACTATTTCCAGAACACCGACCAGGGCTACATCAACTTCAACGGCTTCCGCCACCAGGTCGATCTCACTCGCGGCACGTTGCTGGCCAACCTCGCGTCCGGCCGCCGCCGTGGCGCCATCGTTGATCTTGAGGCGTTGGTGTCGGGCGACCCGAAGTCGGCGCTTCGCGGCGACCGCTTCCCCGAGCGATACGACGGCTGGGCCGGGCAGGTGGAGCGATGGCAGGAATTCGCCTCGGCGGCGGGCATCCATCCCGGCGCGATGGTGGAGTTGGCGCTGGGCGCGGCCCGCAGCGTCGGGGCGATGATATCGGGCGAAGAGGATGTCTTGGAGTCGGCTGAACTCGGTTCCGGCCTTGTCGTCCCGCTTGCCGAGACGCTACTGAGCGCGGTCGAAATCACGGGCCTTGATACGTCGGTCATTCGGCGGATTCTGAACGATCCGTTCTACCAGCGGCAGCTTGAACTTGAGTTCACCGACCAGATGCAGAAGGCGCAGGATGCCGGGCTCGACCCCGAGTCGGGCCGCGACCCGGTGGCGGCGCGGCGAGCGGTGGCGCTCGATCGCATCTTGCAGGCGCAGACCGGCATGACTCGCGTTCGAAGCGAGGAAAAGCTGGCGCGTGATCAGGCGCGAGACGAAGTGTTGGCACGCCGTCGCGGCATCACCGTGTCCGAGGCCCGCGACCTGCGCCGCACTCCCGACTTCATTATGTCGAAGGTCGAAAGCGAACTGTACGAGCAAGAGGTTGGCGAGGCGGTGCGGAACCAGGAGCGCCGCGCTACCCGAGTGCTTCAGGGTTCGAAGCTCCGCGCCGTCGGCACCGCCATCGACGAAAAGAACGAGCGTCTGAGGTTGCTGAAGTTCGGCAACCCCGACGCCCCCGAGGGCAGTCACGCCCGGAACGGCTGGAAGGCATCGTTCGACCTAAAGGTGGAGCGATTGGACTCGACCCCGGAGACGCTTCACGACATGGCGTCGAACTTTTGGGAGGAGTTCTACGGTATTCAGGGTCAGTATTCGAGCGACATCCCCAGCAGCCGCGAAGAGTGGGACGTGTTGCGGCGCAGTTATGGCATGACAATCGCCGAGCCCGAAGAATTGGCGATCGCTATGGACGAGTTGCGGGGGATTCGGCCCGAGGACTACAAAGACGAACTCGGGTTCGTTCAGTGGGACAGGTTCTACGCCGACCAGGACGACATCAAAAACAATCTCTCGGTGGCGGCCCAAAAAGAGTTCGAAGTGTTGACCGGGCTATCGGACGCGCAATCGATCCTGCCTCACCCCGAGGCGTTCCGGCTGGCGTCGGAGTTGTGGCGCGAGTACAACGATCAGCCGCGGTTCATCTACATTGACGATCAGAGCCAGATGCAGCCGCTCACCGGCCAGGACTCCGATCACGTCGGCTTCGTTGACCACTGGATCGGCAACCAACTCGGTTCGATCTTCACGCGCAACCAGGTTGCCGCCTTCGATGCCGACCAGTTGACCGCGACGCAGACGGCGATAGCGGTCGGCCGGTTCAAGCAACGGGCAGTCCGCGGCGAGTTCGATCATTTCTTCGGCGACTCGGACGCGGCCCTGCGGGCGGTGATCCTTTTCGAGCGCGACCGTGAGGCCAAGTTGGCTGTTGCGCGGGCGGGTAAGGAGACGTTTCGGCAACAGTATTGGCGGGTGATAAACGAGCAAATCCCGTACCCCGATGGGCAGGCGGGCTTGCTTGAGGTGATCTACAGCGGAGCGGAATCTGCCCACGATTAGTGTAGGATGGCGATATGCCAGAAGGTGATCCACAGGCTTCCACGGCCATCGAAGACCCGATTCGTGCGCTGGAACAGGAGATCGCCGACGATTTGGGGATCGAAGGCTTTGACCCCGACGCCACGATTGGCGGCGAGGACGAGGGCGACGATTCTACAGATACGTCGGACGATACTTCCACGGCCAGCGGCGACGAGGGCGACGAGGTACAGGAGTCGGAACCGGACGCGCAGAACACGGAAGACGAAGACGAATCAGGTGGTGACGACGAAGAGGGCGAAAAGACCTTCACTCAGGCCGATGTTGACGCCGCGGTAGCGGAGCGAGTCGAGCAGTCCCGCAGGGACATCTTGGCGAACCTCGAAGACCGTGAGGCGAAGGCGAAGGCGGCCGAGGAAGAGTTGAAACGGCAGCAAGCGTTTGATGCCATGACGCCCGAGAAACAGGGTGAATATCTCCGCAACAAGGAAAACCGCGATCGCATGGTCGCGGAGCTTTTGCCGGAAGCCCAAGAGCGCGTCCTCGCCAACCTGCAACAGAATCTTGGTCCGCAATTCATTACCGGATTCGGCTACAACTCAGACCCGAAAGAGTGGCCGGATTCGACTAAGGAAAAATACAGCAACGAGCAACCCGACGGACTGGTTGCTCATGTGCTGTTTCTGCATAACGATTCGATAGAAACCCAGGAAGCCCGGATCAACGACGAATGGGAAACCAAATGGAAGGCCCGCGAGAAAGAACTGCGGGACGAGTTTGGCGTATCCATGACTGAATCCCGAGGCGCTGAGGATCGAGCTAACGAATCTGAACCCCGTGTGAGTGTGAACGGTAGTCCCACTGGTGGGGACTTCTTGGCGGCTGAATTGGCTGTGGCGGCGGGTACGGCGACGGCAGAGCAAGAAGCTCTGTACCACAAGCGCATGTACGCCCGCTCATAGCACCACTCACAAAGGAATAATCGATTGGCTGCGGGTATAACTACCACTACCCAGATTGACCAAATCCAGCCTCTCGTCATCGCGCCCGTGCGCTTTACCCTGCAACACGGCGGGGTAATGCAGCAACTCATTCGCCGGTATACCGGGCGAAGGGGGCAGGATGACACGATGAAGGTGCCGAAGTTCGGCACCGTGACCGCGTATGGCGCCACTGAGGGCGTCGCGGTTGCTCAGGCGCAGCAGTTGACCGACGCAGCGGTGTCGGTGTCTGCGACTGAGGTAGTCGTGGAAGTCGTGCTTACGCGCAAGATGGTTCGAACGGTGCCGTCTGACATGTTCAGACACGCCGGGAAGATCATGGCGAACGCGATGATGAAGAAGAAGGACTCCGACCTGCTTGGCCAGCTTGACGGCTTTTCGCTGTCACTGGTTGGCGCAGGAAACGCGATGCTCCTGGGTGCGTTGCACGTCTCGGCTTCGAGGCTGAACGCAAACAGTGAGCCGCCCGATGGGCCCTTCTTCGCTGTGTTGCACCAGTATCACTGGCACGACATCGCGGACGACATTCTCACGTTGTCCTCGAACGCGCTTGGTGCCACTCCGATGCCGGAAGGTCCGTCTGCGGAGATTCTGAGGAACTATCGCATGGCTCGCCTGGCGAACATGGATGTGTTCTTCGACAACAACATTTCCATCGATTCGAGCGACGACGCGATCTCGGGCGTCTTCGATCGAGAGTCCACCATTCTGTACGACTGGCAAGAGCCGGAAACGCGGCGTGGCGAGGACATGGGGATGCGCGGTGAGCGCCTTATGGTGATCGCCGACTACGGTGTTACCGAGTATGTGGACGGGTGGGGGGTCGAGATCAAAGCCGACGCCACCGCCCCGACCGCTTAGGAGGGTTTGAGTTTTGACTACTGAACGACTTGCCCCTCGCGTCGTCTGCGTCGAGATGATCGACCAGGCTGGCGACGACACCGTACCTGGTTTCGAAATGCCCGTGGACGGCGATATTATTGCCGTCTCGGTCATGCTCGAAGGTGGGTTCACCGCCGATGGCTCGAACTACATGACCATCACCATTCAGGATGGTGGCGCAGATGGTTCGGGCACGGATTCGATTGCGAGTCGCGGCGGTGCGAGTGTGGCGTGGGCGGCTGATACCGTCTACGACTTCACCATGACCACCGACCCCTACCCGATCGACGAAGGTGACTGGATCACCATTAAGTACGACGAGACGTCGACCTGCGCCTACAACGGGCAGTTCTCCGTCAAGTACACCGTCGGTCAGCAGGGAACGGCGTAGAAGCATGAGCATGAACGGTGATTCGACGCCCTCAAAGGTGTTGGAAATCTGTTCACGCAATTGCGGGGCCAAGTGTTGCCGCGGTCCTCGAAATATCCTTCTGAACTCAGGGGAGGTCGGAAGGCTTGAGGGGATCGCGGCGGCACGGGGCCTGCCGCTCGAAGTGCGAGAGACGTACACGGGCGAGGGCTACTACATCCCGGCGATTGCGAACGGTGGCGATCGTTTCGCGGCCCTCGACCTGGCCATGCTGGCGGTCAAGCCGGGCGGATTGATCGCCATAGACGATATTCCCCCGAACTACGAGTTTGCGCGGAAGTACGGTCAGCCAAGTCAGATCGCGTATTACGCGGCTGGTCACGGAATAGCTCTCATTCGAAAGGAGGCTAGTCATGCCCCGAGTGCTGCGCGGTAGCGAGGCTATCGAGAAATTGGAACGTGTCGAGCAAGGCCGACCGGCGGGTAACATCGCCGACGCGGTGGTGAAGATGTCCCACCCGGCCGATCCGCTGTTCCCCGACGGGCGGCAGGAAACGTCATTGATCCCGCTGGGCCAGATACGGGCGAAGCTCGCGCTGGGGTGGAAGATCGAAGACGCGGAACCGACTGCGCCCACGGCGGACTCGTTCAATATCCGAGACAAGACGGTTCCCGAACTTCGGGAGTTCGCCGAAGAGAATGGCTTTGACATTTCCGGCCTGCGGAAGAAAGCCGACATCATCGCCGAGCTAGAGGATCAACTTGGCTAAAGAAACCAAGCCGTTCACAGGTGCAGAGGTTACGCCCCTCGGGCGGAAGCTCGCCAAAGACCCGACGCTGGTTGACGAGGGCCGCGGTATCAACAGTGGTGGCGTCAACACTGGTGGCGGCCGCGCAGGGGTTGACTACTTCACGAAGAACTTGGTGAACGAGCGCCCGATGGTGGTGATGGAACAGGACTCGAATGGCCAGCGTGTGCGGCGCACGTTGCGCGATCAGGGCGACTCGCATATCGAAGAAATCCCCCTGGGCCCGGCGACCGGAGCCCCGACGCGGGTTGCACCCGGCTACGGTGGCGCCCTTGAGGGCGACATGGTTGACGAGTTGACCGGCGCCGACGAGGAACCGATGGACTCGACCCCGAGCCGGGACATCAGCGCCTCGGTCGCGGAAGAACTCGACACCGCGATCTTTCGCGGTGACACCGACCGAAAACGATTCGGGGTGCCCCCGGTGCCGTACCGGATGGACGATCCCGAGTACACACGCCCCCGCAGTATTGCAAGGAGACGAGACGATGACGACTGAGGTAGTTGACCCCCGTATCCCCGGCACTTTGTCGCCTGACGACATGCCCGAGGACATTCGGGACATGCTAGAGAATCCGCCCGAAGAAACCATGAACGATCTCGCCAACCTGGACGATGGCGAGCCCGTGATGCTCGGCTTGGCCGAGCCGACCGTTGACGAATTGCTGGCGAAGGCGAGCGCCGTCGTTGCTGAACTGCAAATCCAAGAAGGCGATCTTGAAAAGGGCTACCGCCCGGCGCATATCACGCTGTTCAAGGCGACCGACGGCGCCCCGCGGCGCTGCACCCTGAAGTACACCGATGGCGACGGCACCGACCACGATTGGGGCCGCCACTACCTTCGCAAGCGGTTCACGCACCAGAACTACCCCGAAGGGCACCCCGAAATGATCGGCAAGCCCGTTTTCACCATCCGGCCGCCCGAGTCGGCGCCGATGATGAACGTGGGGGCGGCCGAGTGTCAGGCCTGCCGCAAGAAGTTCAACGACGAGTACGTTGTCGAAATCCACATGAAGAAGCGGCACCCGACGCATTGGGGCCGGATGGACCGCGAGCGCGAATCGTCCGAGCGTATGCAGATGGCCGATGCGATCACGGCGCTGGTTGCTTCACAGCAGCGCATGATGGAGAAGATGATTGCGGGTATGTCGGGGGCGGCGGTGAGCCGCGAAGGCAAGTTCGTGACACTCACGCAGGGCGCCGAGTTCTACGAGATCACGCCGCAGACGATGGGCGAGCGGTTGCGGAAGGGTACGGCCGAAGGCGTGAAGAACGATCTTGGCCACTGGCAGGTATTCATCGAAGACTCTGATTGGGAACCCGCCGCCAAAGAGGAATAGCGCATGGCGATCACCGATTCGAACACCCTACTGGTCTGCATCAAAGAAGTTTGCCAGCGGTTCGGTTTTCAGGAGTTCAAAGAGGGTACGGCCGACGGTGGCTCGGGCAGTAGCACGGCGGTTCTGGTTGACCAGACGGCGGATAGCGAAATCTATTCGACGTACAAGAAGAATCAGGACGATGTTGGCCACTGGCTTTACATCCATGCCGGGACCAACAGCGGTAGCGAACGGCGCATCGGCAGTCAGAGTATGACCGCCGGTAGCGTGACCTGTGAGCGCGTGATGGGGAGCGCCTTCGACAACACGTCGCAGTATTATGTCATGCCGTACTCGCGGGCTCAGATACTCGACGCGATCAACGAAGTGCTGGGTGCGCGGGCGAAGTATGAAGACTGGTTCCTGGTCACGGAGCTTGTCGATGGCGACATGCGGGCGTCCGGCGTCACCGACTGGACCGATAGCAACGCCTCGTCTTCGAAGGTCACGACGCTGGCCGACCGGCAGATGGGCCCCCAGGCGCTTCGCGTTGAAAACTCAAGTGCCAACGGCTACACGGCATCGACCGCGATCCCGACGGCCGAGAATACGGCCTACCGCATCGAGGCGGTGGGGCGCTCGGCGAGCGGCGTCGCCAACCTGATCGTATGGGACGACACCGGCAACGTGGCGATCGATTCGGTGGGCTCCGACGAAGTGCAGCCCAACCGCCAGGCCGGTCGGTTCCGGCTGGTGCTTCAAATCACCACGCCCGACGATTGCGCGAGCCTATCGATCCGGCTGGCAGGCGAAGAGTCCGACGCCGACATAGCTTGGAACTATGTTTCTGTGATCGAGCAAGGCGTCTACGAGTACCCGCTATCGGCCGAGATCGAGAATCCCGATTGGGTATACGAAATGAAGTGGCGCACGGGGTTCCCGCGAAGCTCGCCCCCGGTGCCCGGCGGCTGGTTCCAAGTCGATCCGACGCTTGGCGCGGGCTCGCGGCTGGTGGTTTCGCTCGACGAGTGGCACCGGGACGGTACGTTGTGGGCAGTCTGCAAGTACCCGTACCCGACTCTCAGCGCCGACACCGACACGACGTTTATGCCGATCAAGTGGTTGGTGCCGGGCGCAGTTCGGGAACTCCTGCGCGACCGGGCCCACCAGAGCGACGAGATCGCCCAGCAGCTTCGCCGGGCGTCCGGCCAGTTCCGGCGGCAAAGCCGTCTCAATCGATTGCGCCTATCTCGTAAGGTGCGCCCGAAAGCACCGTTTCACAGATGAAGATAGGTAGTGGCCCGGCCTGGCCGTGGGACATCATTCTGGCGGGAACGCCGATGATGCTCGACCGTGAGCCCAATGGGCGCAAGGCTTGGCGCGTTAGCGGGCAGTCGCACGTACCGGCCCGGCTCGATACTGGCGACCTTCAGGGGGTCTACGGATCGCCCGAGTTGGAAGTGCCCTGGCATATCGGCGACCTGTCGGGCGGCTACGGGCTCAGTCACCAGATAGAGGGCATAGTCGGCCGGTACGCCTACGCCTCAAACTTCGACGCCCGTATCCCGAAACGCTGGCTTCCGGGCCCGGCGGTCACGACTCACACGATGTCGGGAACCGCTGGCACCGGCCGGGCGATGGCGACGATGAACGTCAACGGAACCGAAACCCTGTTCGCCGGGACGGGCGACCAGGTTTGGAGTACCACCGACGGCTCGACGTGGGCGCTCGCCAAAGACTTCAACGACGGCAGCACTATCCTGAGCATGGTGGTCTACGAGGGCTCGCAGGGCGAGCCGTTCCTTTTCGTCGGCGTCGATGCCGGAAACAACTACTGGACGTACAGCAACACCGACGGATGGACGAACGATGCCGACGACGAGGGCTGTTTCTTCGCCGTTGAGGGTACGCGCTTGTGGAAGGCGTACCGCGATAGCGGCGTCTGGAAGGTCCGCAACTCGACGACGGGCGGTGAGGCGGCAAGTTGGAACGCGGCGATCACAGTCGGCGACGCCGCCTACGCGGTCACGGAAATGTTCTACTACCAAGATCGCATCTACGTCGTCAAAGAAGACTCGATGCTCGAACTCAATGACGACTCCGATGGGTTCACGCAGGAGCTATGGCCGACCAACCAGGCCGACACCAACAGCGTCAACGGCATCGGCTACGGCGAGTTTGTAAACCGGGCTTACATCCCGATCGATGGCGCCCTGTACGAGTACCGGGTGGTCGGCACCGACCAGCAGCTTATGGCGATGGGCCCGAACCTGTTGACGCAGAACGCCTCGGATGTCCGCGGCGACACTACGGCGGCTTGTGGCGACCGGGACCACTGGCTATATACGGTGATCCAGAACGAAGACGGCAACTCGTTCCTCATGGCCTGGGACATCGTGACGGGTGCGTGGCACGGCTCGCTCGCCGACCTCGGCGCCGTGACGGTGCGGAAGATGATCGTCACCGACAAGGTGTACGCGGACGGCAATCCGCGGCTCTTGATCTACGCCGACAACGACATCCTGAGCATCATCCTTGAACGCACCGGCCGCGATCGCTCGCGTGACGGGAACTGCACGTTCGCCACCACCGGGCATCTGTACTTCCCGGTGTTCTACGGCCGCCTGCCGTTCATCAACAAAGCGTTCCTCGCGGCAACGTCGCTCGGCGAGGACTTGAGTTCCAGCGCCTACGGGTTGCTCTACTACCGAACCAGCGTAGTGGGCAGTTGGGCGAGCATCGGTACGAATTGGGACACCGACCCGCCCGACCGGGTGGACTTCCCGTCGTCGGGCAACAAGAGCCGCTACATGGACTTCCGCCTGACGGTAACGAGCCCATCGACCAGCCCGCCCGTCTTCCGCGACATGACGGTGTTCTACCAGTTGCGGCCCGACTTCAAGCGCCGGATGCGCCTCCGCCCGTTGCTGAAAACGCAAGTGAATCGGAACGATTCGAACCCCGATGAAGGCGCCACATTCGACTCTCTCCGCACCGCCGTACTCGACACCCTCGACTCGGCTCCGGTGACGCTGGTGGGCCTCGATGGCAATTCCTACACCGTTACGATGATCCCGGCCGAGGCGAGCTTTGACCCGCTGGACTGGGTTCAGGACGAGGATTACGGCGAAGTGGCCAGCCTGGTCGCGGTAGAGTATGCGAGGGTGAACGAGCCGGGAACGACGCAGCGGCTCGAAATGCTGACTACGGGACAATTGGAGCCGTACACAACTGGCGGCGTGGAGGTACTATAAATGCCTGGTTCTGAAAACACCGACGCGCTACAGCTTCCGCGCTACAAGGCCGACAAGTCCGACAACTGGTCTACCGACGACGCCCGTTCGATCGTCAACATCATCGATGCTCAGTTCGACACCGGGGCGGTCACGGCCTCGGGCGACGCCACTTCGAACATCCTCAACCTTCCCGACGAAGCCCATATCCATATCAGCGGGACGACAGAGTTACAGGGCTTCCTCGACTCGGCGGGCGCGAATATCAATTCGGGTATTCGGAAGTGGATTGAGTTCGATGGGGCCCTTCAGCTTACGCACCACGCGACGCAACTAAACTTGCCGACCGCCGCGAACATCACCACCGTTGCGGGCGACCGGGCCCTATTCGTTTCGACGGGTGGCGGCAACTTCGATTGCTGGCTCTACTCACGGGCGACCGGGGCGCCGCTGGAGATCGCCGACGAGAGCATCGACTCGGATGCCTACGTGGACGGCAGCATTGACGCAGCCCACATCGCTGCGGATGCGGTGACGGCAGCGAAAATCGGCGACGACGTGATCGACAGCGAGCATTACGTCGATGGCAGTATCGACACGGCACACCTCGCTAATGATGCCGTGACAGCGGCCAAAATCGGCGACGACGTGATCGACTCGGAACACTATGTTGACGGGTCAATCGACACGGCACACATCGCTAATGATGCGGTCAGCCTTGCCAAGCTAGCATCAGGCACTGACGGCGAACTGATTACGTGGGACGCTTCAGGTGACCCGGCGACTGTCGGCGTGGGGACTGCCACGCATGTCCTGACGTCGAAC
>CEPX01041265.1_pt1 | contig 11642 bp, 9 predicted proteins | sample 361361 | NCBI WGS metagenome assembly CEPX01 (sample SAMEA2619974, study PRJEB7988) | marine metagenome | biome: marine biome (ENVO:00000447); feature: mesopelagic zone (ENVO:00000213) & marine oxygen minimum zone (ENVO:01000065); material: "saline water (ENVO:00002010), including plankton...
GCCGCCGTCGGTCATATCCGATTCTCGCAGGTAACGGTTCGTGACCGGATTCATCAGCAGAGGAAGGTCGGTCTGTTCGCGCGCAAACTCCTCGTCCACCAGCCCCTCTTCCAAAACCACATAAGCCGCGCCGAGAGCCAGCGCCGCGTCCGTGCCCGGAATGACACCCAGGTGGTAATCGGCGTGCACTGCTGACGGCGATACATCGGGTGCGATGGTGTACACCTCTGCGCCTTTGTAACGGGCCTCCGCTATAAAGTGATAGTGGGGGATGCGCGTATAGACTGGATTGCCGTTCCAGATCAGGATCAGACCGGCGTGGAACCAATCGTCGATGCTGCTGACCGGGTCGAAGGTACCATAGGTGAGATAGTGCCCGGGGGCGAAGTCGTTCATTTCCGCGTTGACGTCCATGGTCAGCCCGCCAAAACTCGACATGAACATCTGTCGCGCCACCGTACCGAAGGTGTGTGTATTGCATCCGGAAGGCGCGATGATCGATTCGGCGCCCACCTCTGCAACCGCATCCAGGACGGCGTCTGCGATCTCCGTAGCGGCCTCGTCCCAGCTTACGCGTTTCCACTTGCCTTCGCCCCGCTCACCGACCCGCTTGAGCGGATAGAGCACACGTTCCTTGCCGTACAGTGTACGCGTCCAGCCGGCCCCCTTCTGACACCCCATGGGGTTGAGATCCGGTACGCCCTCTTCCACGGTTGGAAAGACAGCGGCCGGCTCTTCCCGCCAGGCGATGCCGTCCTTCACATAGACGCGCATGGGGCAATTGCCCGGGTAGCAGTCTATGCAGTGGGAAGCCCAGCTAACCTTGTCCCACTTCCAGTTGTCGCGATAGAGATCCTCTACGCCCTGGTAAGATCCCTTAGTTCCATCGTTAGACATGTGACTGTACTCCACTGTTTGTCAGGTTCTGATCTATGTCCTGGTCTATGCCGGCCCGCCTCTTGTTCGTTCAGTAATATACAGCTGAACTGCCCCCACCATCTGCTGCTATCACTTCACCCGTTACCGCCCAGGCCTTGTCCGAGCACAGGAACGTGGCGAGGTGAGCGATCTCCGCCGCATCGATCATGCGCCCGATCGCATTGGTTCGACGGCTACCCTCGGCAAAATCCGCGAGCTCGACCTCTTCAGCCGTCACGCCCCTGCGCTCTGCCCGGGCTCGAAGCGCTTCTGCCGTACGCTCCGTTCGTGTGATGCCGGGGTGGATGCAATTGACGGTGATGCCGTCGCGGCCGAGTTGCGTCGCCAGCGTCTTGGTAAAGTGCACAAGAGACGTGTTGCGAGCGCCGCCGGACAGATTGCCGGCGATGCGGGCGTTCAATCCGCTAATGTTGATGATGCGGCCCCATCCGGCCTTCTGTAAGTGGGGTATGCAGGCTCTGGCGCAGCGCAGAGCACCCATATATTTGACGTTGAAGTCCTGCAGAAAGTCCTCGTCGACAATAGTGTCAATGTAGCCGACGGCCGTGGCGGATCCCCCGGGTGCCGAGCCACTGTTGACGAGGATGTTGATCTCGCCGAGAGCAGCCGCCGCCTGGCTCACCATGGCATCGACCTCGTTCCTATCGGCGGCATCACAGGATATGGGCGTAACGTTCCGCCCGGTCTCTGCGGCGATCTCACTCGCGGCGCCTTGCAGGCGGTCCGAGTTGCGCGCGGCAATCACCAGGTCGACGCCCTCCGTGGCAAGCGCGAAAGCGATTGCTTTGCCGATGCCCCGGCTGCCGCCAACGACGATACCACGTCTGCCTTCAAGTCCGAGATCCATGGCTCTCTCCTGCAGTTCGCTATGGGCCAAAACCCATGGATCACAGCGAACCGAGAAACTTCAGTAGTGCTTCATTCACCTCATCTGCGGCTTCCTGCTGCGTCCAGTGCCCGATGCCTGGCAACAGGATCACGTCGCGAAGATTCGGAACCATGCGACGCATGGCCGCCTCCGAATTCTCATTGAACGGTACCACATCTCGGTCACCGGCGACAAAGAGCGCGGGCTGTTCGATCTGTTTTCCCTGGAATGCGCCGGCCAGTTCCCAATTGCGATCGATGTTCCGATACCAGTTGAGGCCGCCGCGAAACCCTGCCTTGGTGAATTCTGTCACGTAAAACGCAACGTCCTCCTGGGTCAGCCAATCCGGCAGGTCGTCACCCGGATCCTGCATCGAGTCAAGCATAAAAGAGGTAGCTGGCGGTGCATCACCGGCACTGAATCCAATGCTGCGTTCATGCGCGCCACTGGCGCCGACCAGCATCTTGCGCACCGTTACGGCAACATCGTGCTGCAGTTCGTGTTCGGCGACCCCCGGAGTTTGAAAGTACAACTGATAGAAGAAGCGGTCACCGAACACCTGTGCAGCGGTCTTCATGGGTGGCGCTGACCCACGCTCGCCTGTTGGTACAGACAGCGATACAACTGCCCGAAATATATCGGGGCGGAGCATGGCACTGTTCCATGCTACCGGCGATCCCCAGTCGTGACCGACGATGACTGCCGACTCATCGCCGAGAGCGTGGACCAGGCCGACGATGTCACCCATCAGGTGAAGCACCGTATAGGCATCTATCTCCTCGGGCGCTTCGGTCTGGCCATAGCCCCTCTGATCGGGCGCAACGACGTGGTAGCCGGCATCAGCCAGGGCGGCAATCTGATGTCGCCAGGAGTACCAGGACTCGGGGAAACCATGGCACAGGACCACGAGCGGTCCGCTGCCCGCCTCCACAAAGTGCATACTGATGCCATTGGTCTCAATTGTCTGGTGTGATAAGTCAGCCATTTCTATTCGCCTAGCCTGGTTGATCGGGGGTTTCGCGCCATAGTTTACACTTGGTCTGCGGTCGAGGCACACCACCCAAGACCCGGGAACCTGTCGTGATCGTGGGCGCGATCAAAGTCCGCCCTGCAGTTCCACAGATCGGTGGTAACGTCCTGACGCATCCGCAGGTAGAGTCACTGTCTGACCGGTCGAAATCGCTCACTGATGGACCGGCTGCACAGTGGCATCCAGATACAGCTGATCAGCAGCCACATAGGCTTTTAGCAGATCTGTGGACTGACTGAAGAACCGGACCTGGCTCTTCTGCGCCACCAGCCCGCTGAGTTGCGGCAGCCAGGAGCCCAGGTGCCTGGCAACGAAGTCCCGTTGTGCTCGTAGCGGCGATTCCCCGTCTTCCCCTTGTGCGACCGCCTGCCACTGCAGGTCGGCAAGGTGAGCCATGAACGCCAGTTCGAAGGTGATGTGATCCTGGAACCGGTCCGGCGATCGATCCGCGACGAAATCGAAGAACTGGTAGAAGCGAACGACCTCCTCCAGCGTTCGCATGCGATCCTTCGAGTAGTGTCCGCTGTGCAGTGGGCAGGGCGCGCCACCCATCCCCACTTCATAAAGGGAGATAAACTCCACCTGGTGACTGTCCTCACTCACGTCTAGCGTCGGGACGTCTGCTAACGGCAGGTGATAGTCGTGATCACAGTTCAGTACCTTAGCGATGGCGCTGACCCGCTGCCCCCAAAGTCCGGAGATGAATTGCTCGACCTGAGCGGGCGAAGGAAAACGGAAAGGCTCGGCCAACAGAAGATACAGCTCCCCACGAGACGTCATAACATCGTTCGCCGGGGCCAATCCGTTAGTCCTCCTGGTGCGAGATAGTCACCGGATCAACACTGAATTCTGAGAAGAGGTCCTGCCACTTGTACACGATCAGCAGATCCATCAGATCCGATTGGCCGCCCTCCCTGGTCTTTGCCATCTCCGCCTTGAGGGTGGTGAGCGCCTGGTGCACATCGGCGCCAAACTGCTCTTCCAGCAATTCGTCCGGGATGCGGTTGCGATCTTCGTCGATGCTGCCGTCTTCATTGATCGGCTTCGGGCCGATGGGAGGTACGTAGTAGACGTTTGGCTCTGTGCCGTATTCCGGATGCAGAGGCAGCGCCACCTGCCACTCGTTGACCAGTTTATGGATGGGGCCCTCGGCATCATCCAGGTAGCCCACGAATACCAGCCTGCCCGGACACTGACGAGCACACGCTGGTGCCACGCCGTCTTCGATGCGCGGCAGGCACATCATGCAGTGCTGGCTGACCTTGCGCTGTTCATTGAAATAGATCTTCTTATACGGACAGGCTTTGGCACAGGCCCTTTTTCCCTCACAGCTCTTCTCGTCCCGCACGACGATGCCGTCCTGCGGGCGTTTGCTCATCGCGCCGCTCGGGCAGGCCTCGACACAGGCCGGATGCGTACAGTGGTTGCAGAGGCGCGGCAGGTAATAGTAGTAGCTGTTGGGATACTCGCCGCCGCCCTGATCTTCATCCCAGTTCGGGCCCCAGGTAGGCTGCTCACCAGCTACGCGAAGGGGAACACGCTCTTCGGATTCGCCGTAAAAGACTTCGTTGTAGTTAAAATCCCAACCGCCGCCGAAATTCTCCTTGTCCGGTGCGGTTCCGAGCACCAGTTTACCGTCCTTGTATCCGCCGCCCATCTCCTCCCAATCCTTGGGGCTGCCAAGACCGGGCACCGTGTTGACGGTACACCACCACTGGTAGTCGGTGCTTTCATCCCGGGTCCACAACATCTTGCAGGCAACGGCACAGGTCTGACAGCCGATGCACTTGTTCAGATCGAAGACCATGGCAAGCTGGCGATTTTTTGAATCGTTCATCGTTGTTGTCTCCTTAGAATTGCCAACGCGATCAGTTCCCTGTCACTCGATTTCGTAGATCGACATGCCCACCTGACCCGCCTGATACCAGCCGACGCCCACCGCGATGATCGAATTGAGCCAGTAATATTGCTCTGCGGCAGTTTCGAATACGGTTCGCTCGCGAAGGTAATACTCCGATGGATCCGCCGTACCCGTCAGAACTCGCTTGGCAAGCGCCGCTGGATAGCGCAGCAAGCCTTCGCTACGCATATGGATCAGCGCACCGTCGACCGTTCTCAAGTTCAGTCGAACCTCGAGTTCGCCGACGCCGTCGGGTCTGACCAGAAACCAGTTGGTGCCCCCTGAGAGGACCTTGCCACTGAGACGGCTGCCGCTGAATTCGCCCGCCTTCGCTACCCTGATCCTGCGGGTCCCCTTTGGGATATCACCCACTTCCAACGGCTCGAGCACCGGTACTGCCGTATCGAACAGGTGCTGGCACTGCAACTGCAGTGTTCGCATCAATGTCTGTTTCTGGGCACTCATCAAGTTACATCGTCAGTCAGGTAGCAGGTAGATCATCCCGTTGGCATCTGAAGAAGCGATAACACCGGTCCTGAATCGGCCATCGGTAAAGTGGGCTGCGTCATCGTCGCCGGCACACATCAGCATGGGGCCCTTCACGGTCACTTCGGCGGACTCCACCAGTTCCCACAGGGTCTGAATGGGACTGCCGTTTCTTGGATCGGAGGGTACCACATGGGCGTTGGTGATGGGGATACCGACCGACTCATCCAGGTACCACTGTGGATGGGACGCGAACACGGCGCCCGTCTCAGCCAGACCGAACACGGTCAGGGTATTACAGCGAAAGGATTTGCCGACCCGCTGCCGGTCGCCCGGGTCGAACGCTCCCTCAGTACAAAGCAGCATGCTGTCGAGGATATCCCGTGCTTTGCGAACGGCACGCCTGGCTTCGCGCGTAGCCAGGGTGGCTGTGCTGAGATCGAGGACAGCGTAGCCCGGTTGCTGCTCCTGAATGGTCTGCACTAAATGTTCGGCCGAGGCACTGCCGATCACAAGAGGCACTCCGGCAAACAGCGGCAGCAGCACGGAAGCCAATCCTTCCCACCGATTGAGCGGCAGCGTGGCAAGCCAGGGCCGACCCGTTAGCGGGTGCAGAAAGGTGGCGCAGGAGATGGCCGTAGCCAGCAGCGAACGGTGAGAGTGGCTGGCGAGGCCCCTGCGACCGGCGATGGTGATCGCTGGCCCGGCAAAATCCACCCCTGCCTGAACTGCCTGAACTGCCACACCTGACTCGCCCGGATCGAATGCAGCGCAATCCCTGATGGTCAGATCTGCACCGAATTCCCGGGCAGCGCCCTCAATGTCATCGTCAGCACCCGCTATGCGAAGTTGCAGCCCGCCGGCGAGACAGCCGAGCAGCAGGTAAACGGCAGGCAGTGACAGCTCCCCATTCATAACGACCCGCGCCGGGTCACCTGCTCTCTCCCGCAGCAGATGAGCTGCAGCGTTAACCCGCTGCTGCAACTCGGCGTAGCTGACGCGTTCCGATGCCGCGATGATGGCCGTGTCATCGGGATGCAAGCGCGCGTGGCGATCGATGCACAGTTCGTTGACGGCAAACGGTGGAATACCGGCCACCCGATCGATGTAGTCCGGCCAGTACCAGGAGGGTGTTATGGCGATGGTCTTTGGCATGCGCTCCTCATGGATTACGGGCAGGCTCTATACGCACGGGCACACTGTAACAGCAATGGTCCCGGATGTTCGCATGCAACTAGCCGGACGCGAGTTGATGCAGTTGGGCGCCGAGCAGAACGGCGACGATACAGCCGGCGAGTTCCAGCCGCAGCAGCTGATCCATGCGCCGGATCGCCACGCCGACGCGCTGTCGTTCCCTCTGCATCTCCTCCTTGCTTAGGCTCACATCCATGCGTGCGTGCATGTCGGGATGAACGCGAAAAGAGAGCAGCGCCAGGATGAATACCTGCAGCAGCCACACGCCGCCGAGCATCCACACGAGAAGGCCGAAAGTGGTGGTCAGATCGAAACCGTGGGGCTGGCCCAAAGCCATGGGTATACCCGATGCCATCAAAACGAGCAGCGCCACGAGGGACCACCAGCGATAGGTGCGACCCGCGGCCTGACATACGATCGCCACCTGGGACGGTCGCATAAACTTCTGCGCGTAGCGGAGCACCAGTTCCATCGTCACGGCTCCCCCCACATAGACCGACCAGGCCAGGGCATGCGCTGCGGGTAACATCCAGTCCACCCTCTGGTTCCTCCGAACCGGGCTCCGCCAAACCGTCCGCGCTGCCGGCCAACGTGCTGCGTTTCACGCAATGCCTCCCCGGGTCAGAGAAACACCCAACAGGACCGCCAGGATAGCGAGTACCATGTCCAGCCGGGTGAGGTTCTGTATCCAATTGGCCGCACGTATTTTGGCATCGCGATCCTCGCTTGCCTGGCTCTGGCTGGTACCGGCAGCGAGTTTGCCCTTCAACTTGGGACGGAACAGGAAGGTGATCAGAGCGCCATTGATGACCAGTATGCTCCAGATAAAGAACATGGCGAAGATGGTGCGGCCATAGCTGAACTCCCAGGCGAGGACGCCTATCATGCCCTTCAGGTAGAGACGCGCTATGCCGGTAAGCAGAATCAGCAGCAGCGACACCCACGCCAGGATCAGAAAACGATCGGAAGTCTTCTCGCCCATAATTTGAGCCTGTGCGGGGGGAATGGTTTGCTGGGCGGGGTTCAGGATAAATTCCATGGCGACTGCACCACCCACATAGGTGCACACCGAGAGATCGTGCAGGAAGCCTGAGCCCAGAATCAGCCAATTGAGTAACACCGGGCTCATATCAATCTCCTTCGCTCGGATCTTTCGCGCCGTCATGCCACTTTTCGAAGTGGCTGCGAATCTGGTCCGTCAACGGGAACGGCGTCTCGCCGCTGTGGAAACTCCGATAGTACGCCTGATCCACGTGATGCACCTGCAGGGAGAACTTGGCCCGCACCGGATTGATGTTTGACGGCGCGCAACCGAACTGATCAGCGATGTATGCCATGGTATCAGTTGCTGCATCCACTACCCAATCGGGTATATGGGCCTTTGGGTGTTCCAGAATCTGCTGTAGGGTCTCGTCCTTGAATGGACCACCGCTCGCCGCTGCCCAGTTCTCCTGACGGGACAGCACCCCGTGGGGTTGATATCGGGTTGCTACTACATGCTCTACGGCGGTCCTGGCATCAGGAAACCAGGGGGATGGCACGCAGACGGCTTCCAATACGTCTTTCAGGCCGAAGCAACTGGCGGTGCGCGACGGATTGCTCTGTGGCTCTCTGTCCAGAAAGGAGAAACCGAGGCCCTGGGCTACTTCAGGATAGGCTCCCAGCAGCAGGTCGTCGGAATAGTTGCCCATCGTCCAACCGCCTAGCCCCAGCGCTTCGCAGGCGAGGCGCATATTCTGCACGATGGCACCGACCTGGCTCATGTGCAGAATCAGCACCAGTTCGTCGAACACCGGGATGGGAAAGCCCACTTCGAGGAAGCCGGGCCTGATCCACTGGTCACAGCCGGCAGGTTTGCTGGTATTGACGTCTTCGAGGTAGAAACCGCCGAACTGATAGGAGGACAGCAGCAGATTGACCCATTCACGGCCGAGATCGCCAACCGGCAGGAACCAGCTGCTGCCGGGTCGATTCAGGTTATATTGCTGCGCCCCCATGGGTCTGACGTTGTGCGTGCCCGGCGGCGAAGTGCTCCAGTCCACATCCGGCCGCGCATCGGCAATCCTGGTGAGACCGCTGCGATACCAGTCAAGCACCTTCCAGTAGTCGTCCGGCCCTTCGATCTCCACCGGCTTGGACCGATTCTTCGATGGTCGGTACAGATGTACACCGCGATCGTTGATGATCAGTAGATCGACCGAGTGATCGTTGCTGGACCCGGGTGCTGTGCGACCGGCCCAATAGAGCAGACTGGACAGATCGCCGTGGGCTGGAATGTCGGCGGAAACGATGCCGTTCGGTCCGAGACCGGCCCAGGCGACGAGCGCCTCCTCCACCTCGGTGAGAGGAACCGGTTCGTGGGCAGAACTGTAGGCCAGCGGACCCTCGCTCTGACGTACGGTCTTGCCGCTCGACCAGTCAAATGTCTCGTCCTGGCTGCTTTCGCTGCGGTATCCAAGGCCCATACGCCTGGTGCGCAAAGTTGCCAGCAGGCTGAACAGGGAACCAGTTGACTCAAAGGCACGCGTCAGGGACTGCTGCTCTTCAGGTGTCAGATCGATTGGTGCCGTCATGATGAGATTCGCTTTGCCTCCACAAATACAGCACGGTCCGCCGGGACCGGTTGCCAGCCGAAGGGGATGTAGCGCAAGTGTCCATAGCGACCTACAAAATGCAACCACTTGACCATGCCGGGCTCGACCTCGTTGGGACCCTTCCAGTCAGCGAACATATGCGGCTCCCAGCCGTTATAGATGACGATCTGACCGGGCCTGATTCTGGCGGAGACCTTTGTTCGTATGCGCGCACTACCGCGATCGTTACTGATTTCGAGCAGATCGCCGTCGGCTATGGAACGCTGCCCGGCGTCGGCGTGTGAGAGCACAGCGAGCGGCTCGCCGCGGTGGGTTTCAGCCAGAATGCTATTGCCCATGCCGCTTGCATGTATAGTCCAGCGGGAGTGTCCGCTAGTCAGCAGGAGCGGATATTCTCCGCCCATCTTTGGAGGGTCCTTGTGCTTTACAAAATCTTCATCGGCCTCTGCAAACCAGGGGTGATCGATAAGAAACTGAGCACGATGGGTCAGGGTAGGGAAGGGCACTCCATCTTTTACGTGCCAGGTATATGCAGTAACGGTTTCGTCGGGGCGCACATCGGTAGCCAGAGATAAACCGTTGGCAAACATGCCGAGGCCGGAAAACCGTACGCTGCCCTTCTCCTTAAGACCGGCGAGGGTCCCCTCGCGCGGAACGGTGCCTGCTTCTATGCTGTCCTGCAGCCACTCGGAGATAATCTCCTCCTCGTCGGCGTAATCGCCGTTGAAGGTGAACTGCTCCGCGAGGCCCGCCAGCGTTCTGGCTTGACGGCGGCCGTCCTGGTATTCAAGGCAATCCTCATCTTCCGCTACCTCTTCAACCTTCTGCGCCAGCAGACTGAATATCTCCCATTCGGTTTTGGCTTCGCCCTGAGGAGGCGTTGCAGCTTCGGAAAAACCTACGCTGAACGAGTGGGTGATGGCGTACTGCAGGTTGGGTCTCTCATACTGCATGGCGGCGGGCAGGACGATGTCCGCCTGCAGCGCGCTGGAACTCATGCGGTTGTCTACCACCACGATCTTTTCCAGTTTTGGCCAGAGGGTCTGGAGCAATCCGCTGCTTCCTCCCCGCTGGCGACGAATGGGATTGGTGGCGACTGCGACAAAGACCAGCGGGTCTGTGCCCGAGCCGGGCTTGACCAGCCCGCCCCACCAGCCGCGGCGCACTGCGTCGTCGACATAGTCATCGAAGGAGCGCTTCATTTCCGGATCCGACCAGTCTCTGTTGTTCCAGGTCTCCTGGTAGCCGCAGTGATAATAGTGGAAGAAGGCAGGGGGTGACGCCGTGCCTGCGATCACGCCGCGTTGCAGCAGATCCCAACCAAGCATCTCATCGGAGTCGTCAGGATTGGTATCCCTTAGCTGATCCATCACCCCGTCGATCCCATCCATCACCCGGATGGACTCCGTGACACCCCTCTTTTGCTTCATACTCCAAAGTGCGTAGCCATCCAGGCCCGCCAGGGCAAGTCCCTGAATGCCTGCTCCCTTGCGGCCCCAGTTACCCGTTAGCGCCAACACCAAGCACATGGCGCGCTCTATCAGATCGCCGTGATAATACTTGGCTGCGTTAAAGCCTTCCAGGATCTTGGTTCTCTTGGCGGCGATGCTTCGAGCCAGATCACGAATTACACCGGCATTGACGCCACAGATCGCACTGGCCTCATCCGGGGTGTAGTCAACGAGTCGTTCACACATCAGTTGCCAGACGGTGGTGACCGCTACCGTGCTGTCATCCAGCAGGGACAGTTGCCACCCCCCCTCGAGCGCCGGGTCGGCTTCGCCCAGTTTGAGGGTGTTGCGCGGCGCGGGCATCATTTGGTCAGTGTTCTCATCCCACCAATAGAACTGATCCTCGCGGGCCTCCTGATCGATATCGCTGCCACGGATAAACCGGCGCGTTTCCTTATTGACCAGTAGCGGCAGGTCGGTCTGCGAGCGGACGAAGTCGAGATCTGCCAGCTCCTCCGTAACGATCACCTGGCACATGGCGAGGGCGAGGGCGGCATCGGTGCCCGGCTGTATGGGGACGTGCTGATCAGAGATCACTGCCGAGGCGGAGTAATCGGGTGCGATGGTGACCACCTGGCTACCGTTGTAGCGCGCCTCGGTGATGAAGTGGGCATAGGGAATGGACGTGTACGCCGGGTTGGCGTGCCAGATCAGGATCAGTTCCGACTGAAACGTGTCATCCTGGCTGCTGGCGCAGGAGAATTTGCCGAAGGTAATGTGGTGGCCGGCGGGAAAGTCGTTGATCAGACCGTTGGCATCCAGGGTCACGGCACCGAGAAGGCCCGCAAAGCGAAGATAAGCGGCCTGGGTGAGCAGGCCACCCTCCACCGTCTCTTCGAACACGATCGATTCCGGGCCTTCCATGTCGATGGCTTCCACCATCGCTTCGGCTATTTCGGTCAGGGCTTCGTCCCAGGAGATCTCCTCCCAGCGCCCTTCACCCCGCGCTCCTGCCCTGCGCAGCGGGTGCAGGAGTCGGTCCGGGCCCGTTAGCTGCTGGCTCCAGGCGCTGCCCTTCTGGCAGGCCATGGGGTTCATATCGGGCACTGCGGGATCGACCTGCTCGAACAGTGCCGCCGGCTCTTCGAACAGCACTTTGCCGTCGGCGGAAAACACCCGG
>CEPX01191821.1_pt1 | contig 11642 bp, 10 predicted proteins | sample 361361 | NCBI WGS metagenome assembly CEPX01 (sample SAMEA2619974, study PRJEB7988) | marine metagenome | biome: marine biome (ENVO:00000447); feature: mesopelagic zone (ENVO:00000213) & marine oxygen minimum zone (ENVO:01000065); material: "saline water (ENVO:00002010), including plankton...
AGCTGGGTTCAGAACGTCGTGAGACAGTTCGGTCTCCTATCCACTATGGGCGTTGAAATTTGAAGGGGCACATCTCTAGTACGAGAGGACCGAGATGTACGAACCTCTAGTGTACCAGCTGTTCTACCAAGGGCATTGCTGGGTAGCTACGTTCGGTTAGGATAAGCGCTGAAAGCATCTAAGTGCGAAGCCGTCCCAAAGATTAGATTTCATTACAAGGTTCCCGGTAGACGACCGGGTTGATAGGCGGTAGGTGTAAGGGCAGTAATGTCTTAAGCCGGGCCGTACTAATTACCAATCTATCTTAACCACAAGAATTGAGATTAAAGATGATACATTAAAACTATTAGAACATGGTACCGAACATTTTGTTGGGTACCCAATTCTGGTGGTTTTAGCAGTGGGGTCACACCTGTTCCTCCCCCTACGTCCCTCACTACGTTCGGGACTACGGAGGACAGGCATCCCTCACAATATAAAAATATATTTAAACTTTGATTGGGTTCAAAGTTCCCGTGATTTTAGCGAAGAGGTCACACCTGTTCCCATCCCGAACACAGCAGTTAAGCTCTTCAGCGCCGATGATACTTTAACAGGGAAAGTAGGTCATCGCGGGAACTTTGCACCCAATTTTTTTATACTCAAAAATGTGTTTTGGAAAGCATGCCCCGGCGAAGGCCGGGGTCGCTGCCAGTTATAACATTAAGCTCCGTTTAACACGGAGCTTTTTGGTTGACTGAAATATTTTTTTATTATAAAATTAAATTACCACAGCACCCAAGTTTTACCACTCAGGTGCTATTCCAGACCCCGTGGGGACGGTTGATTGCTCCTTTCTCCACAAGTTCAACGCACCAACGCACCAACGCAGCTCCTACAACCCCACAGAAGCACAACCGTCCCCACATCCCTATAATGTTCTTTACTTTTCTCGTTCCAGGGCTCCTCACAGCCTACGCTCGCCGCTGGCCCCCAAGATACATGACTTCTCACCATACTCCGAAGTTCATGTCATGGGGGTCTTTTTTTATTGATTCTATTGAAGTTTTAATTTTAATTTAATGGATTGACTCAATTTTTTTTCGTTATAGTATAAATTTACCTGTAGTTCTTTATCACCATTCCTTTTTTGTGGAGGCAGCCGTTCCTGCATCTTTTCCTCCGGCCTTAACGTTGGCCGTGAACCTGCAAAGAAAGATGTTCCGGCTGCCTCCGCACTCCCTTATTTAACCGTTCTTTTTTCCCGTACCCCACGGGTATACAGCCAGGGGGCAGTTGTCTATCGCTCGCGCTGCAGCAGCGCAATCTTCGTGGTTTGGTGGCCTCTTTTTTTATTTTTAATAATTTTTTTGGATTGACTTTTAGGTTGATTTACGGTAAGATAATTATTATTAATTATTTTTTTATGCCAATCAAAGCTGCAATTAATGGATTTGGTCGGATGGGACGTTTAACTTTACGTAACGTTTTTGATGATCCAGACATCGATGTTGTAGCAATCAATAGCCGCGGTAGTGCGGCTTTTTATGCTCATCTTTTAAAGTATGATTCGTCTTATGGCATTTGGGATAAAGAAGTTACTGCACCAACCGAAAAGGAAATTGTGATTAATGGCAAGTCAATTCCTTTACTTAACGAAAAAGAAGACCCCGCAATTTTACCCTGGGACACTTTGGAAGTGGACGTGGTAATAGAATCAACCGGGGTTTTTAAAAACCGTAAAGATTCAACCAAGCATATTGAGGCCGGAGCTAAACGAGTGGTAGTGACCACTTCAATCAAAGACGATGACATTACTTTGGTGGCCGGTGTAAATTTGGATGATTACAATCCTAAAAAACATAAAATAATTGCCGCCGCCTCGTGTACCTCTAACTGTTTGGCTTTGACCATTAAACCAATTCACGAGCAATTAAAAATTAAGCATGGATTTTTAACTACGGTCCATGCTTTTACTAATGAACAACATTTAGTTGACGCACCACATCATAAGGAAGACTTTAGGCGAGCTCGAGCTGCAACAGAGTCAATTATTCCAACTAGTACTGGTGCTTCTGAAACCGTAGACAAGATAATTCCAGCGCTAAAAGGTAAATTAAATGGCATGGCGATGAGAGTACCAATAGTTTTACCGTCAGTAGTGTCCTTAGTTCTAGAATTTGAAAAAAAAATTACGGTTAAAGAAATAAATAGTATTTTGCAAAAAGCAGCCGAAGGAGAAATGAAAGAGTCGCTAGGATTTTCTGATAAACCACTCGTGTCAGTTGATTATCGAGGAGACACTCGGGGGGCAATTATTGACGGACTGTCGACTGAAGTAGTTGATGACAAAATGGCAAATATAGTTTCTTGGTATGATAATGAGTGGGGTTATATAAACCAATTAGTAAAAGTAATTAAGCATATAGGAAAATAAAAAACCAAGCTAGATTTTAAAAATTAAAATTTAACTTGGTTCTTTATTTGGAACCTTGACAATAAAATTATTTCGTACCCTCGGTGTATTCTAAAGGGAGGAGTCTGTTTTGAAAATCATGGGATCTGTAACGGAAGGTATTGTCGGAGTTGTATCCGACATTGATAATACCGTATACTGCCGATCTCCTGAGTATTTTGCTGCAGGAAGTCGTCGAGAACTTGAAGGTTGTGCATCTGTGCTAGGCCTTGCTTTTGGAAAATTTGAACCAATGTTCAAGTCTAAACAAGGAGAGATCGCGGCTCGCACTGGCAGAAAGGTTACTGTCACCGAAACGGTCTATGAATTAGGTGTCACGCCCGAGCAGTGGAGTGATCTTCGATGTGTAGCTTGGCAACCCGAGAAATGGATATCATCTGATCGAGAGATTTGTCAGCTACTGGTTGAACTATCTCAACATTTTGTCTTAGCCTTTGGCACTAATTCGCCAATTGAGATAGGCAAAAGAACGCTCCAAGCTATAGGCATTGCCGAAGTAGTACCTCAGGCCACAGTCTTTGGACCTGAAATTTTGGGAGCTTCAAAGCCAAATCCGGCATTTCATGCGGGAATTGCTGCTAGGCTTCAGCTTGAACCAGAAAATTGTATTTCCATTGGTGATCGTGAATTTTCTGATGGACCACCAGCGATTGCCGCTGGCTATTCTGGAGCCATTATTGTTCCGGGAAGCCGCAACGAACTAGTAGAAGTAATTCAGCAGTTACTTGAGGGATGTGTTTCAACCACGGGAAAGGAGAAGTAGCCTATGTACGATGAAAGTCGGACATTTGGTGATGTTATCGGAGATTTATGTGTTTCCGGCAAAGTCACCTTACTAGCACTCACCGGTCAAGCAGGTGCAGGCAAGACTAACCATATTGCACCGTTGATTGTTGCTGAGGCAGAGAAGCGTGGTCACCATAGCTGTCGTCTTGGTCTCGATGTCTTTTTTAGGCTTTCGAGCCGAGATCGAGCAACTTGGATTGCTGAAGGCGATAAGAAATCATCGGCTGAAAGCTTACGACGACGTGATCAGATCAATTGGTGGGACTTTGGAAAAGCGCAGACGTGCTTAAACATAATCCGTCAGGGTAAACCACTTCGTTTGGAAGAAGTTTACAATCGTGAAGATGGCGGGGAGCTGACAAGGACGGAAGAAGTTATTCCTCCTGATGAAGGCATGCTTCTAGTTTTTGACGGTGTAGCCGTTTGCCACCTCGAGGGTTTTGATGAAGTGATGTATGTCCATGCTCCGGCCGAGATACGTTTGGAACGTCTTCGGGAGCGTGATGTTCACCGCAAAGGAGAGCAGATTCTGGAGCGCTTTGGAATTACTCAAGAATTTGAGTGCCACTACTTTCCAGAGTATTGGGATGCGATTACTTCGTTTGTCGATAACTCAGTTGACAATCCACGAGTAATGCAGCAGATGTCACACGTTACTGCACTAAATCGTGGATTTGTTCCCGAGAAATCAACGCTTTAATTGTTATTTGAAATTCAAAAGCGATTTCATTAATTTGAGACCGCTTTTTTTCTTTTTAAAAATTATAAACTGTTTATTAAATTTAAATTTATTTCTGAAAGTTTTTTAACTGTAGTATCAGCTTGATCATAAGTACCTTTAGGCATAAAATTATGTTTAACGCCGATGCATTTCATTCCAGCATTTTTGGCTGAGCCAATACCATCTTTTGAATCTTCAATAACCACACATTCATTTGATGTCACCCCTAATTTTTTGGCCGCCAAAAGATAAATTTCCGGATCGGGTTTTAAATTAGTAATATCATCAATTGAAAGAATAACCTCAAAAAATTCTCTAATATTTAGCCAATCAGCCATACTGCTAATCATTTGAGATTCATTCTGTGATATGATGGCTAACTTAAAGTTATTTTTTTTTAGTAACTTTAATAATTCTTCACCACCATCAACTTTAGTAACGTATTTATCTGGTTCAGTATTAAATTCTTCTCTTTTTAGTTGAGTAAGCTTTTCAAAATCGATAATTTTTTTTTGCTCAAGAGTTAAAACATCATTCCAGAAGTCCTTAGACTTTCGACCGGCTTTAAATTTAAAATCACTATCTCTTAGATTTATACCTTTTTTCTCCAGATAGTCCTGGTAAAACTTAAAAGTTTCATGCTCGGTTTTAATTAGTACACCATCTAGGTCAAATAATACTGCTTTTATCATATAGGTTATTTTATCAGCTAATAAGTACCATGACAATTTAGCAAAATTTATTGACAATTTACTTTAAAATATTTGGCTTAATTTACTTATTTTTTTGTTTATCCACAAAAAGTGTAGAAAAAAACTTGACAATAAATCTAAGAAGTATATAATATCTAATTATGATCGAAAACATTTTAAAAACCCTTGGTTTAAGCGACAAAGAAGTAAAAGTCTATTTATCTTGCTTAAAAGCTGGACCATCTTCAGTTAGGAAAATTGCCGAAATTGCTGACATAAATCGGGGGACAACTTATGATATTCTAAAATCTTTAATAGAACAAGGTTTAATTAGTTATTATCATAAAGATAAAAAACAGTATTTTATTGCGGAAGATCCGGAAAAACTTAAAGACACTCTTGATCGGAAAAAGCAGGAGCTGGAGAAAACTAAAAAATCAGTTGATCAAATTATTCCTGAGCTTAAATCAATTTATAATAAAGCTGGTGCTAAACCAGTAGCAAAATTTTATGATGGTTATTCCGGCATTAAATTAATTCTGCAAGATGTGATTAGTAGCTCGAATGAAATTGCAGAAAAAGAATATTATGTTTTTTCTTCCTCAGCGATAAAAGATTATTTGTATAATGTTTATCCGGAATTTTCTGACGACCGAATTAAAAAAGGAATTAAGGTTAAAGTAATTTCAATCGGACCGGGTGGCGAAACTAGGGGACTGGATGAAAGGAAATGGTTAACCAAAAAAGAAAGTGCTCCAACTTATATTATTATTTATTCAGATAAACTAGCTATGATTTCGGTTGATGATAATCAAAAACCAATTGGTGTTATTATTGAAGATAAAAATATTTATCAAACTCAAAAAATGACTTTTGAATTTATCTGGGGAAAACTTTAGGGTTTACCTAAATGAAAAAATGTAGTATTATGTGTACTTCTCTCAAAATAAAATTTACTAAAAATAATAAGCTAATAATTATTTTTTAAAAATATATGTGCGGTATTGTCGGTTACATTGGAAAAAATCAAGCGAGACCAATTTTACTGGAAGGTTTAAGGCGCCTAGAATATCGTGGTTATGATTCGGCGGGAGTCGCAGTATTAGATGGTGATACCATCAATAATTTTAAAGTTAAGGGGCGCGTAGCAGAATTGGAAAAAATATTAGCCAATCAAGATTTGGAAGGCAGTATTGGCATTGCCCATACTCGTTGGGCTACTCACGGTGAGCCATCACAAAAGAATGCTCATCCGCACAGCGATGGTGAAGGAAATGTCTTTGTTGTTCACAACGGCATCATTGAAAACTATAAAACTTTAAAAACTAATTTAGAAAAAGAGGGACATAAATTTAGCAGTGATACCGATACGGAAGTAATTGCTCACTTAGTTTCAAAATTTTTAAAGTCCGGTGATGATTTAGAACAAGCTGTCAGAAAATCTTTACGACTTATTAAAGGAGCGTACGCCTTACTGGTGATGGCCAAGTCGGAACCAGAAACTTTAATTGCTGCTCGGTTTAGTAGCCCGCTACGAATTGGCGTTGGTGCTGATCAATTAATCATTGCTTCAGACCCGTCAGCTATTTTAAATTATACTTCACAACTTGTAACTTTAGGTGATGGCGAGATTGCGGTTATCAAAGGAACTGATTATGCTATCTCCAGTTTAGTTGGCGGTGGTACCATTGATAAAGAAATTGAAGAAATTGAATGGGATTTAACGGAAGCGGAAAAAGGCGGGTATGATCATTTCATGCTTAAAGAAATTATGGAACAACCGGAGACGGTAAGGAATACTTTACGAGGAAGGTTAATCTCCGAGGAAGGCAAGGCTGTTTTAGGTGGCCTTTCAAGGGTAGAGGATAAACTTCGTCAAATTGAACGTATTACCGTTGTCGCCTGTGGTACGGCTTCATATGCCGCTTTAATTGGCGAATATATGCTCGAAGAGTATGCCGGGATACCAACAGAGGTGTGTGTTTCCTCGGAATTTAGATACCGTAAAGCGGTAATTGACCCCAAAAAAGAGGCAGTTTTAGTGCTAAGTCAGTCAGGTGAAACGGCCGATACTTTAGCGGTAATTAAAGAAGTTAAAGAAAAAGGGGTATTAACTATCGGAATTGCTAATGTCACTGGCAGTTCTATTGCTAAAGAAACTGATGCTGGAATTTATAATCACGCCGGTCCAGAAATTGGCGTAGCCTCAACTAAGGTTTTTGTTTCTCAGCTTACTGTCCTCTCATTACTAACTTTATTTTTAGGTCGACAAAGACAAATGTCTGTTACTATGGGTAAACGCATTACCGAAGAACTTTTAAAAATTCCCGAATACATTTCTACAATTTTAAAAACTAATCAATCAATTTTAGAAATCGCAGAGAAGTATAAAGACTATAATGATTTTTTCTTTTTAGGACGAAAATATAATTTTCCAATTGCTTTAGAAGGAGCATTAAAATTAAAAGAAATTTCTTACATCCATGCTGAGGGTGGCTCGTCTGGAGAATTAAAGCACGGACCAATAGCAATGATTGATGAAAATTTTCCTACTGTGTTTGTCTGTCCTAAAGACAGTGTCTACGAAAAAAATATTAGTAATATCGAAGAAGTAAAAGCCAGAAAAGGAAAAATTATTGCGGTGGCCACCGAAGGTGACGAGGAAATAAAAAAAATTGCTGATGAAGTTTTTTATATTCCCAAAACTTTAGAAATGCTGACCCCGATTCTTGCCGTAGTGCCATTACAACTTTTAGCTTATCATGTTGCTACCCTTAAAGATTGTGATGTTGATAAACCAAGAAATTTAGCCAAGAGTGTAACTGTTGAATAAATATGAAAATAATTTTTTACGAAAATAGTAATGTACAAAATTTACAGCCGATTTCTTTAGCTCGGCCAAGTTTTGATATTCTTTGTGGTGGAACAACTTTGTATAAATTATTACAACAAGAGCTTAAACCAGTTAAAATTAATTTTTTAGTTCGTGACTATTTGATGAAGACTGCTGTTCAAAAATTTAAATCGGTAAAAGCTAATAATCCAAAGATTTTATTTTTAGATGGTTCAATAGTACCCAGTGTAAAAATTATTAATGAAATTAAAAAAATAAATAAAAGTGTTTTGTTAAAAAGTAAAACTCAAATTGTTGGTGCCTATTTAGATTTGACAGAGATTGATTTAAAAAATAAAGATATAACCAAACTAAAACAACCGGAAGTAGTTGGATTTTTAATTAAATTAAAATTGCCAGTCAAAAAAGTTAATTGGCCTTTGTTCGAATACCCTTGGGACGTTATTTCTTATAATGAGGAAATATTACCAATTAACCTGAAACATTTTTCTAAAAATTTTAAACAACTAAAACCAAATGTTTTTGTAGGTAAGAATGTTACCATTGAAGGTAAACCTTTTATTGATAATACTAAAGGCATAATTATCATTGATGACAACAGTGTGATCGAGGAAATGTCCGTGTTACGAGGACCGCTTTATATCGGAAAAAATTGTCAGATCGTTAGTTTTACCAGTTTAAATGGTAGCTCCAGTATTGGTGATGTTACCAAATTGGGTGGCGAGGTGGTCAACGTAACGGTTCAGGGCTACAGCAATAAAGTTCACACCGGCGTGATTGCAGACAGCTATATTGGTGAGTGGGTTAATATTGGTGGCGGTACCAGTTTTTCTGACCTAAAAAATACCTACAGTAAGGTAAAAATGTTAGGAAAAGACACCGGCCGCCAATATTTAGGAGCGATTGTTGGGGATTATACTAAAACAGCAATTGGTACAATGGTATATACTGGCAAGGTAATTGGAGTTAATTGTTTGTTATATGGAACAATTACGTCTGATGTCCCATCATTTACCAATGCTGGAACAATGTTAAAAAAATGGGTTGAGTGCCCATTAGCTGTTGCCCAAAAAACGCAAAGTAAAGTTATGCCACGACGTAAGATCAAAATGACCGGTACAGACAAAAAATTAATGGAAAAAGTTTTTCAAATAACTGGACCGGATCGTCAGCAGGCAAAAGTTAAAAAAGTCTCGCCTCGCGGCGAAGCGGGTAAACCAGAATTTATAAAATAATTTATGAAACTTTTAGAATACAAAGGAAAAGAGTTGCTAGAAAAAAGCGGTATTAAGATTCCACCGGCAATTGTGACCAATAATAAATCTTATATAAATCTTTCTTATCACAAAGAGAACTACCGTCAGTTTTTTGTGGATAATAAAAAAATTATTATTAAGCCGCAAGTTATTGGTGGTAACAGAAAAAAGTTAGGATTGATTGGAACTTCGGATGATTATGCAACATCCTTAGAGTTGATTGATCAGCTTTATGACAAGGAATACAATAATCAGCCCATCGATACTTTACTAATTGAAAAAAAATTAGAAATTGATAAAGAATATTTTTTAGCCATTGTTTATGACACCGTAAAAAGACAGCCAATGATTCTTTTTTCTAAAAATGGTGGCATTAATGCCGAAGACGAAGCACCGAAAGACTTAACAATTTTTTATCCTAGAAAAGTTGATGTTCTGCATGACTTTGAAGCTCGGGAAATTGCCAGACAGGTTGGTTTCAAGGGAGCAGAAAAAATACAACTAGCTGGGCTTATCAAAAAAGTTTTTAACTGTTTTATAAAGTATGACTGTACGGCCTGTGAAATCAACCCAATTATTAAAACCAAAGATGACGTGCTTTATGCTGGCGATGCCAAGATTACAATCGATGACAATGCTATTGCCCGACAGGAAATTTTTCATGATGTCACCGACACCGAAGAAAAGTCAGTTTTAAATCAACGAGAACTAGAGGCCCGTCGAATTGATATTCATGATCACCGGGGAGTGGCTGGAAAAACTTTTGTTGACCTTGATGGTGATATTGCCGTCTTAGCCTCTGGTGGCGGTGCATCACTAACTTGTATGGATGCTCTAATCCAAGCTGGTGGAGCACCAGCAAACTATACTGAATACAGTGGTAATCCCTCGGCTGAAAAAGTTAAAAAATTAACGGAGGTTACTTTATCTAAAGAAGGTTTAAATGGTTGTTTGGTTATTGGTGGAACGGCAAATTTTACCGATATATTTGAAACTTTATCTGGTTTTGCCGAAGGTTTAAAAGTAGTTAAACCAAAACCAAATTATCCAATAGTAGTTAGGCGTGCTGGGCCAAATGATGAAAAGGCCTTTGCGATGCTAAAAAAACTCGCGGCAGAGAATGATTTTGATATTAGTTTATATGGTGAAGAAACTCCAATGACTTTGGCTGCCAAATTAATGGCCGAAAAAGTCAAGGAACATAAATTACATAAATAATATGAGTATTTTAATAAATCAAAACACCAATGTTGTAGTTCAGGGAATGACCGGCAAAGAAGGAAGTCGAGCGGCTCAATCAATGATTGAGTCGGGGATTAAGGTGTCTTGTGGTGTTACACCTGGTAAAGGTGGTCAAAAAGTATTAGATTTACCTATCTTTGATAGTGTTTTAGAGGCCTTTGAACATGATGGTACTATTAACACCAGCGTTTTATTTGTTCCACCGCTAATGGTTTTAGACGCCGCCTTAGAGGCGATTAATGGTGGTGTTAAAGTTTTAGTTATTATCACGGAAAATGTTCCAGTCCCGGATAGTGCTAAAATTATTGAGCAGGCAAAACTTTTTAACTGCCAAGTTGTTGGCCCATCTTCAGTTGGTATTTTAAATACTAATTTAGGAAAACTTGGATCAATTGGTAAGCCCCAGGAGAGCAAGATGTATTCACCCGGCAACATAGGTATTATTTCTAAAAGCGGTGGGATGTGCGCGGAAACTGCCTTAGTCCTTACACAAAAGGGTTTAGGGCAAAGCACAGTGGTCGGTATTGGCGGAGATGTTTTAATTGGTTGTGATTTTGTAGATATTCTAAAATTATTTGAACAAGATGAGGAAACCAAGGTAGTGGTATTTTTTGGTGAAATTGGTGGTAACTATGAACAATTAGTGGCGGAGGCCGTTAAAACTAAACAGTTTACTAAGCCGTTAGTTGCTTTTATTTCTGGACAATTCGCCGAAAAAATTGGTCGCAGTTTAGCCTTGGGTCATGCCGGCGCAATTATTCATAAGGGAGCTGACACGGCCCAGTCGAAGAAAAAAGTATTAAAAGAAGCAGGAGTTTTAATTGCTGACTATCATTATCAAATTCCTGATTTAGTAAAGATTGCTTTAAATCAAGAAAAATAAATAAAAAATAAAACGATAAAAGTTATGGATTACAAAACATCAATTTCTAAAATGACTGCAGATGACCACATCATTCGTGGTGAGAAACTTTCCGATTTAATGTCAGGTAGTTTTAGCGATGCTATTTTCTTAATTTTGGCTGCTAGAAAACCTAACGATCAAGAGTCAAAAATATTTTCAACCATGTTAATTAGTGTGATTGATCATGGGATGGGTACAACTTCTAGCCAAGCAGCACGATTTGTCGCTTCTGGTGGCAACAGCGTTAATACTGCTATTGCCAGCGGTGTCTTGTCCTTAGGGGATTACCACGGCGGGGCAATCGAAGGAGCAATGAAGCAGTTAATTAATGTTAATGATGTTGCCGAGTTTGTGAAGAATAATTTAGATAACAAAAATTTGATTTATGGTTTTGGCCATAAAATTTATAAAGAAGCCGATCCGCGAACTCAGCAAATATTAAAACTATGTCAAGAGTTGAGTTATCAATCAAAATATATTGATTTAGTTCAGTCAATTGAGACTGAGCTGGAGAAGCAAAAGGTTAAAAAATTGCCACTTAATGTAGATGGTGTAATGGCCGCTATTTTACTGGAAATGGGATTTTCTGCCAAGGCCGGCAAAGCGCTGTTTGTTATTGGCCGTACTCCTGGTCTTGCCGCGCAGGTTATTGAAGAACAAGAAAATGAAAAGCCGGTGAGGCGCGTTAGTGAAGAAGAAATAAAATATGAAGGAAAATAAGATCCAAATTTT
>CEPX01415047.1_pt1 | contig 11641 bp, 12 predicted proteins | sample 361361 | NCBI WGS metagenome assembly CEPX01 (sample SAMEA2619974, study PRJEB7988) | marine metagenome | biome: marine biome (ENVO:00000447); feature: mesopelagic zone (ENVO:00000213) & marine oxygen minimum zone (ENVO:01000065); material: "saline water (ENVO:00002010), including plankton...
ATCAAAGTAAAAAAAGGAGATAAGGTACAACAAGGCCAATCATTGATAAAATTGATAGCAATGAAGATGGAAAACGATATAACGGCGAAAAAGGCGGGGATAGTAAAAGAAATAAAAACAAAAAAAGATGAAAGTGTAAGTAAAGATGATATATTGATAATAATTGAATAAGACCAAGGGGGAGATTAAATGGCAAAGAAAAAAACAATTAAATCAAAAACTGTGGGGGGGGAAACAGTACCAGGTTCAAACCTGAAACCATTGATTTTTGCAGCATTGTTTGCAGCATTAACTGCAGCAGTAGCACCGTTCAAGATACCATTAGGCTTTACACCGGTGCCAATTACATTGCAGACATTAGTGGTCTTAATGTCCGGAGCGATGCTAGGCCCCTATTATGGTGCCTTATCAATGATTCTTTATGTAGTTGTAGGCGCTCTGGGATTGCCTGTATTTGCCGGAGGAGGCTCAGGAATAGGAGCAGTACTAGGACCGACAGGAGGGTATCTGATAAGCTATTTCGTAGCAGCGTATGCAATAGGCAAGGTATTGCAATTAAGAAAGCAGCCAAAATTCCTGGATTATGTGTTTGCCATGGTTATAGGGACAATAATAATCTACGTCCTGGGAGCAGGATGGGGCATGGTCGTCACAGGTCTTGGAGTAGCAGCAATATTAGCTGGATGGGTATTACCATTCGTAATTGGAGACACAATAAAGCTATTGGCAGCAGCATACATAGCTAAAAATGTCGACATAAAGAAATATATGCGATGACTCAAAAACTTTTTTTATTTGATATTTTTTCTTATAGCTGCATGAATTGCTTAAGGTCATTAGAGTACATTAAACAAATAAATGACAAATACAAGAGATATGGCCTAAAAACAATCCTGATACACCCTCCCGAATGGGAGTTTGAGAAAGACAGCAGCAATATCCTAAAAGCAGCAAAAAAATACAAAATAAAGATTCCAATACTGATTGACAATAACAAAAAACTGGTCAAGAAGCTAAAAATAAATTTCTGGCCAACTCAGGTATTGATAAACAACAACAAAACAGCATACAAACACGTTGGAGAAGGAAATTATAAGATATTAGAAAACAAAATAAGAGGTGTACTGGGAGATAAATCAAAAAGATTATTTGAGAAAGAACCAAAATATACCAAATTCCAAACATTGTACACAGGTAAGAAGAAGCAAAGAAAAGGTAGTATTATCAAAAAAGGTAATTGGAAGCAAAACAATGAATCTTTGCAGGGAAAAGGATCATTGACAATAAAAACAAAAGGAAAGATAGTAAGTTTCGTAGCGAGATCATTAATTAATAAAACAGCAGATATTAAGATTAGAATAAATAACAAATCAATTAAAAATTTAAAGATTAATGAACCAAGATTATATAAAATAATTGAATTAAAAAGCAATGAAGAAAAAACATTGAACCTAGAAACCAAACAAAAAATAACAGTTTATTCATTTGCGTTCCAATGATCAAGATAAAAGACCTATATTTCAAGTATGAAGATGAATTAGTACTTAATAATATAAATCTAAAACTAGAAGATTTAAGTTACACTGCAGTCATAGGGGCAAACGGTTCCGGAAAAACAACTTTAGCAAAACATCTTAATGCTCTGCTCCTGCCAACAAAAGGATCTGTAATTATAGACAACATAGATACAAAAAAAGACCAGTTCAATATAAGAAAAAACGTTGGTTTTGTGTTCCAGAATCCTGAAGATCAATTAGTTCATTCTATCGTCGAGGAAGACGTGGCATATGGGTTAGAAAATTTAGGCATGGAAACAAATTTAATGAAAAATAGGGTTAAAAATATTCTAAAACTATTAAATATTGAATATTTGGCAAAAAAGAACGTAAACATGATTTCTGCAGGGCAAAAACAGCTTACAGCACTAGCTGGAGTCTTAGTGATGGAACCAAAATATATTGTCTTTGACGAACCGACAACAACATTAGACAACAAAAACAAGAGAAACATCATGGATACAATAACTAAACTGAACAAAAAGAACAAAATTGGGATTATTCTTGTTACAAATATCTTAGATGACATAAAATACGCTGAAAATGTTGTCGTTATGAGTAAAGGAAAGATAATTTTTAATGATAAAAGATCAAAACTGAATAAATTTATACTAAAAAAGGCTGGTTTGGATGTTTAAGAAGCTAACATTTGGGCAATATACTTACAAGAGCACAATAATGCATAGATTAGACCCAAGAATAAAGATTATAGCAGTTGTTTTGTTGAGTGCACTTGCATTTTTGCTAGACTCATATTACAAGTTCGGTATTTTTTCTTTATTTATACTCTCATTAATACTTTTGTCAAAAATAAATTTCTCTGCTTTGATAAGAAATCTAAGGCCATTCTTCTTTATTTTTTTCTTTATACTGCTAATGTACATTTTCTTCTCAAGAAACGAAATAGACCAGGGAATAAGAACAATATGGAAATTCATATTATTCATTACAATAGCATCCATCCTGACGTTTACAACAACCATAAACAACATGGTCACTGCAATTGAAAAACTCCTAAATCCGTTAAAAATAATAAACATTAATTCTAAAACTATTGCTTTACTAATAGCTTTAACAATAAGATTTATACCTTCATTATTCTTATATGCTGACAGGATAAGGGATGCGAGGCTGGCAAGGCTAGGAAACTTAAAGAAGCCAAAGCACATAAAACTCTTATTCCTGCCATTGATGGATAAGGTATTCAAAACAGCTTCCAATCTAAGTGATGCAATGCTTGCAAGAAATTATTCAGAAAAAAGAGCAGCTTATTTTAATGTGATACATCTAAAGAATTATGATCATGTTTCTTTCGTTTTATTATTAATTTTCATAGTTTTTATTTGGATAGTATAAGAAATAGTATACCTTATCTATTGCCTGGCAGTCTTCTGGCCGAACAATATGCCCGTCAAGACATTCAAAGCCCATGCCTGCAGCACATTTATAGTGTAAATATCTCCAAAAACAAAGTTCCACAACAAAGCAACTGGAAAAGCCAGAACCAAACCAACTATACCACTAATTAACACAACCAAGGCTATTGTATAAGCCATTTCCAGCATTCTTTTTAAGAATGGTACTTCGTCTAAAAATGTCATTTATATCTGTTCTTAGTAATATTATCCTCTTTTTAAACATTTTGATTAACAACCATTTCAATAATTTTAAATATAAACTGTATTTAAGCTAAACCATGAAGCGAAAACATAGCCGAAGGATAATAAAAAAACGTTTCCAGGTTGCTATTTTCGGCTCTGCAAGGATAAAAAGAGGAGACTCAAGATATAAGCTCATTTATACACTGGCAAAGATGTTGGCACAGGAAGGGATAGATATAGTAACAGGTGGAGGTCCAGGGTTAATGGATGCTGCCTCCAGAGGGCATCACGCAGGAAGAAAAAACAAGAAAACATATAGTGTAGGCCTTACAATACACCTACCAAAAGAACAAAAAGAGAGCTATCATTTGGATGTCAAAAAAGATTTCAACAAATTCTCAAAAAGGCTGGATAAGTTCATAAACTTATCGGATGCAGTAATTGTTGCGCCAGGGGGCGTAGGAACGACCTTGGAAATGATGTATGTCTGGCAGCTGGTGCAGGTAAAACACTCTTGCGAAATACCCATTATCTTGTTCGGAAAGATGTGGGAAGGTTTTGTAGATTGGATCAAGAAAGGACCATTGAAAAATAAATTCCTGGACAAAAAAGAGTTAGAACTCCTATACCACACAAGGAACTGTTCTGAAGCGATGAAAGTAATAAATCTAGCATATAAGGAATACAAAAAAGGTAGAAAGAACATATGCCTAAACATTAAAAAGTACAAGGTCAAATGAAAAACACAACAGAGGTACGTGTTTATTATGCAGACACCGATCATGGCAGCGTAGTTTATTATGCAAACTACCTAAAGTGGTTCGAGATAGGGAGAACAGAAGTTTTGAGGAAATTGGGTTTTAATTATTCATATTATGAAAAGAAGAATATCATTGCTCCAGTGGTAGAGGTAAAGTGCAATTACAATGAACCTGCAAAATACAATGATCTCATTATAATAAAGACAGCGGTGGAAAAGATAGGCAACAGCAGTATTAAGTTCAGTTACAAAATAATAAGGAAGGAGGATAAAAAACTATTGGCAGAAGGATATACTATAAATGTTTTTGTTGACATGAAAACAAAAAAATCAACTAGCATACCTGAAGAGTTAAGGAAAGCATTAAAAAAATAATTAGGATTTTTCTAATTTGTAAATCACAACTTTTGCATCTGAATATACTTTTTCAAAACCCACTATTGGTTGTAACTTCAAAATTTTATACATAATTGATTTATTATTTACATAATAAATGTTTTCAACAATATCATATTCCACTCCGCTAATGTTATAGATGATTCTGGATTTACCATACTCACTATTAGTTACCAATAAATATTGAGAATTGTAATTTTGCATTAGATTTATTGCTTTGATAGGATCGGTTGTAGTTAAAATTAATCCAACATTAATAATATCTTCATGGTTACTCAATTCCCCTGCTTCTTCGGTATTGAATTTTTTACCTGCATGAACACTTGCAACCGTAGTCAAAATATCTTGTGACGGATTATATGCAATCACATCTCTTTTTCCAATGCCTCTTACCATATGTCCATAATCCCACCATGTTGTAATTATTGCGTCCTTAGATGAATTTTCTTTTATCCAATCCATAGAACTTCTGAATTCTGGCATATATGCTCCGGTGAAGGTATAGTCGTCCCACACATATCTTACTTGGTTCTTATACCCATCTTCAGAAATTACCTTCGTCGTACTATCGACAGTTTCATTACCGCACCATATCTCAGCATACATTCTTTCTAATTGTATTGAATTCGATTTTGGATTTTCTATTGCAACATCTTCAGCCCATGATTTAATCCATCTTTGACAAGCCTGCACTTCTTCTTTAGAGATAACCTCTTTTTGACACCCTACATTAAAGATTATTAAAAACAGAATTAAAATTAGATATAAATCTTTCATACTAATTATTCAGTTTATCCAATATATAAACATTCCTATACAAATTAAACCACAAATATGTCTCCTTCGACTATTTTCTTAAGTTTACCATTACTTAACTTTAGCATCAGATTACAATCACTATCTACATCAACAGCCTCCCCAACATAAGTTCCGGATAAAGTTTTAGCTCTTATTTTCCTCCCAAGAGTATGTGAATATTTCTTCCAGATTTTTATTATTTCAGTATATTTTTTATTAGTGTAATATTTATACAATGAATTGAATTCTTTTATTATTGCTTTTGAAAGTTTTTTGATATCATAATTCTTATTGGTTTCTAATTTTAATGAAGTTGTTTTTTTGATGAGGTTTTTTCCAAATTTCTTTTGATTAACATTAACTCCAATTCCAATTAATGCATAATTATTATTTTTATTTGTAATTGTCTCTGTCAAAATGCCACAAACCTTTTTATCATCTATTAAAACGTCGTTTGGCCATTTTACCTGAGCATTTAATTTTGTGATTTTCTTTATTGTTTTGGCAACACTTACTGCAGCAATAAATGTAAGGTATCTCACATTATCCAAATCATCTTCTTTCAAAGCAATAGTCATGTACAATCCCCCCAATTCAGAACTCCATCCACGATTGAACTTCCCGCGGCCTTTTTTCTGCTTCTCTGCAACCACTACAATATTATATTTGCCCCCCTTAATTAGAATCTTAGCCTTGTCGTTAGTTGAAGAAAGGGTATTGAAATGATAGAATTCAAAAACATTATCATTCATTTTGCATTAATTCTTGCCTACCTGCCATAACCCAAGGATTTGGTTTATTTCCATTATGATTGCTTTTTTTCTCCATATACTTAGCTACGGCAGTTGTGATGATGATTTTCTTTTGTCCGTTCGTCAGTCCTTTCTTATGCAAGCAGTATTTCTTAACAGAACTAAGGATGTCATTTTTTTCTATGAAAGCCGTCGTAAATCTGCCTCTGACAAAGTTTTTGTTATTCAGAACAGCAAGGTGGAAAGGTATTGTTGTTTCAACTCCCTTGATAATATATTCTTTAAGGGCTCCTTTCATCCTAGCTATTGCTTCATGCCTATTAGCACCGTAGCATATAAGTAATGACAGTAACGAATCGTAATCTGGTAGCACTTTGTAGCCCTGATGACATATACTGTTGACCCTGATGCCAGGTCCTCCAGGAGGAAGATAATTATTTATAGCTCCTATAGATGGAGAAAAGTTATTTATCGGGTCTTCTGCATTAATCCTACATTCTATCGCCCATCCTTCCAATTTGATATGATCTTGATTAAATGCAAGCTTCGCACCGGAAGCTAGCTTAATCTGCTCCTTGACCAGATCGACACCAGTCACCATTTCAGTGACACCATGCTCAACCTGTATCCTCGTATTCACCTCTATGAAATAGAAGTTTTTATTCTTATCCAGCAAGAATTCCACTGTACCAGCACCTTCATATTTTGCAGCTGATACTGCCTTTACAGCAGCGTCTCCCATTTTCTCCCTTAACTCATCATTCAAGGCGGGACTCGGACTTTCTTCCACAAGCTTCTGATGCTTTCTCTGTACACTGCAATCCCTTTCCCCGAGATGGACAACCTTGCCATACTGGTCAGCTAATATCTGGAACTCTATGTGTTTTGGATTCTCAAGGTATTTTTCCATATATAGTCTTTTGTCTCCAAAGGACAATAATGCTTCTGCCTGTGCACTTTCATACGCTTTCTCCAATTCTTCTACTTCCCTTATAATCCTCATCCCTTTTCCACCGCCACCTGCAGCAGCCTTAATTATGATCGGAAATCCTAATTTGCTTGCTAACTTAAGCGCATGCTTCTTGCTTTTTAATGACTTCATTATCCCACCTATAACAGGGACTTTTGCCTTAAGCACGGTTTTCTTTGCTCTTACTTTATCTCCGAGAAGTTCTATTGTCCTTGATGAGGGTCCTATAAACTTAATTTTGTTCCTCTCACATAGCTTGGCAAACTTAACATTCTCCGCTAAAAACCCGTAACCAGGGTGTATTGCATCCGATTTCGTTTTTTTAGCGATACTTATAATTTTGTTAATATCAAGATAACTTATAGCTGGTCCGATGTAACATGCCTTGTCTGCAAACTTTACTGCTAGAGTGTCCTTATCTGGCTTAGAATATACTAGCACAGTCTCTATGCCCAACTCGCGGCATGCCCTTATGACTCTCAAGGCAATCTCTCCACGATTGGCAATAAGAACTCTCTTAAACTTTTTTTCCTTGGATAGTACGGTATACTCTTTCTCAGAAAAGTTTGCAACGCTAAGCCCTTTAGCAAGCATGTCAATAAACGTCTGAGAAGACTTGCTGCCAACTATTCTCTTCAGTTCAGATCGATTTATATTAGGAATCTTACCGATAACGCTGGAAGTTATAGTATCCCCGAGTTCAGCCAAATTTGTTTTTTTAAAAATCTTTTTTCTCTTGTCTACTTCCACTATATTGCTTTTTACTAGGTCTTCAACCTCATTGTAGACTAAAGGGGCTGTCTTTTTTGCGTGTTTAAACGCCTTTTTAAAGATATTATAAGAATATTCAGCAGGTGTCAAACTTTTGTTTAGGGCTGAAACTAACTTCTTCTTGATTCCAAATATGCCTTTCTTCCTTCTTGTCATAATCTAATGTATTGCTTTTCGTTTTATAAATATTTGCATGTATCAGAAGAAGAAAGATACTACTCTTTCTCGCCAAGAGATCCAATAACATCCCCTAACTTGTCAAAATTAGCTCCAAAAACAACCCAATCTCCCTTATTCATCGCATCAAGGATTGCATCATAATAATCATTTGCTTCTTTAATTAAATCTTCTTCTGATTTATCCACACTTGCATCTCCTACAATTTCCACAGTCCTTGATGTTGACGATCCAAAAAGTTTTTGCAGACCTGTAGCCAGGTCTTTTTCCATAATAACTCTTTCCCCATCAGAAACAATTACTCTCTTTAATTCAGGTAGTTGTCCTTTCTCAGCCTGCAGATATAGTGGCTCTATGTAAAGCAAACTATTTTCAATAGGTATCACAAGTAGGTTTCCTCTAGTTACTCTGGAACCCTGCTGGCCCCATAAAGTGAGCTGCTGGGATATTTCAGAATCCTGATCAATCCTTGCTTCTATCTGTAAAGGGCCATAAACCAGCTTATCCTTCGGAAATTTGAAAAGCAATAATTTGCCATAATCCTCCCCATCAGACCTTGCAGCAAACCAAGCATTCATATTGTCTTTCTTAAGGGGAGTAAATGTAGTCATCAAAACAAACTCTTCTTTTCTTTCTCCGGGTAATTTCATTATTATATAATAGGGCTCAACTTCTATCTGCTGACCAGTTCCATAAATCTCACTAGGTATCTCCCATGCATCTTCCTTGTTATAGAAGACAGTTGGATCCTCCATATGGTATGTGCTGTAGATTGAAGATTGCACTTTGAAAAGGTCTTCCGGATATCTTATGTGTTCTTTCAGAGATTCTGGAAATTCATCAAAACTCTTGAATTGTCCAGGAAATATATTTGCATACACTTTCATCAAAGGATCCTTTTCATCGATAATATAATAGGTAACATCTCCATTGTATGCATCGACAACGATCTTAACTGAATTCCTGATATAATTTATCCTTCCGAACTTTTGAGAGTAGGGGAAATTACCTGTAACAGTATAAGCATCCTGGATCCACAATAACTTGCCTTCATTGATGACTATGTAAGGGTCATCATCAAGAAGAAGGAATGGTGTTATCTTTGATATCCTCTCCTGGATATTTCTTAGAAACATCATTCTACTCTCTGAAGTTATATCAGACGATAAAAGGATCTTAATATCTGCAAATCTTACTGCCATGAAAAGTTTTTTGACAAAAGAGTCCAACACTACACCGCCAGCACCGTCATAGTTTATGTATTCGTTAGTGTTTCCTTTTGGAAAATCGAATTCGTCCGTATTAGTGTTTACAAGAATAAAATCATTCTCATTTTCGCCATAATAAATCCTTGGCTGGTCTATTTTAAGGTCATTTCCTGCAACGGTATATGATGGAGGGATGTCCTTAACAAGATAATTCGGGAGACCTTGATCAGTAACTTTGTTTACTGGACTTACAACAACTCCAAATCCATGGCTATAGACCATATGCAGATTTACCCATGTCTTCGCATTATCAGCTATCTGGTTCTGGTCAAGTTCACGTGGAGCAAGCATGACCTGGGTATATTTTCCGTTAATACTATACCTATCTATATCAATTCCCGATAGATCATAATAAAGCCTTATCTCTTGAGTCTGCTTATATGTCTGTGTTAATGGCCTGTAATCAAGGATCCTTACGTTGTCTATAGTCTCACTTGACTTATCAATAACATTGGCATCCAGGGTCTGCTCAACATCAAAATCTCTCTCTTCGACATCCAGACCGTACGCAATCTTTGTAAATTTTATGTTATTCTCAAGGTAAGGCTTCTCTAAGTTGATCTCATTCGGGCTTACCTTAAGCGACTGCACAATCTGTGGTATAATTGATTGACCAACAACGACGAAAGCCACATACAAAACCAAAACAAAAATGACAAGGTGTCTTTTCCCTATCTTCTGTGATTTCGAAAAGAAAAAAATCCATATATAAAAAAGAATCGCGACAAAAATAGCAAAGACCATCAGGAACTTTACCACAGGTATAAAAATAACAACATCTGTATAGCCGGCACCTACAACTATTCCGCTCTCTGAGTACATAACAAGAAATCTCTCAAGGTAATGCCTGGCCGCAAGTAGAAGAAATATAAGCGAGAAAAGTATAGCCATATGAGTCATAGCGGATTTCTTAACCTTCGAGATTTCCTGCCAAAAATTGAATGATTTGTAGACTGTGTTAGTATTTGGATCAACCTGAGGGGTAAAAAAAGAGATTATGATGTTATAGAGATAATATAGAAGCACAACTATTGTTGTAATTATAACAGCCGCAAATACAAACCTCCACAAAACAAGAAAGAATGGAAGAGAAAAAACATAGAAAGCCACATCTTTTCCGAGTATTGGATCCTGAAGACCAAATGGAACCTGGTTTAGGTATTGTAGGAATGTAAGCCATGCTGCTGATGCCGAGAGTCCTTGAAACAGCGACAGCAGGGCAATTATTGAGATTCCTATTTTAAAAGATATCTTGGATACTTGAAACTTGGAAGCTATCCATAAGTTTATCGCTGCAAATATGAAGAAAGACAATGCTGCTACAATAAAAAAGATTATTTTTGCAAATAAGCTTATGGTAAATATTTCTTTGAATTCTAAAGCGGAAAACCAAAGATAATCAGTATAAAGGGCCACAATACCTGAGATTGAGAACACAAGAAGTACTACAATGAATAAGAATACATATTGCAGATAGCTTCTTATATTAGACATACAAGCGAGTACAACCTTCATATTTTTAAAAGTTACTGAAAAAACAGCATTATTTTTCAACGAAAGGTTTTTAAACGCCTTGGAATTAGTTTAGACGTGAATTCAATAGACAAACTTAAGGACGGGAAAGGAGAAATAGACATAAAGGGCATTAAAAAAACAATACCATATGAAAACCCTTTCTTGTTCATTGATCGTGTTTTAAAGATAGATAAAAAGAACATTGTCGCAATAAAAAGAGTGAAAGGAGATGAGAGTTTCCTCAAAGGTCATTTCAAGGATTTCCCCATAATGCCAGGAGCTTTAATTATTGAGGGTCTGGGCCAAGCAGCAACAATGCTCATCAGGTATAACATACCACATCATCAAGAAAAAGATATTTTAGCCTATAAGGTAACTGGCACTAAATTTTTCAGACCGACCTTCCCTGGCCACACTTTAAGATTTGAAGTGAAACTGCTATTGATGTTCAAGAAGATTGCCTTTGTGAAAGGAAAGGTTTTTAGGAAAGATAAATTGGTAGCAAAAGTAAATATGGCCTTAGCTATTGTCAGTAAAAAACAGTTTAGGGGAAGATACAGTAGGAAAAAGTGATTGATGTAAATTCTTAAAGGTGTAAAAATGTATGTAAAAGGAGTAGGTATGACAAAATTCGCTGCCCATAGTGCAAGTAGTCAGGAGCTTTGCTACGAAGCTGTTATGGAAGCCCTGGAAGATGCTAATATGTCTATATCTGATATAGACGAGATAATATTGTCAAAGGGAGACTCGGTAAAGGATGGGGAAAGGCAAAGGCTTTTCCCAGGAGTCTTGAGTAGCATATTGGGGGAAGAAAACATACCCATCATCAGGGTTACGGCTGCATGCAGTGGTGGTGGCAGTGCTTTCTGGGATGCGATGCACTCAGACAAGAGGAACATACTAGTGCTCGGGATAGAAAAGTTAAGCAAAGGACTTACTAAATACACCACAGATAATTTTATGATGGCTGCCGAGAGGGTATATGAACAACTGGAAGGCCTTAATTTTCCTGCTCAAAATGCTTTAATCGCTCAGCAATATATGATGAAATATGGCGCAACTTCAGATGATCTCGCG